>Ga0126371_10003022_pt1 | contig 14636 bp, 14 predicted proteins | sample PanSoiMetaPlot_4_FD_110145 | JGI IMG/M metagenome (GOLD analysis project Ga0126371, IMG submission 110145) | Tropical forest soil microbial communities from Panama - MetaG Plot_4 | ecosystem: Environmental > Terrestrial > Soil > Tropical forest > Bulk soil | place: Panama | collected 2016-02-17 | reverse complement strand
ACGAGGATGAGCGTACGGAAGCGATGCCCACGGGCGGAATCACCCGTAGTAGAGATGAAGTCCCCAAGAAAAGGACGGAGCGAAGGGGTGATGTTGTAGGGCCTAACTCGACGTGTCAACCAGCAATGGGAGGAACGATGAGTGAGGCCAAGGCCAGCAGCTGTGGCGCCAGGTAGCTGGTGCGCGCGGCCTGGCTCTACAGCAGGAGCCGCATGAGCTGAGAGGTTCACGTCCGGTTCTGAGAGGGGCGCGAGGGTGAAATTCCCCCGCGCTACTCACCCAGGGCCTGGACGAGACAACACGGTAAAAGAGTTTTGTTTGCAGCCGGTTAAGTACTCATCAGGGTCGCACCTCAGTGGATCGGTCTGTTCGAGACGAACGCTATCCTGTAAGACAAAAGTCCATAGGGCAGCAGGACTCTTGGCTCCTTGACGTCGCATGAAAACCCACTTATTTTGCACCGCGACGGCTCAGTGGAGAAGTTGCGGTTCTAAGGTGTTCCTCGTCGAGATTGGAGCCATTCATCCGTCGCACGGATGCAGCTCAGTTGTGAATTTGCTCGCGAGGCCAATCTCTTATGCCTTTCCGAGTTCACGTTGTAGCGGGGTGCGTTGTTCTGGCCGCGCTAGGTCTGGTGGGCTGCACTGGATCAAACCCAACTCCGCCGCAGACAGGACTCTTTGGCCATGTGGCCATCGTGGTGGAAGAGAATCGGAACTACGGCAGTGTCACTAGTTCCTCCATGCCGTATCTCTCCGGTCTGATGACGCAGTACGGCCTTGCTACACAGTATTACGCCAACACCCACCCCTCCATCGGCGACTACATGATGCTCACTACCGGCCAAGTCCTCACCAAAGACGACAGCGCGATCCCCCCTTCCTTCCCCGTCTCGGCCGACAACGTGGTGCGCGAACTCCTGGCCGCCGGCAAAACCTGGAAGGCCTATGCCGAAAGCTTGCCGTCGGTGGGTTACCTTGGCGGCGACACCACCGACGGTGGCGGTCAATACCTGGTTCGTCATGTCCCCATTGCTTACCTCACTGACGTGCAGAACAGCCCAACGCAGCGGCAGAACCTGGTGCCGTTTCCCCAGCTGGCCCAGGATCTTTCTAACGACAGCCTTCCCAACTACTCCTTCATCACCCCCAACGGCTGCGATGATGCCCATGATTGCGACCTCAGCACTGCCGACAACTGGCTCAAAGTCAACATCGACCCGTTGATCAAGAACTCTATCTTTCAAAAGGACGGCTTGCTTATCGTGGTGTTCGACGAATCCGGCAACGATAACACCAACGGCGGAGGCCGCGTGGTGTGCACACTAATCAGCCCTGCATTCTCCAAGCTAGGATACCAATCGACCAACATCTACCAACACCAAAGCGTCCTGCGCCTCACGCTGGAAGGTTTGGGTATCACCACGCCCCCAGGTGCTGCCTCCACTGCGCCAACCATGTGGGAATTCTTTAACTTCTAATAGACTCGGTGGCTCTGCGAAAAGTGCAGTGGTGCAATTTAAGCATTGCCCTGCCGATCTTCTTTACAGGACAAACCCTAGTACCCACTTGATTTCCGGTAAGCCGGTTAGCACGTAGCCGCTGCGCGGCGGACGCTTCGCGTGAGGTCGTGGAGCGTTGGTTGCCTGATGGTTTGGATATAAGTGTGGCTCACAGGAGGTGTCCCTGTGACCCATCTTCGAAAAATGATGCTGGAGGAACTCCAGGCTCGTAACTTCTCTGATCCAGGACGGACGGTTCCGCTTCGAGGGAAACCTGAAGCTTCTCGCTAAGCCCAAAATCTTCGCTGCCTGGCTGCGGCCACTCTACCGACAAAAGTGGGTAGTCTACTTAAAACCTCCCTTCGGCGGCCCTGAATATGTGCTGCAATGTCTCGGCCGCTACACTCATCGCGTAGCCATTTCCAACCACCGCCTGGTCTCCTTTACCGCTGGTCAAGTCACTTTTCGCTGGCGCGATTCGGCTCACCACAATCAACAGAAGCTCCGAGCCCTGCCGGTCGATGAGTTCTTGAAACGCTTCTTGCCGCACATCCTGCCACAAGGCTTGGTGCGCATCTTCTAGATGGTCCTAGGGCAAAAAGACCTGTTAATAGTTGCAGTTGATGTATCAACGCCCGCTTTTGTACCATTCGAATTCTTTTTGGAGACACGGATAGACATGAGTAGAAGAACGGAACTTCGGTATCGGGGATATTGCAAAAATTCATTCTCATAAAATAACAACAGAGCCGAAAAAATCCGTCTAGTAAGCCACGCAGGATCGAAAGTGATAAAACTTGTGAGAAAAAACCCATCGCCGGGGAAGCTAGTTACAGTCTTTATTGCAGATTCGAGCGCCTTGGAATGCCAGCTGATGGTCAGGGCCTTGCATCAAAGCGACAAGCCGATTAAAGCGGTCGGCTGTGCTATGGAATCGGCTGAGATCCCCAAGGAATTGGGCAGAAGTTCCCCTGACGTGGCCATAATCAGCGCTGATCTAAGAGACGGGCGCAGGGCTGGGCTTCAGATACTTGGGCATGTGCGGGATTGTTACCCCCATGTTCGCATCATCGTCCTAATCGAGTCTCCCGAACGCGCCGTGGTCGTTGAGGCCTTTCGGGCAGGGGCCGACGGTGTATTTTCCCGGCTTGAACCGTTTGAGATGCTATGCAAGTGCATCCATGCGGTGTTTGGAGGACAAATCTGGGCTAGCAGCGAGGAAATCCGTTTTATCGTTGAAGCCATACAGAGCGAGGCGCGGCCTATTAAGAATGCCAATGGAACAAGGCTGCTGACAAAGCGGGAAGAAGAGTTGGTGCAATTGGTCGCGGAAGGTCTGACCAACCGTGATATTTCGCGCCAGCTTAGTTTACGAGAACACACAGTTCGTAACTATCTGTTTCGAGTTTTCAATAAATTGGGCACATCAAATCGGCTGGAATTGGCTCTCTACGTCCTCAAACAAAGAAGTGAGAATCGAGGCTCAGTTCTTGCGAGCGGGCTTTTTGCACAGCCTACGGCAACGCTAAGCACCGTGAGAGTAGACACGCGGCAGGAAATCCATCGAACAACCGACGGTTAGATGTCGAAGAACTCCCACGTGGCAGAGCAGTGTAGGCCGCGCCTGGAAAGACGGTCACGCCCAATCCTTCTAGAGTAAGGCGCAACAGGCTCTGGTGTTGATAGACGGTGGTCGATTGATATTCCAGCTTTGAAAGAACGCCAGGCTGATCAACCCGAAGACTGCATGGCCGCGCTGTTGGCGTCGTCGTTGCTGGATTCGTCGAACAGCACGATGAGCAAGCCGTCGCTTTTGAAAAGCGAAGAGCAGCGGATCGATGCTGCTCTTGAGCCAGTTATCGGGGTGCTGGAAATTTGGAAAGCCATAAGAAGCTGACTTTGAGTACCAAACCAAGGTATTATCCGACTGAATAACCTTCCCCAAGATCGGGAGAATTGGTGCGACGGCAAGGAGCTAAATGTCCTAGCTACGCGAGGACTTTTGTTTCATAGCAGTTGCCTACTTCTGTCTCTTCCGCAGAGCCTCCAGACTCCATCAGAGAAAATTAAACAAATGTCGCCCAATCAAGAGACATCGGACTTCTTGTGGGCCATCCAGGGAGACCGTAGCATGCGGCGTCTAGGTAAAAGGTGTCGGTCGAGGTAAATGGTGGCTGGGCCAGGGCACACGCGAAAAGCCATTCGGTTCCCCTTGGAGGCGCCAATTTCGTTCTGGTGGATGGAAAGCGGGGTAGTAAAGCGAAGTGAAGGCAAGACTCGCGACGTAAGCGAGAGAGGAGCATTTGTTCTTGCCAGTACCTGTCCACCCCCTGGAATCCAGATCGGTTTCAAACTTTACCTGCCGGCACTCCCTGGGTCCGAGCACAAGACGAGGCTGGAAGCAGATGGCCAGGTGATACGTGTTAAACAGCTCCGAGGGCGCAAGGAGTGCGAAGGCTTTGCGATCCTAACTCAGCACATGATATTGCGTTTGAACAGCGATATCTATGAACGGGGAGACAACGCTGATACCGAGGGTTCCGCAGAACACTGATGGTTGTGCCGTGTTTGGTGATTCGAAGTTGAATCGGTCAACGATATTGGTCTAGGGCAGCAACGGACGCGTGGATGAGGCTGGCATTCTGTAAGTCAAAGGGCGAAGCTACGCCTACTCGAGATTAGCTTAAGCGGGCTCTGATGACCGGACAGGTGATCAACTACAATTGGTACGCGGTTCATACGCGCCACCAGCACGAGAAAATTGCATCTCGAATCCTGGAGTATAAAGATTTTGAAGTTTTTCTTCCGCTCTATCAGTCCCGCCGTAGATGGAAAGATCGCATCAAGGAGATTTCTGTTCCGCTTTTCCCTGGTTACCTGTTTGTGCGGGAGGGACGCGAGAGGTGGCTCCAGATCCTGACGGCGACTGGCGTGTCGAGCATCGTCAGTTGTGGGGATTGGCCGGCCATCATTCCACATGCAGAAGTTGAAGGTGTTCGGCGCCTTGTGGAGAGTTCCTTGAAAATTGAACCCCATCCCTTCTTGAAGGCCGGCGACTGGGTCAGGGTCAAATATGGTCCCATTGCAGGGGTAGAAGGTATCTTGCTTCGCAAGAAGAACATCGCTCGATTAATTCTATCGGTGGAAATGCTTGGAAAATCAGTGGCGGTCGAGGTTGATGCAACAAACGTGGAGCGCTTGCCCGTTAAGTCCTCAGGGTTGACTTTCAGCCTGAAAGACCTCCCATTTCTCGAACGGACAAACGGGCGGCCCTCAACTCCTCCTGCATAGGTCCCCAGCCCGGAGACGCCACTTCTGCCCATGTCTGCCATACTGCGTGAAAAAGCTACCGGCAAATTATCAAGTGCAGTCTTTCCTTGCCAGAGAGCAGGCGTTAACTTAACGCGCTTGAAAATTACCACACCTTGCAGGCAGTTGAAGGCGTTTCTCAGTAAGAATCGTAAGACGGTTCCCCGTCAAAATAAAAGAATCGTTTACCTTGCCATGTTGATTGCTCTTTTGGGAACTACAGCCCCAGAACTAGGCACAGCGACCATCCAAGAATATGAGCAATCAGCTGCACTGCTGCGTTCCTTCAATGAAACTCCTGCCAGAGATTTGTTAATAGCCACCTTTTTGCCTTCGGACGTACTTTCATTCTCGGCCGGACCACTAGAATCCCTGGAAAGGCGAGGTTCAACTCCACCCTCTTTTTCCGGAGGCGTCGCCGCGAGCACGGCCTGGCTTTCGCAGCAAATCAGGGCGAGACGGATGGAAGAATCGCGCAAAACAAGGGGGAGAAATATCCATGCTTAAGGAAATTCTATGCTGTTTTGGAGTTGGTGTTTTTCTTTCTGCTCCTTTGACTGCCCAAACGGCGCAAGAAGGGCAAGCGACTTCCACATTGAGTGTGTTAAGCACGGCACCGGGCCATGGATCGACTACTCAAGGGGCCGCAGAACGCCCGGAGCTACATCGGCGGAATCCGCGATATCAGTTGTGTAAAGATGACGTCTTACAGCTAACTTTCGCTTTGACCCCGGATTTCAATCAGACCGTTACCGTTCAGCCGGATGGCTTCATCAATTTACTTGCCGCAGGCGACTTGCACGTGGAAGGACAAACAGTTCCCGAAGTCAGCGAATTGATCCGAGCCGCATATGCGAAAACGTTGCACAGCCCTCTTCTCACTGTGCGTCTCTTAGATTTTGAAAAACCTTACTATATCGTGGGTGGAGAGGTCGGGCATCCGGGCAAATTCGAACTGCGTGGAGACACAACTCTGACGCAGGCGGTACAGATAGCGGGCGGCTTCACGGAGAAATCGAAGCACTCTGAAGTCTGGCTTTTCCGTCGCATTTCCAACGATTGGGCCGAATCGCAGCGTTTCGATGCGAAGAAAATGCTCAGAAATGGCGATTTGGGTGAAGACGCACATCTCAGACCTGGCGACATGGTGTATGTCCCCAAGAACACCCTTTCGAAGGTAGCGCGCTTTATCCCCATTGTCACAGTGGGGACATATTTCAATCCCGCCACGCTCTGAGCCGGCACAAAAGCTGATCGGTTATCGGCTGCATAGATGTTCCAGGTTTCGACTCATCGAAGTCGTTGGCAGGCCCGTTGGAGGCATAATGCACGAGCAAAGCGCTGAAATACTCTTGGGAGCAAAGGAAACGACCGAACTATGCCCGCAGACTGGCGCTTCTCAGGAAAGTTCGGAAACTCCTCGGCTTTCGCTTCGTGCCGACCAGGTTGGTGGTGCGGAAGAAGCGGAATTGGTCCAAAGAGTTTTCATGCTGCCAGCTCACGAAGTACCACACGTCGTTACCTTTTGCGCGGTGGAGGAGACTAATGGAGCAGGCGGCATCTGCAGTCGAGCTGCGATAAACCTCGCCAACCAGACAGGCTCAGTGTGCCTCGTTGAAGGAAATTTCCAGTCCCCCTCTTTGCATCAATACTTCAGCCTTGACAACTCACGGGGACTTTCCGATGCCCTCCTTGAGTCCGGCCCCATCCGGAATTTCGTTTTCTCTTTACGTGAAGCGAGTCTCTCGGTGCTCTCCGGCGGTTCTCGTTGTGGAAACACCCAAGCACTGCGGAAATCCGAGCGGTTGCGACACCGCATCGCAGAACTCCGCCAGGAATTTTCCTATGTTTTGATTTGTGGTCCACCAGTCCGTCAAAAACAGATGGACGCGGTACTCCTCGCCCAGATCGCTGACGGAATTATTCTAATTCTGGAGTCCATGGTCACACGCCGTGAGGCGGCGCGTACCGCCAAAGAGAACCTGTTCGCTGCAAATGTGAACATACTGGGTGCGGTGCTCAACAACCACAGCTTTTCTATCCCTGAAACACTCTACAAAAGGCTCTGACGGGTTTGAGGCGAGGATGAGTCCACACCAGAGTCGAGAATGAGGATATTCCGCCAGCCAGAAGAAATCCGAAGCCGTTTTTCCGATCGTCGCATACCGGTAGGCACATTCTAAGGGTCCGTTTTGATGGTTCCAGCCTGCGGAATTTGGCAGGTAGTTCGCTCTTTCGCGAAATGAGGAAGGTTAAATGGCCAATAGACCGACTTGAGCAGCGGTGGCCGATAAAAGTAGGCGTGATGCTTTCTCTTCCCAAGAAGAGGTCTTTCCACGAAAGAACGTTTACAGAGAACGTTAGTTCTCGGGGCTTGCGCGCCATTACAAAACGTTTGTGGCAGCCCGGAGCCGAGTTGCTGGTGACTTTTGCAGGAGAGGGAATTCAACGCCAAGCGAGTGTTGCCTATTGTCAACGCCTGAAAAGAAAGCGGTTTGCCGTGGGGCTCAAATTGTTGATGAGGGTCTGGGAAGCGCAAGTTTGATTAACGAACACCTGAGCCCGTCTGTGACTTCAAAAACACGCGAGGAAGCACTCCAGCGTACGACGCTCGTCGCGGGTTCGTGGCCGGAACGTGAGGATTATTACGACTGTCCGTGGGGTGGCTTGGAGGATGTAGGGAGGTAACCGTCATGGAAAATGTAAATCCCGAGAAAAAGAATGGACGTAATGGATACGAAAATGGAAATGGAAACCACAATGGCAACGGGAAGCTAGAACGTGCCTATACGTTGCGCGATCTGGTGGGCATAGCATTCCGGCGGCGCCGCGTGATCGTTCTGGCGGCTGCGGGGCTGATGGCGGGATCTGTACTGGCGATTTTCATCTTGCCTCAGACCTATGAAGCCCAAATGAAGATCCTTGTACAGCGGGAACGCGTAGACCCGGTTGTATCCACCGAACCAGGCGTCATCGAGTCAGATCGCGATTTGACATTAGACGAAATTGCGTCGGAAGTTGAGCTGTTCCAAAGCCGGGACTCTCTGCAAAAGACGGTAGAGGATTGTGCATTGTATGAGCCTAGGAACCGGTGGTCGCTGGGCGCTATCGAGCTTAGGGTGCTGGGGGCCCTCGGGGTGGCGCCAGACAAACAGACGAGGATCGACAAGGCGGTCCTCAAAATGGAAACAAAAGATTTGCAGGTGATACCTCTCAACGCTTCAGACATCATCAGAGCCACTTATCAGGCCCAATCGCCCCAACTTGCAGCACAGGTTCTAAGAGAGTTGGGGGATCTGTATCTCGCGAAACACACTGCGATTCGTCGCGCGCGAGGGACGGCAAACTTCTTCGATGAGCAATCACAGCAATACGAGAGAGAGCTGGCAGCCTCAGAAGGACAATTGGTAAGTTTCACCAAACGAACGGGGGTGGTTGCGGCTGATCTCGAAAAGCAAGTGACGCTTCAAAAGATCAATGATTTCGATCTGACGTTGCAACAGACTCGCGCGTCAATCGCGGAAACAGCGAAGCGGCTTCAGACACTCGAGGTAGAAGACGGGACCGTCCCTGCCCGCGTGACTACGCAGATCAAAGTCGAGGACAATCCTCAGCTCATGGCCAATCTGAAAACGACGTTGCTGGATCTGGAACTCAAGCGGACGGAACTGCTCGAACGATTTGATCCAACCTATCCCCTGGTTGCGGAAGTTCAGACAAAGATTGCCGAAACTCTCGCATCCATCGCCGAAGCCGAGAAACGTGGCATTCGAGAGGAGTCAACGGATCAGGACCCCACGCATTCCTGGGTCAAAACAGAAATGGCGAAGGCAAAGGCGGACTTAGGAGGTTTGCGGGCGCGCGCCAATGCCATGACCGGCGCGCTCAAGACGCTTGAGAGCAGGGCGCAGAAGTTGGAAGGTGAGTCTGTCGTCCAGCAGAGTCTATTGAGGAATGCCAAAGCCAATGAAGAGAATTATCTGCTTTATCATCGGAAACGTGAAGAAGCTCGAATCGCGGACGCTCTTGACCAACGGAAGATTATCAATGCTGCGGTCGCCGAGGCGGCAATGGCGCCTCTAGTTCCGGCAAGTTTGCCGATAAGCGTCAAACTGCTCCTGGCCGTAGTGATCGCCACATTGGCTAGTGTGGGGATCGGCTTTTTAGTCGAGTATCTTGACCCGTCATTCCGCACACCCGAGGAAGTAAAGGAGTACCTGGGCATTCCGTTGTTGGCTACTCTACCGAGGAACAAGGTGGGAGGAATAGGTATTCGAGGCTGATGGCTCTCAGAAGGAGCCTTCGTGCCGCCTCAGACCATTCGCACTTCAACTAGAGCCAAGACATCCCGATGTAAATGCGGGCTCCTGATAGAGCTGCAATGCAAATCTAGGAATTGCGCCCACGAAGCTGTATCCGAGATTGCTAAGTCTCCGCATCGCTTTGACGTCTATTCCGTTAACAGACGGACCTAAAGACAAAAATGAAAAGGGATCAGGAACGAGTACTGGTTCTGGGCACCGCGGAGGCGGGGATTACTTTGGTGCGCGAACTCCTTTTACGTCCTGAGCTCAATGTCAAGGTGGTTGGGTTTCTCGACGAAGAAGGGAAAAACATCGGGAAGTCGCTTGTAAACCCTTCCATCATTGGCTCCGTAAGTCAGGTTAGTGACATCGTGAAGCAAAAGGGTGTCAGCCAAGTGATCTTGTCTCTCAACGAACGGCGAGGTTGCACACCTGTCGATCAGCTTCTGCAATTGAAGTTTTCTGGAGTTCGGGTGGCGGACGCGCATAGCGTTTTCGAGAAAGTAACAGGAAAGATCCTGCTGGCGAACCTGGAGCCGAGCTGGCTGTTTCTCTCCGCTGGATTTCGGAAGTCTCGGTTTCTCTTAACCGCAAAGCGTTGCATAGACGTTGCCGTGTCACTGCTTGGAATAATGCTAGGATTGCCGTTAATGGGCGTGATCGCGCTCGGCATCTGGCTCGAAACAGGGTCGCCTGTCTTATTCCGGCAGGAACGTGTGGGGTTGGGTCAGGAACCTTTCACAATATTGAAGTTCCGCTCGATGTCCCAAGAAGCAGAAGCGGGGGGCGCGAGCTGGGCACAAAACGACGATCCACGCGTGACACGCGTAGGGCGCATATTACGAAAATACCGACTGGATGAAATGCCGCAACTGTTCAATGTTCTGCGCGGTGAGATGAGCTTTGTGGGCCCCCGCCCAGAACAGACGAAGCTTTGCAAGATGCTCGAAGAAATGATCCCCATGTACTGGCGCAGGCATAGTGTCAGACCAGGGATCACCGGCTGGGCGCAAGTGAAATATCAGTATGGGTCCACAATAGAAGACGCAAAGCGCAAGCTCGAATATGAGCTGTATTACATCAAGAATCTCTCCCTTGTGCTGGACCTAGCCATCATTCTGGCGACTTTCAAAGTGGTTCTCTTTGGCAGTGGCGCGAAATAGATAGAGCTGCCGCGTTCCTCCGCCTAAAAAACTGCAACACAGACAAAGGATAGCCGTGCAGGCGGGCAGCGAGCAGTGTCATCGCTCGGGCTTCGAAGACTGCGATCCGAGGGAAATTTGTTTTCTGGTTTTTCGCGAAGTTCAGTGCATGGCCTACCGGCCCAGCCTTCAGATTTGGTACGGCCGGAAACAGCTTTAGACCATTCGCCGACAGCAAGCGCTGCAAATCGCGGCACTCGCATAAGACATATATTGAGTGTTGATGTCGAAGATTACTTCCAAGTGGAGGCTTTCGCCGGCGAAGTCCCTAGAGGCACCTGGGAGGATTGGCCCTCGAGGGTAGTTCCGAATACTCGCAAAATTCTGAATCTCCTCGGGCGACACGACGCAAAGGGGACATTTTTCTTTCTGGGATGGGTGGCCAACCGTTTTCCATTTCTCGTTCGAGAGGTGCAAGAGCAAGGGCATGAATTGGCCTGCCACAGCTACTGGCATCGTCGCGTTTGTTCCTTGTCACCCTCTGAATTTCGCGAAGATGTGCGGGTCAGCAAAGACGCCATCGAGCAAGCGGCGGGCGTTCCAATTCACGGGTACAGAGCGCCTTCTTGGTCAATCAAGGAGGACTCCCTGTGGGCATTGGATCTTCTTGGGGAAGAAGGCTTTCTGTACGATTCCAGTATTTATCCGATACGCCATGATCTATACGGCATGCCCGATGCTCCGAGATTTGCTTATACCCATCAATGCGATAACGGGATACAACTGACGGAAGTCCCTCCACCAACAGTTCGTCTTGCAGGGTTCAACTTGCCGGGGGCTGGCGGCGGCTATTTCAGGATCTTTCCTTTTTGCTATACAGAATGGGTCTTTCGGGCTTTCGAACAGCTCTATCGCAAGCCGGTTGTGACGTACTTCCATCCGTGGGAGTTTGACCCCGACCAACCTCGAATCTCCGCGGGCTTCAAATCCAAGTTTCGCCATTACACGAACCTTGCGATCGCTGAAAAACGCCTGTGTCTGCTGCTGCAGAGACATTTGTTTCAGCCCATTACGGCGGCCCTCGCCACAGGAGAGTTGTGTGCTGTAGAAGCAAAGACGGAACTGGCCAGGACGGCAGAATCCCGCCGCTATCCTGCGGTTGGTTCTCGCACAGTGTTTTCCGCTGGGCAGACCGAAGGGAGCAAAGGGTAGGACCAATGTTCAGTGTCGCACTGATTGGGCCCGATGGCGCCGGGAAAACAAGCCTGACGGCTCAGCTAAAGCAAGGTTGCGCGGTCCGGATGAAATGCTTGTATATGGGCATAAATACGGAAGCGAGCGACCACGCGCTGCCAACTTCTCGGCTCGTTGAATACTTCAAACGCAGTCAGGTAACACTATCTCGAGCCGATTCTAGAGCGGGCGATTCGCCTTCCGCGGTAGGGAGTTCAAAGCGAGGCCCGGGTGGCTGGTTGTGGGCTATGGGCCGGCTCATCAATCGCCTTTTGGAAGAGTGCTATCGGCAACTTTTGTCTTGGAGTTACCAGCTTCGGGGATATGCAGTGGTATACGACCGCCACTTCCTCTACGACTTTACACTCGATGGAATTGATGGAGAGAACCAACCGGCAGACAAACGCATACATCGGTGGTTCCTGGAGCATTGCTATCCCCGGCCTCACCTCACGATTTATCTGGATGCGCCTGCGGAGGTGCTCTTCGCCCGCAAGGGTGAAAAGACCTTGGAGGAGTTGGAGCGGCGCCGTCAGGCTTTTCTAAAGCTCGGTCAAAAAGCGAAGAATTTTTTCCGGATCGACGCCACTCGACCTTTTGATGTGGTTTGCGGCGAAGTGAGCCGGCTTGTCGAGCAGGAATACGTGAACACGCGGACGGATGCAGGCCGCGGGTTGAAATTTCGGTTACAAAGGCTCGGGAAATTGTTCGATTAGATGAATTTTGATTTCTTGGCGAGCAGACGCCAGCGCTGCATGCGCCTATGAAGGATTCTCGAAGCATCGCCTTTTCTTCCGCCAGAAGTCACAAATCCGAATTCAAAGGGAGTTTGGCTAAACATGGCATGTCTCTGGGATCGATGTATCGCTTATGTGTTGTTGTTTAGCGGTCTTGTCTTGGGTTGTGGAGCAAGTGCTCTGGCGCAGAACGTGATTATCACGATCGATGCACCAGGTGCGGGCACGAGCCCGGGACAGGGTACCGGAGCAGCGGCTATCGACGCGGCGCGTACAGTCACGGGAACGTTCTATGACTCGAACTTTGCCTGCCATGGGTACGTTCGCAAACCAGACGGCAATTACGTCACTTTCGATACGCCATTGGGCCAACACGGCGTCGCGACATGCCCTCGGCCTGCGAGCATCAACGCAGCAGGAGTAATTACGGGCGTAGAGTTTGACCAGAGCTTTGGATGTTCGAATTGGCCGGATACTTCAGGGGGTTGTGGCGGGAGCCATGGTTTTGTACGGCATCCCAACGGGGCCATCATCGTCTTTGATGGCCCCATCGATCCTTCCAGATCAAACCCAGGCACCGATCCTGCTGGCATCAACGCGCGAGGTGCAGTCGTCGGGCGCTATTGGACTGCGGATCAAGGCTCAGCTAGTACGAGTTTTCTGCGTAGTGCGAACGGAACATTCCTTACCTTTGATGCGCCGGGTACGAACGACCGAGCCACTCCCGGCGCCGTAGGAATCAGCGCAGCAGGAACGATCGCCGGGAATTTCAATGATTCCAACTATTCTCAGCATGGGTACCTCCGAACTTCGGACGGCGCCTTTACGATCATCGACGCTCCGGAGGCAGTCAACGATACGAGGATTGTCGCAATTAACTCGAGGGGCGAATTGGCTGGGATGTTTGGGGTCGGGAACACCAAGCATGGCTATGTGCGGACACGAGACGGAACGTTCACTGCTTTCGACGTTCCGGGAGCCTGTGCCGGATGTATTCAAGTCGTAGCTCTAAACGATAAAGGGACAGTCGCAGGGACATTTCTCACTCCCAACGATGGCTTCTTCGCTCAGCACGGCTTCCTGCGGGCTGCTGACGGAACGATCACGACTTTTGATGTGCCCGGAGCTGTCAATATCATTTTCGGCCGCATCCTCCCTTTTACGAGCGTCTCTGGGATCAACTCATCGGATGCAGTTGTGGGTTCGTACCAGGATGCGAACGGCGTAGGTCACGGTTACCTGCGGCTGGCTACGGATCCTGGTGATGAGTAGCGACAAGAGTCGGCGCCTCAGTTCACCAACGAGTGATTGTCGACCTCGTGGACGAAGGATACGGCAAGCGGAAGACAAACTGCGAGAAACGATCTTTTGCACGTGCCATGGACTATCCCAACACAGCAACTTCTGCACATCCTAGAACAATCGACTTCGACATCCACGGCGTAGTTCGCATCCGCCTCATTGACCCTTCCCTGGACGACATCGAAGCTACGTCTAACCTGTTCGGATGCCCCTCCAAACGGCCCCTGGGCGATCCGGACATCACTGTGCGATTCGTAGAGAATCTGCCAGTCCGCGGAATAAGATTTCTGGGCAGTGAGCAACATGGCTTTACGGACGAGGGGTTCTTCCTGTTGCAAGGAGGGACGCGGCAAGTCACAGCCCGAATCCCATTTGACCAGATTGGGGGACCCTGCGAGATTGTTTGTAAGAGTCACCACGGATCACTCCCGCTTTTGCTTCCCATCGTCAGCTTAACTGCCCTCAAGCGAGAGTGCGTTCCAGTGCACGCTTCCGCTGTCGTGTATAACGGCGTGGGGATTTTAATGGCTGGCTGGGCTCACTGCGGAAAAACGGCCGCGCTCCTGCGTTTTGCTTCAAGAGGAGCGGAGTTTGTGGGTGAAGAATGGGTGCTTCTATGCGGTAAGAGTCAGAGAATGCACGGGCTCGTTAGGCCGTTCGAGCTTTCTTATCGGCATGTTGCAGATTTGCCTCAGGTTCGCAGCTCGGTGAGCCTAACAAACCGTTGCGCTTTCCATGGAGTCGGTGTTTGGAACAGATTGCAGCGGATGATTTTCGGCGAAAAACCTCCAAGCAGCTTCGTTTTCCAGGGTCTGCGGAGGGTATCTGCCGCCATTGAGGACCGGCTGCGGCCGGCCGTAACGCCTTCAGCAATCTTTGGAGAAAGGATTCGGTTCGCGGGAGCTCCAGCGGACAAGATATTTCTTTTCGTTAGCCACGAAGACCACAGAATTGATGTCGGGCAGATCGCTCCTTTCGAGATGGCTCGCCGCCTGACTTTTCTCTTTCAACACGAGCTAACGCCGCTTCTAAGGCACTATGACGCTTACCGCTTCGCCTTTCCCAGTCAGAGGAATGACCTCATTGAAAACGCCGCGGAACATTCGTT
>Ga0126371_10003020_pt1 | contig 14637 bp, 11 predicted proteins | sample PanSoiMetaPlot_4_FD_110145 | JGI IMG/M metagenome (GOLD analysis project Ga0126371, IMG submission 110145) | Tropical forest soil microbial communities from Panama - MetaG Plot_4 | ecosystem: Environmental > Terrestrial > Soil > Tropical forest > Bulk soil | place: Panama | collected 2016-02-17 | reverse complement strand
GACTACCATTATTGACTTTGCCAAGCAAAACAAGGGCGAAACGCTGCACTATGCCTACGATACCTGGCAGGGCAAAGCCCGCCATCGCACCTGCGTTGACTATGGCTTTCACGTCATCGTCGTCGAGGCAGATGAGGCGCGTCTCGCCGAGGTGCCAGACCTCATCGCTTCTGGGGTTACCAGCGTCAAGATGTACATGGCGTATCGCGGCCGCATGATGGTCGACGATGGCACCCTGTTTCGCACCATGCTGGCGTTCAAGGAGAATGGTGGCCTGGTAGCGCTCCAGCCTGACAAAAAAAGGAATGTAAGTGATGTCGGCGAGCGAATAGTCACCCACGATGTATTCACGGCCTTCCATTTCCTTGTTTAAAGTCGCGAGATATTGCCGCAACTCTTCCTTTGATTTCTCGACTTCATAGTCGTGGGCGATATTCCCTCCCGCGCGCTGCAGGCGAGTGTTGCAGTAGTCAACCCAGATCCTTACTCGCGCGCGGGCGAGCAAGTCCTCCGGCATAAGCGGCACGGCGGGATATTTTTCGTCGAGGTATTCGTTGATGATCGCCGATTCATAGACCACGGCGTCGCCGTCCACGAGCACGGGGACTTTACCATAGGGGTTGCGCTCAAGAAGCTCTTTGGATTTGTTGCGGAGATCGCACTCGACAAGCTCATAGGGAATCTTTTTTTCCGCCAGGACAAGCCTTGTCCTGTGGGCATAAGGTCAAGGACCGTAGGAAAGCAGTCTCATACAAGTCACCTCCAGGTTTTGTTGTGCCTTCTACCACCTTGCCGCGAGAGCCGCAACTTCTCAACGGATGACCAAACGCCGCAGCTCCGCCAGAAGTTCTGATTGGCTCTGTAAGATCTTTTCTTTCGCAGTTTCTAGCGTAAACCACGCGGCGCGATCTACTTCGGGAAATTCCGCGCGCTTACCTGAGCGTGGCGGCCACTCCATAGAAAACAGGTTGCTCTTGCTTGATTCTGCGTCGACATCGCCTTCCACGGCCCAGGCGTGGACCATTTTTCCGCCGCGCTGCTTTAGTGGAGTAAGGGCGATGAAATATCCGTCCAACGAGAATCCGGTCTCCTCGTGAAATTCCCGCTTCGCCGCGTGCAAGAGATCTTCTCCTTTTTCCGTTTCTCCTTTGGGTATAGACCATGCGCCATCGTCTTTTTTCATCCAGAACGGGCCGCCGGGATGCACCAGAAAAACCTCAAGCTCACCGTTTCGAATTCGATACAGCAAGATACCGGCCGTTTGCTTCTTCGCCATTTGCTTTTATTCTATCATGGATTGGTGGAACGAGAAGATGCATCGTCGTGAAGAGCAAGAGCGTCGCAGTCAAATCTCCCTGTTCGAAGGGGTTTTTTCTAAGCGATCGTACCCCTCCCTTCGATGAACTCAGGGCAGGCTTTTGACAAGAGGGGGAAGGGGAGATTTTTAGAAGGAATGAGACGGAACTGATGCAGGAGCAGCAGGATGAAGCGACAATTCACGCGTCAGTCTGAGTGAAGCGAGGATCTCTCCGGAGCCATCGAGTTGAAAATGGCACGTCGGCCACGTGAGCTGTCAGTTGTGTCCCAAGCACGATTGTGATTAGAAAAGGTAATTCCAGAGGAGCTTCGTATGCTGTTGCCTTTCCGTGAACACCTCGATTTTGGGCCGACACCTTACGATCAGTTTCAGGAGCAGGAGGGGATTCCGTCCGTGCGGGGCAATGTCGTCAGCGATGTCAAAGAGCTGGAGCTTGCGCCCTGGAAGCGTATGGGAGCGTTGGGTTGTTTTCTCAATCTATCCGACCAGCAACTGACTGACGCATACGTGTGCGAAATCCCTGCGGGCGGCCAGACTTTGCCCGTGCGGCATCTTTTTGAGGCGATTATTTATATTGTCAAAGGTCGCGGCGCCACTTCGGTGTGGCAAGAAGGAACAGCGAAGCTGACTTTTGAATGGGGGCCGGGTGCGGTCTTCGCTATTCCGCTCAATGCTTCCTACCGGCACTTCAACGGTTCGCGCGAGCCGGTGCGATTCTTTGCCGGAACCACTTGCCCGCGGATGGTCAATATATTTCACAACGATGATTTTATCTTCCGCAACCCGTTTGATTTTCAGGACCGGTTTCATGACAGCCAGGAATATCTGCGCTTCAACAAACACATGGCGGACAGGTATTGGGAAACAAATCTCGTGCCGGACGTGAATCAGTTTGCTCTCGATGACTTTCCCATGAAGGGCAAAGGCGTCAAGCATATGCGCTTCACTCTGGCGGACACTACCTACGGCTGTCACGTCTCGGAGTTTCCTCCAGGGTGCCGGAGCACATTTCATCGCCATGGTCCTGGCGCTGTAATCATCGTTACCCAGGGAGAAGGTTACGTGATGCTCTGGAGAGATGGCGAGCAAAGGAAGCGCTACGATTTCCACGAAGGAACAGTATATTCGCCAAACGATCTCATGTGGCATGGTCACTTCAATACCGGAACGGGAACCATGCGACACTTTGCCGTCCGCGGCGAGAGTCCCAAGTACAGTCATGATCGATTTCGCAATCCCCTCTGGACGATGATCCCCATGGAGGAAGAGCCTCCGGAAATTCATCGCGACTACGTGCGGGAGCTTGCCGGCAAAGGGGTCAAAGCCGAGGTTTTGGTGGTGGAAGACTGAGAAGAAAGGAAAAAGTAAAAAGGAAAAAGTAAAAAACGAAACTAGGTCTTCTCTGTTTTTTACTTTTTAATTTTGCATTTTTAATTACTCCGAAGGAGTAGCCATGCCTTACGTCAAAGCGAAGGACGGAGTTGATATCTATTACGAAGTTTCAGGACAGGGGAGGCCGTTTTTGTTTCTCAGCGAGACCGCTTGCGATGGGGCGGTGTGGAATCTCTATCAGGTTCCCGAGTTTGCCCGCGATCATCGCGTCGTGATCTTTGACTATCGCGGCACGGGCAAGTCGGGGAAGCCTTCGGCGCCGTACAGTACTGATATGTTCGCTGCCGACGCGGTTGCGATACTCGACCATCTCGGTCTTGATGGCGCTGTGGTGTGCGGCCATTCCATGGGTGGGAGAGTGGCGCAGCTCATTGCGCTCGACCATCCGCGCAAGGTCAGCAAGCTGATTCTCGCGTCCAGTGGCGCGGCGCACCCGGGGGAAACGGGCATTCCTTTGCGGATTGCCAAGGAAATGGTCGAGATGGGGTACGAGCGCTACGTTCGCGATCACACGATCGTGGTTGGTTGGACGGAGTCTTATGCAGAGCGGCACATGGAGCTCATCGACAAGTATCTAAAGGTGCGGATGGCAAATTTGTGCCCGGTGGAGTTCTACTTCCGGCACGTGCTCGCGCGGCAGGCCCACGATACGAGCGGCCGGTTGAAGGATATTAAAGTTCCGACGCTCATCATTGTGGGCGATGACGATCATTTCGTGGTGAGCGATATGTCGCACCGCGCCGGCGCCGATATTCTTGCCAAGGGAATTCCCAACTCTAAGCTAGTCGTGCTGCCGGGTGAACGGCATAGTTACTTTTATACGGAACCGGAAAAAGTCCATGGCATCATGAGAGATTTTTTGAAGGCGTGAGTCTAGGTGCGAGCCGCAACCAAAAAGGAAAACAAATTTTACGACGAAGCACATGAAGAGTACGAAGTTTTGTGTCATTCCAGCATGGAGTGCTGGAATCCAGGCTGACATGGATGTTTCAGGAAGCATCCTTGCGACCTGGATGCCGGCTATCCATGCCGGCATGACGGAGATTTGGGTTTTTAATGTTCTGTGGACTTCCTGGTCACTTCGTGGTGAGAATGTCTTTCGTCAAAGCGGTGTGCCCGTTATGAATGACGCTCAATAATTTGCGGGAAGGGCGTTAAGGTAAGTACAAAGGAGGACCGTATGGCGTACACGGCCAAGGGCAGAACAAAGAATTTTCCTGTTTTCGATTGTGACAGCCATATCTACGAACCGGCGGAAATATGGGACCGCTACATTCCGCAGACCCAACAGCAATTCGCCAAGACCCATTTTTACCGGGATGCCGACCGCCTCATCTTGGTGCGCAACGGGAAAATCAGCTTTAGAGACCCGGATAAATGGAAATATCCGGGTGAAACTTGGCATCCGGGACTGAGTAAGAAAATAATCGGCAACACGCAACCCGGAACCAAGGACTGGGATGAAAAGATCGGTCGTAATGCTAGCGCCAGAGATCCCCGCGCGCGACTGAAGGACATGGACGCTGCTGGTATTGATCAGGTGATGATCTTTCCGTCGACTTTCGTCTATCTTCCTCTGGTGGACAACGCCGAGGCGGCGCATATCTGCGCGCGGGCCTACAACGACTGGGTGTACGACTACTGCAGCGCCGATACCAAGCGGCTTTACCCTGCGGCGGTTTTACCGATACAAAGTGTCGAATTCGCCATCGAAGAATTGCGGCGGGTGGCTAGACGCGGATTCAAGTCTGCTCTTGTACGGCCCATCATCGCTCACAACCAGTATCCGACGTTTCCGGAATTTGATCCGTTGTGGCGCGAGTTCGAAGAGCTGGGAATGGTGCTGGGCATGCATACATTTCCGTCGCGCGGGGAGGCTTTGTCGACCGGCTTGGGCGAACGCATGGGAGCTAACCGCAAGCGCCTATTCGGCGATGAAGATGTGCTCGTCTACTCGCCGGGACAGTTCGTTGCCAACATCATGGAAATCATGGGATCGCGCCAAGCCGGAGATGCCGCCTACGGTTTCATCGCCGAGGCAATGACCTGGACCGAGGTGGTGCTCATGACGGGCTGGCTGGAGAAATTTCCGCGGCTCAAGGTGGCGATCCTCGAGTCCAACTCAAGCTGGCTGCCGTTGGTGCTGGAAAAGGCCGAGACTTATCTGGAATTGTACCGCCACATCGGAGAAAAAATCGGCGATCCGCATGAAGTCTTCTATAAGAGTTGCTTCATTGCCTTCGAGAGCGACGAGGAGATAACGTTTCGCTTGTGGGATCTCTATGAAAATATCGCGCTTTGGTCTTCGGACATGCCTCACCTCGACGCCTCAGACGTATGGGAGGCCATCGACCACATGAACAAATGGAAGGTGCCTCAGGAGGTGCAGGAAAAAATGCTCGGTGGCAATGCGCGGCGATTATATGGCATCGAGCCGCAATTGACTGTCACCGCGGCGCCAGATGAGTACCAGCCGGTTACGATGTCGCGGTATGCGTAGTACGTGATCGTGTACGTGATTCGTGTTCGAAAAGAGATTCGAGAACCTTGAAGCAGATCTATTCCGTTACATGGACGCGAGCCACGAACACGATCATGGCATTTTCACGTCTGTTGTCTACCGCTTATAGAGCTGCTTGATAAATCCCGAAGCTTCTAACTCCCGCACTAAGCTCGCATCGACGAACGCCTTAGGATCTGCCGCGGCGGCTTTCGGATCGCGCGGCGCCAGGTCGTCGAGAAGAGTTTTCACGCCTTCCGGGGTTGGCAGCAAATTGTCTGGATAAGCCGCCGTGTAAGCCTCATAGGCGCGTTCGAGGCCGTCCGGGTCAGAAATGCGCAGATTTTTTCCCCAAATCATTTTCGCTTCTTCCTTGTTTGTTTTATTGAAATGGATCGCTTCGATCATTGCGCGAGAAAATTTCAGCAGCACGGGCCGTTTCGCTTTGATAATTGATTCCCGCGATAACACCGCATTCCACCAGAACGGTATCTTAAGCGAGCCGATATCGAAGAGATCACGGAAACCCAATCTCACGGCCTGGCGCACGTAGGGCTCGGGAATAATCGTGAATTGTATCACTCCCTTTGATAACGCTGCGAATCGTTCCGGGTTAGCGCCCGCGGTAATGATTTTGGCGTCTCGTTCCGGATCGATTCCAAGCCTTCGCAGCGCAAAGCGAAGGCCCGTATCCGAAGCGCTGCTGATTCGATTGACTCCTCCGACCTTCCCTTTAAGCTGGTCCGGACTCGTGATGCTTTGCGTGGTTATGATGTGATCTACAAAAGTCCGCACGACGCCGAGAAACATGACCATGTCGGCTCCGGCCAAGCGCGAGCTGACGAGCGTGCCTACAGAGGTCGAAGAGACATCGATCTCTCCCGCGAGGAGCGCCTGCGAAACGATGGGGCTGGCGCTAATGCTGATGATTTCAGCTTCCAGACCCTGCTTTTGCAACAATTTCTTTTCCTGCATTATCCAGATCGCGCTGTTGGCCGGACTGACTCCAGCCCAGGCAATGCGGATTCTTTCTTGGGCGTTGATCAAGCTTGCGAGACTTAGAAACGCAGCCGATGCCAAAAATAGTGCGAATAACTTTCGAATCATCTTCGTTTCATGCTCCTGTCTAAGGTCTTTGGCCTTATCGCGATGTAGCGGCGAGCGCCGGTTGCCGCTACGCAACAACGACGCTACCGGAGCCATGTTTCGCATATTTCGGTTCAGTTTTGCAAAAACTCAAACCTCCGGTTTTCCGAGAAATTTGACATCGCGTAGGTTTTAATAATAGCCTCTCGACGAAAGAACCATGGGAGAGAAGAACATGTTTATACACCCGCTCAAAAGTCGAAAGTTTTCTTGTGCGACGTTTCTAACGATCATATTCATGGTGCAAATTCCAGGACAAGCGTTGGCGCAGCAGAAAAAAGACGACGTCAGCATCGGCTATGCGTCGCCGAGCGGTGTGTTTGCGCCGATTTTCGTTGCGCAGGAGCAAGGTTTGTTCAAAAAATATGGCCTGGGAGTTAAAGAACTGATACTGTTGCGTGGCACTGGACCGGCGGCGGCGCAAATGCTTGTGGCCGGTACGGCGCCGATTGCCGCTTTGGGAGGCGCTCTGGTGGAGGCAGCGATCCGCGGTGGCGGGCTCGTCTACATCGCGAGCACGTCGAATAATTTGATTTTTTCTATATATTCGCGGCCGGAAATCGCGCGGCCGGAAGATCTCAAAGGAAAAACCATAGCCGTCGATGCGAAGGGCGGTTCCATTGAACTTGCGACCATCGTGGCCCTCAAACAGTTTGGTTTGAACCTCGGAAAAGAGGTGAGCGCTGTCTATCTCGGTGGCCCCGTGCCTCAACTTGGCGCTTTGGAAAAAGGCATTGTCGATGCGACCACACTTTCGGCGCCGACAACCCTCAGAGCTAAAGCAATGGGACTCAAAGAATTGATCAACATAGGCGCCCTCAAACTCAATTACGTTCATACGGCCATCGGCGTGAACCGAAGTTTTGCGAAAAATAATCCAGAAATGATAGACGCCTTTCTCAAGGCCTACATAGAAGCGATCAAGATAACGCGAGAAGAACCGGGGTTGGCGCAAAAGGCGATTGCAAAATATACGGCGATCAATGATGCTGAGGCGCTCAAAGTCACTTACGAGACTTTCCTGCCTGCTTTCCAACAGCGCGTGCCGTATGTTTCGCGCGATTCGGTGCAGGGAGTGCTGAATTTCTCTACTTCGCCCGAAGCCAAGTCTCAGCGCGCGGAAGACTTTATCGACCATTCGTTTTTGGAAAAGATCGAAGCGTCTTCGTTTATGAAGAAGCTTTATGGCGAAGCGAAGCCGTAAACGAAAACCTTGAGACGTTCAAGTCGTTCAAAACGTTCAACCCGTTCAAATCGTCGAGGACAGAGGGATTTATGCCAAAGGATATGCGCAGTTGGATCAAGCAGTTGGAAGACGCGGAGGAGCTCATCCGCATAACCAAGCCCGTCCATCCGCACAAACAGATGGGGGCCCTCCTGTATCAATCGAGAGAAAAGGGGCTGCTCTTCGAAAACCTCGAGGGGTTTCCCAATTGGCGCAGCTTGGGCATGGCGCCGGCCAACCTGCGGCACGCTGCCTTGGCTTTTGACACGACGGTAGAAAAACTGATCCCCACAGCGGCGGAGCGCACTCTCGGGCGTCAACCTGTGGAGTTGGTCAAGACGGGGCCGGTTAAAGAGGTGATTCTCACAGGTGACAAAGTGGATCTCACCAAGCTGCCGGCCCATATCGCTGGCACGGAAGAGACGCCCTACATCGCATCCGGTTTAATGGTCGCGCGAGATCCCGACACCGGCATCAACAATGTCGCGTTCCATCGTCTCCAGGTTAAAGGGCCGCGAAAAGTGGGTGCGTTGATCGTTCCACGCCATACACGCCAAATCCTCAATAAATACGAGCTGGAAAATAAACCCATGCCGGTCTCTATTTTCGTCGGCCACCATCCGCTCTACTATATGGCGGCGGCGAGCACGGGCGCATTTGAGATGGATGAGCTGGAATTAGCCGGCGGGCTCATCGGCGAGCCCGCCAGGGTCGTTAAAAGCGAAACCAACGATTTGCAGGTGCCCTACGACGCAGAAATTATTCTAGAAGGCCGCATTCTTCCCAACGTGCGCGAAGACGAAGGGCCGTTTTCGGAGTTTCACGATTATTACGTCGCCGGCATGGGAAAAAATCCGGTGATCGAAATCGATTGCATTACTATGCGCCACGACGCCATCTTCAAAGCGATTCAGAACGGGTCCGAAGTTGAAGGCTGCATTTTTCACAAGGTCCCGTTCGGCGTCTCCGTCTACAATCACATCAAAAACATCGGCGGCTACGTTAATCTGCACAATTTGCTCGTGCTTCCCGGTCTATTCGGCATCGTCGTGCAAATGACGCCGCGCTTTTACGGCGAGGCGAAACAAGTTCTCATGGGTGTGCTGTCGAGTCCGATTCTGCATCCGAAGGTGGCCATTGCCGTGGACGAGGACGTTAATATTTTCAATTACTGGGAAATTATTTGGGCGATCAACACGCGCTGCAACCCGCAGGACGACATCACCGTGCTGCCCGGCATCCGCATGCATCCGATGGATCCGACAGGTTTTGAGCCCGAGCCGCCCGGAGGACCTTACTGGCAACGCGTCGGTGGCAAAGTGATCATTGACGCCACCAAGCCGCCGCTTTGCGCTGGCGAGCAAGCGCGCAAACCATTTGAACGTCTCAAACCGATGGGCTGGCAAACGGTTCGGTTGGAAGATTTTCTGCCGAAAGAAAAACAGTAGGCAATAGGCATTAGGCAACAGGCAATAGTAATTAAGAGTTGCACCAGGCCGCTGTAATTTTCTGCCGAGTCTCAGTTTCCGTCGCTTTCCTTGACATCATTCGTTTCCTTTCGTTAAATCGCGAGAGAGCTGGGAGGAACTTATGATCGACTGTCCGGTCATCGATGCCGATGGGCATGTGCTCGAAAAGGAACGCTACATTCGCAAGTATCTCGAATCGCCGTGGGATAAGCGCTCGACACCCCTAAGAACGCGCGATCAGCCGTGGGATGCGAATCTCTTCGATAGTTTTGAAATGGCCGTCAAATGGGAGGATCTGAGCCCCAGCGAACAGATTCGTGAGTGGCATGCGGTGATGGATCGGGAAGGAATGGAGGCGGCCATTTGCTTTCCTACCGGCTCGGGCAATGTTTCGAAGATACAAGACTTGCCTTTTCAGATCGCAGTGGCCAAAGCCTGCAATACGCACTTCGCCAAAGAATTTAACGCCTTGTCCGACCGCGTGAGCTGCGTCGGCGTTCTTCCCTTGCGCTCGCCCGAGGCGGCTGCCGCGGAACTGCGCCGCGCCGTTACGGAGTTGGGCTTGAAGGGCTTTGAGATCTTGCCCATGGGCTTGCCCGTGGCGTTGGGAAGCACGTTCTATGATCCAGTCTACGCCGAGGCTGAAAGGCTGGGCGCCGTTATTGGTATTCATGGCTCGCGCAGTAATTCCCATGAAATCGGCGCTTCAGGTCTGGCGACCTTCGCCGAGGTTCACTCTTATGCGTTTCCCGTCGGTTTGTTGCTGCAATTTACCAGTGTTGTGTGCCAGGGATTGCCTGTAAGGTTCCCCAAACTGAAGCTTGCTTTTCTCGAGATCGGCGCCACCTGGCTGCCTTACTATCTTGACCGGTTGGATGAACATTGGGAAAAACGCGCTAAGTATGAAATGCCGCTGCTCAAGAAAAAACCCAGCGATCTGGTGCGCGAGTCGAAGATGTATTTCAGTTTGGAGGCGGGGGAGACCCTGCTGGCAGAAGCAGTCAACTATTTAGGCGCCGAACACTTTCTTTACGCCTCGGATATCCCGCATTGGGACAACGAATTTCCGGGTAACCTACACGCGCTGCGCAATCATCCTACTTTGTCGCAGAGCGCCAAGGAAAAGATTCTATACAAGAATGCCAAGGAGTTATTCGCGCTGTAACTTCCTGTCCTAGAAATTTATTTCAAGGTCCAAACGATGTCAGGGTCGGAAGGCGAATTTAAATCCCCCTTTGTCCCCTCTATCCCTCTTTTTCAAAGGGGGATTTTTCTTCGTGGGTTTCTTACCCCTCTTTGTAAAGAGGGGAAGGGAAGATTTGGCAAAAGAGGCAGGAATAAGGTGCGAGTCCGCTTGCCAGAATCATTCTTCATGATCGTCACAGGGGTGAACTTCTTTTTTTCAGTAATGCTTCCGTCGGTTGCCACCGGAGGAGACAAACTCGTGGCGCTCTATTCGTCCCATGCGGTGCCTTATAGTACGCCATGGGTTGCCGAAGAGCTAGGGTTGTTCAATAAGTACGACCTCGATTTCGACTTCGTCTATATCCCGTCCTCTTCAACCGCCACCGCGGCTATTTTAGGTGGCAATGTCGAGGTCGGTTTGTTGGGAGGCGTTGGCGTTGTGAATGCTTTTGTTAGCGGCGCTTCCGACCTGGTGTTCATTGGAAGTTTCAAGAACATCATGACCCAAAGTATCCTGGCCAAGCCCGAAGTGAGCAAGCTCCAAGATTTAAGAGGCAAGAAGATCGGCGTGACTCGGATCGGCAGTAACACCCATTATTTCAGCGTGCAAGCGCTCCGGCGCGCGGGCATGAGCCCGGAGAAAGACATAACATTCATTCAAACCGGTGGAGATATGGAAACGTTGGGGGCGCTTTTTAGTGGCGCCATCGATGCGGCTACGCTTTTGCCGCCCACCGACGGCAGGGCCATCGCGCGCGGATTTCGCTACGTGGTCTATGGGCCGGATTTATCTATTCCTTATGCGGCAGCAACTATCACCACACGCCGTTCCGTCGTTGCCAAGCGCGGTCAGGTGATTGCCAGGTTCATGCGCGCGATGGCGGACGCGTCACGGCTGATGCATCGAGACAAGGAGTTCGCCTACAAAGTCCTGCAAAAAAAATTGCGCATCAATGACAGGTCGGTTTTGGAAACCGGTTACGCCACCGAAATAAAAGTCATGGAGCCGCGATTAGAAATCAAAGCGCAGGCCATTCAAACGATCATCGAGGAGGCGCAAAAGACCAATCCTCGAGCGGCGGACATCAAGCCGCAAGACCTTGTCGATCGGCGCTATCTCGCGGAGATGGAGACCAGCGGTTTCTTTAACCAGATTTGGTCAGACAAACGTTAAGGGAGGTGCAATATGTCGAGTCAAACTCACGTTTCATCCACAGATTCCTCGGCTATCACCGCAGAGGGCACAGCCACTTTAGGAGCGACGCTCTTGCGGGTTGCCTGGCTGGCGGTGGGTTTGGGCCTGGTTCTCGAAGTGCTACTGATTCTCCTGGCTATTGGTTTTGGCAGCACCCTCGGGATGGGAAAGATTGTCGCCGATCTGATGCAACAGATCTCATGGTCAGTAATCGTTTGCGTCGGACTCGCTTTCGGGAAGGCGGCTTCCAACGGGAAGGCAGTATGGATGGGATTGTCCGGGCTTTTTGCCACGCCCGTTGCTTTCAGCATCGCTCGTACTTTGCATAAGACCGCTGCTTCCGCGCTCAAGCTGGCGGAACAAAGTTACGGGGCTGCATTTCCGTTTGTCGTGGTGGCGCTGAAAGGAATTGAATACGCCGTTCTCGGTTTGTTGTTGGCGTGGCTCGGCAAAAAGGCGACCGCCGGGGCGATGTCTTATACGGGTACCGGTCTTGTGGTCGGACTCGTCTTTGCCACGGCGATCGTATACGCTTCCGGCGCCCAGCACATGACCCCCGGCGTTATCTCTCAGTTCGTCAACGAAGTGGTTTTTCCTATCGGTTGCTCTCTTGCCATATTCGGCGCTGACGTCCTCGGCAAGCGGATAAGATAAATCGATAGTGGGCTACTTTAAAAATAGTTTGCAGAACCCCCTCTGTTTCTCCCCCTCGTCCAGGGGGAGATGAAAGAGGGGGTCGAATCGCCAAAGGAGCCTACTACCAGTAAATCAGAGGTCGGATGTCGGAGATTGGAAGCCAGAGGTCGAGCTCGGAGATCAAAGATTAGTCATCGGTAAACAGTGGTCAGTCATCAGTGATCGGTGATCGGTGGTCAGAAGGAGATCGGAACTCGTTGACGTAAAAGAAGAGGATGAAAATGAAAGCGGAGAGCATGTACAAGGCCGAAAAGGACCGTCTACACAATTTTTCCAGGGAAGAAAATGAAGCGCTGACTAAGACAGGTCCCGGAACCTTGATGGGAAATCTTTTCCGGCAGTATTGGATTCCGGTAACTCCGGCGGCGGATCTCCAAGAGCCCGGCGGAAGACAAATACGGGTGAAGCTCTTGGGCGAAGACTTGGTTCTGTTCCGCACGCGTAACGGCAAAGTCGGACTCATCGGCGCTTACTGCTCGCACCGGCTCGGTCCGCTGTTTTTTGGTCGTGTCGAGGATGACGGGCTGCGTTGTCCATATCACGGTTGGAAGTTCGCCCCCGAGGGAAAATGCATGGAGATGCCGAACATACCGGCTGAACAACAATTCACCGACGAAATCCATCACCCCGGTTACCCTTGCGTCGAGCATGGCGGCATTATCTGGACTTATATGGGAGCGGCGAAGGAGGAGCCACTTTTACCGGATCTCGAATTTCTCAGGGTCTCCGATGAGGATCGCAACTACCGGCTATTTTTTCAGGAGTGCAATTACCTTCAAGTGATGGAGGGTGGAATCGATCCGACGCATGTGATGTGGCTCCATTCGCCTTACGAGCTTTCGGATGAGGAAATCGCGCGCCAGCAACCGGCTCAACAACAGGTGGCCAACACGTCTGGAGCGAGAACCCCGCTGGATGTCGAGATGGCGGATACCCCGGGGGGCTTTACCTACGGCGCGAAACGCCCCGCGGGAGAAGGTAAAAGTCTATGGCGCATCAACCAGTTCATCATGCCCTTCTACACCATGCCGCCTGGCGGCGACCAGAAGCAGGCGCGGGCGTATATTCCGGTGGATGACGAAAGCTGCGTGAAGTGGCAGATCAAATGGTATCCCAGCAAAACTGTCAAGGAGTCGACGAAAGAAACATTGCGCGCGCCTTTCCCCGAAGAAGCTTACGATCCGCCGACGAATTCGGTGCCCTTCGGTCACATTCGCATGAAGGCCAAGAAATCCAACGATTACCTGATTAACTGGGAGACGCACAAGACAAGACGCTTGGGCATCGCCGGAGTCAATCTGCAGGATGTATGCGTGACGGAAAACGAAGGACCCGCACCAATTCTCGACCGCACCAAAGAGCATTTGTGCGCCGGAGATTTAAGCGTCGTCAAGGCGCGGCGGATGCTGCTGGACGCTGCCAGGGCGCTGCGCGAGAAGGGCGCACCTCCCGCCGGCGCAAGAGATCCGAGTGTCTACCGCGTGCGTGGCTGCTCTACGATTGTGGCGGATAACGTAAATTGGGTCGAAGGAGCGAAAGAACAAATGACCGTGCCGCCGGTGGCGGTTGACTTAAGCGCGACCGGCCTGTCCTGAGTGTCGTCGAAGGGCCGGTCGCCTATGTTGTTCCTCCCTTTTTCGGATTGCACCCCCTACTTACCAAGATGGTTTATACGGATATATTGAATCGAGACGGGAAAACGCGAGCAAATGTGAGGAAATTTGTGTTTAAGGATGGTGGGTATTGCTCATGACGTTCAAGACTCGCGTCGGACTAGCACTTCTGACGCTTTTACTTGTCTCAGCCCCGACCTCGTGGGCGCAAATGAAAGTCCGGGTTAATTGGTCCGCCACCGCGGCGGGCCAAAGCGGCTTTTGGGTGGCTTACGAGGATGGCATCTTTAAAAAGAACGGCCTGGAAGTCGAGCTGCTTCATATCCCGTCGAGCTCGAGGGCGATCCAGACGATGCTCGCCGGAGAGATTGCCATCTCTTATCTCGACCCGCGAAATACCATCGAAGCAAACTTCCGGGGCGGTTCGCTGGCGCTGCTTGCCGGCGTTACCAATCGCTTCACATTTTCCTTGATGGCTCGACCCGAGATTAAGAGAGTCGGCGATCTCAAGGGCAAAAAGATCGGCGTCACGCGCATTGGCTCGTCAACCCACACGGCATGTCTCTATGCGCTCAGCCAGGCGGGCCTCAAGCCGACCGACTATCAGATTCTTGCGTTATTTGAGGTTCCAAATATTTTAACCGCGCTTATCGCTGGGCAGATCGACGCCGGCTTAATCTCGCCGCCCACCACTTTCCGCGGCCGCAAGGAGGGTTTCAACGAGCTCGTGAACCTACCTCGCGAGGGACCCGAGTTCGCATCCGTCGCCATCGGTTCCACGCGCGCTTACATCAAGGCCAACGAAGAAATCGTTCGTCGAGTAGTCCGTTCGTATGTCGAAGCCGTCCATCGTTTTAAAACAAATAAGGAAATCAGCCTGAAGGTCCTGAAAAAATAT
>Ga0126371_10003019_pt1 | contig 14637 bp, 9 predicted proteins | sample PanSoiMetaPlot_4_FD_110145 | JGI IMG/M metagenome (GOLD analysis project Ga0126371, IMG submission 110145) | Tropical forest soil microbial communities from Panama - MetaG Plot_4 | ecosystem: Environmental > Terrestrial > Soil > Tropical forest > Bulk soil | place: Panama | collected 2016-02-17 | reverse complement strand
TATCGGGCGCCGAGAATGTGTATATCGCAAAAATTCAGCCGCCCTTGGGATCCATCCCTGCGCGCATCGCCGCTTTGACGTATCTCGGTGGCACTGGCACAGACTATCCTGTCGGCATTGCGGTAGATGGCGAGGGCGATCCTTTTGTGGCTGGCACGACTACATCAGGCAATTTTCCTACTACACCTATTGCATACCAGCCAAATCCTGCCAGTGCTGGCACCCACGCCTTCGTAACCAAGCTCAAATTCGATTTCAGCGGGCTGGATTACTCTTCGTATCTTTCGGGGAACGGTACCGACATTGCCACAGGCATGACCATCGATTCACAGGGCCTTTTCTACGTCACCGGAACGACAACTTCAATCGAGACTTCTCTTCAGAACCAGTTCCCGGCTACCAATTTGCCGAATCCAGTGCCCTTTCAGACTAGCTCGCGAGCCACGGCCGGAACGCCTCAGTTCTTCGTCACCAAAGTGAATCCACTCGCGCAGGGCATCGCTAGTATTTTGTACTCAACTTATTTCGGTGGCGGAACGTTCAATGGCACCGCTGTTGCAACTGGCGGCGGCATCGCAGTCGACACCCACCAGAACGTGTATTTCACGGGTACAACGAACTTCACGTATACCGGCGTAAGCAGCGTGACGGATTTTCCCATCCTGAACGCGTATCAGCCATGCTTGAACTCGCCCCAGCCCACGACCATTGTGCCCCCGCCGCCCTGCGGCGGCTCATCCAGTGCAGCCCCGGATGCTTTTGTCGCGAAACTGAATACGGCCCCCAATACGGGACAGGGTCAGCAATTAGTCTGGTCGACTTACCTAGGTGGCACCGGAAGCGATTCGGGAACGGGCGTCGCCATTGATTCGGGCGCGGCCAACGTCTACGTCGTGGGGACGACAAACTCGCCGGACTTCTTGAACGCGAGCCTGGTGAAGAGCTTTGCACCCTATCAGGCATGTCTTAATAACGTCACACTAACTCCTGCAAGCGGCACTGTCCCCCCGCCCGGTTGCGCCGCGCAGGCGACCCCGACTCCAAATGACGCCTTTGTGGCGCGCCTGTCGAATCCTTCCCTTACAACGACCACCACTCAAACCTTCGTTGCGCTCGGCTATTTCTCGTACTTAGGTGGCAGCAACGACGAGGCAGGAACCGCCATTGCCGTAGATACCAACGCCGGGGCGCTCATCACGGGATCCACCAACTCGCCGCTCGTGCCGCCGACGACCTCGGGAAATCCGCCGCAGGCTGGCAGTTTCCCGGTTTTCCCGTATCCCAGTTCAGTTCAAAGCAGCCTGAACGGAGCGCAGAACGCATTCGTTGCGAGACTCAACAGCGGGGCCACGGTTGGGCAGACCACCATCGCCTCATGGGCCACATACTTTGGTGGGAACAATACGGACACCGGGAGGGGCATTGCCCTCGATGTCAATCAGAGCACCTATATCGCTGGCGATAGCAACTCTACGGCTCCGCAATTCCCGGTCATAAAGGCCCTGCAAGCGCAGAACAATGGCGGTTTTGATTCTTTCGTGGCACAACTCGGGCCCGCTGTCAGCCTATCCATTTCAGGAGTTCTTAACTTAGGTACCGGTCAGCAATACATCAGTGCTGGCAATCCGGCGACCTTTACCTATACCGTGACGAACAGTGGCCCAGATCTGGCCACGAATATCGTGATCCTGGCCGACTTCAGCCAAACCCAGGTTCCGGTGAGCAACGTGAGCGCCACGATCAGTTCAGGTACGTGCGGCGCCGGAGGCACCGCCACAAGCATTAGCTGCGGACCAGTTTCACTGCAAGCCGGATCGACGGCAACCGTGACGGTCACCATGACTCCGGGCTCGGTCAACTCCGGTCAGTCTACTGCCTTCAATGGTGGCACAGTGCAGGCGATTGCTCCTAGTAACATCGTGCTGGCGCAGACCTCGGTTCCGGCACAAATGAGTGATTTCAGCATGACGGTTAGCCCCAGGAATTTCGCAATTCCGGTGGCGGGTGCCACAGCCACCTATACCGTCGGGCTCACGCCAGGCCCTGTTTACGCTTCCAATATCACAGTTTCGTGCTCAGGTTTACCGGCCGCAGCCACTTGCCCGTCGCAGACTGTGAATCTAATCAATCAGAGCGGCGCTTCCGTCAACATGAGCGTTACAACCACTGCGCGTCCGGTGACGACCACAACCTCGAACCTCTTCACCCGCCGCTTCTACGCGTTGTGGCTGATGATTCCTGGTATGGCGCTGGTGGGTGTCGGAAATCGCCGCCGTAGACAGATCCTGGGTTTCCTGATGCTCTGCACGCTGTTCACGCTGGTGTTGCTCATTCCAGCCTGCAGCAGCAGCAAGACGACAACGCCAGTCAGCGGCACACCCGCCGGCAATTACACAATTACGATCACGGCTGCGGCGGGAAGCGACTCCAAGAGCCAGACAGTCGTGCTCACAGTTCCGTAATCGAGATCATGAGGAACGAGAAAGCCCACCAGACAGGTGGGCTTTTTCTTTGGCCGGAGAACACCTAAGAGGTCTAATCGTCCGAGGTCATGTCGAGCGCAGAGCGAGACCCAGCTCAGGCGCCGGCCGAGAGCTTGTGGTGGCCTCGTGACTCGGCAATCCCATACTGCCGGATCTTGTAGAGCAGCGCCTTGTAGCTGATCTGCAAAATCGCTGCTGCCTGCTTGCGATTCCAGTTCGTCTGCTCCAGCGCGCGAGTGATGGCGAGAGCCTCCGCCTCATCCTTGGCCGAACGCGCCAGCGACTTCAGCCCACCAGCATCGCTGGTTCTTGAGGGTTCTCCGGGAATCGCTCCGTTACCATCATTCCGTGGCAGGAGTTCAGAAATGGCCAGGTTCTCATCCCCCAGGATCAGGTATCGCTTCAGAAAATTGTTCAGCTCTCGCAAATTGCCGGGCCAGGGATGATTGTGGCAGGCCTGCAGCAAAGTCGGTGAGAGCGGTAGCGGAGCCCGCGCATAGCGCTCGGCCATGCGCGTCATTGAGTGCTTCAAGAGAACGGGGATCTCTTCCCGCCGATCGCGCAGAGGCGGCAGGCTCAGAGTGAACGCATTCAGCCGATAGTAGAGATCTTCGCGCAGCCGCTTGGTCGCCAACGCTTCAGGAATATTGATGTTGGTCGCCGCCAAAATCCGAACATCGACCTTGATCACAGACCGGCTGCCCAACCTTGAAAACTGCTGGTCCTGCAAAACGTGGAGCAGCTTGGCCTGCAAGAGCGGCGGCATCTCGCCAATCTCGTCGAGCAAAATCGTACCTTTATTGCAGAGTTCGAATTTTCCAGGCTTGGCGTGCGTTGCTCCCGTGAAGGCTCCAGGCTCATATCCGAACAACTCGCTCTCAAGCAGATCGGCCGGAACCGCGGCACAATTCACTTTCAGGAATGTGCGATGTGCTCTTGGCGAAAGCTTGTGAATCAGCCTAGCCAGCACTTCCTTGCCCGTCCCGCTTTCGCCCAGCAGCAAGACCGGGATATCCACATTCGCCACCAGAGCGGCCTGTGAGCGGATCTTGCGCATGGCTGGGCTTGCGGCGATAAAGAACACATCATCGGCAAGTTCCTCCACCTCGCCGCCAAAATTCTGTTTGCCCTGGCCCAAAGCAAGATCAATGACAGAATCCAGTTCCGCCTTCTGAAACGGCTTGGTGAGGTAGTCCTGTGCGCCGAGCTTCATCGCCTGCACAACCTTGCGCGTGTCGCTCACGCACGAGAGCATGACCACCTTCGTCGCAGGCTGCTTCTGGCGCAATTGCTCGAGCGTTTGCAGGCCGTCGATGCCAGGCATCAGTACATCGAGCAAAATCAGATCCGGCTCGAGCCCTTTCTCGATCTTCCCTAGCGCCTCTTCGCCGGTGGTTGCGGTTTCGACTTTGTAGTCGTCGACCTCCAGCAGCGTTTTGATGTACCGCAGCATGCCGGGTTCGTCGTCCACCAGCAGAATTTTGGCCGTTTGCTTCATCGATGTTTTCCTTTGCTGGGGGCAGCAACTGCCGGCTTGTAAGGAATCAGGAACGAAAACTTGCAACCCGCACCCGGATCGCTTTCGACCCATATTTTACCGCCCATGCCTTGCACCAGGCGGCGGACAATTGCCAGACCCAATCCCATGCCGTCCTGACTTTGGTTGCCAGGAAGGCGGAAAAAGTCGTCGAAAACTTCCAAATGGAACTCGGCAGGGATTCCTGGGCCAGTATCCGACACACTCACCTTAACGGAGTTTGGATGGCTCACGTTCTGACGCCGCCGTTCTGAAGCGGAAGGCAGCGACGCTGTTCGCCGCTCCCACATATACGGCTCGGCATGTAGCCATACCGTACCAGCTTGCGGCGTGAACTTGAACGAATTCTCCAGCAGATTTGAAATGATTCGCTCCACCTTGGGTGTATCAAAAGGAAAGATCGGCAGCTTGTCGTTGGCCAAGAAATAAAGCGCGATCCCTTTTTGCTGAAATCGATTCGACCACAGTCTGCATACCCCCGACAGGCAGTCGTTGATGTTGCCCATCTCGAATTGCATGCGCAGTCCGCCGGTCTCAAGCGCACTGTACGTTAGAAAATCCTGAATGAATTGCTGCAGGCGTTTGCCGCTGTCGCGCATGTCTTGCAGCACTTCGCGCTGGCGCTCGCTGAGAGGGCCCAACTTCTCGCTATGCAAAAGCTCGACGTAGCCATTCAGGATCGACAATGGCGTCTTGAGATCATGCGCCGCCGATGCCAGCGCATTCGTGGTGCGCTGATATCGCTCGCGCAGTTCCTTGTACTCCTGCAATAGATTCTCAGGGTTGGGAACATCCGCGTCGGCGCCGTTGCTTGCCGGTGCCGGCTCTGTCGCTACAGCCGTGTCTGGAGCACACGTGTTCTTATGAGCAGAGGCCATTTGAGAAGTACCACAGGTTGACACGGGGAGAGAAAACCGCACTCAATTGTCAACACGGAGTGCCGGTAGTGGAAGGGTAAGGCAGCGCATACCGGTTGTCAATGAAAAATGCAATGGAATTACCCAAGTGTAGCAAAACCTTGCACTTCGCGGCGATTTCTCGCCAGTCAGATGATCGTGCAGCATACGAATAAAAAGCGAATTTACAACCTGAAATTAGCCATTCTGCTTTGGTTTTGTTAGTCTTTCGCGGGTTGTAATCCCTTTTTTGGGCTGATGGTACAGGGCCTTATGGTTAGATTTGGCAAATGAGGTGCAGTTTGTACCTCGGGGAGGGGTGTTATGGAGAGGTCTGCATGAACGGGGTGAGGTCCCGAAGTGAGCGGCGTAAGTGGGCTAGGTTGCCGCTGGCAATCCCGGTCTTCGTCCGAAGTCGCGACGAGAAGGGCAAGGAATTCCTCGAATTTGCTACCTCGCTCAACGTCAGCGCGGGCGGTATGTTGGTTGCGATCCGACGTACTTTGCCTGCTATCGCACAGATTCGGCTTGAGATCCCCAGCGCACCAGTCGCCGCCATGGCCCTTTTGCCGCGAGCGGCTCGAACCCTGAACGCCAAGACTCTTCGTACTACTCCCGCTGATGGATACTATCTCCTGGGATTGAAGTTCGTACGTCCGCTGCCGCTTTCCGAAAAACTGCCATCTCGCCGAAGGAAACTCCTTTCAAAAGTGTGAAAACTTTTGCACAAACGTCGATGAAAAATGTTACTCTGGCGACCGCCTCTCTGTTACCGGAGTGCCTTACAACGCCTTGGCGCTAAATTTATACTCGTCAAACAGATACTCTGAATTTTGCGTTGATCCACCGAGCCACGGCAATTTGGCTGTTGAGATGCAACGATGATTTTCTCCCCTATTTGGTAGATGCCTGCCATGACCACCAGTGTCAACACACTCGTTCAGCCGTTAGGGGAAATGCCGCCCGAATCCATCGTCTTTGGCCGCACGGAATCCATGCAAGCCGTACGGGACCGTCTCAACAAACTTGCCGGAGCGAACGTCCCGGTCTTGATTCAAGGAGAAAGTGGCACCGGCAAAGACATCATTGCCCGCATGATTCACGCCGCTTCCCCATGGCGAACTGGACCATGGGTGAAAGTGAACTGTCCGGCCATTCCCGGCACCCTCCTGGAAAGTGAACTGTTCGGATACGAAAAAGGCGCATTTACCGGCGCATATGGAGTGAAGCCGGGCCGGGTCGAGATGGCGCATCGCGGCACGCTCTTCCTCGACGAGATTTCCGAGTTGGACATGTCTTTGCAATCCAAGCTGCTGCAGCTTCTGCAGGACGGTCAGTTCTGTCGCATCGGTGCCCAGGAAGACAAAAAAGTCGAGGTGCGCGTCGTCTGTGCTACCAATCGCAAACTCGAATTGGAAATTGAGAACGGCACGTTCCGCTCTGATCTTTTTTACCGTATCAACGTCGTCAATCTTCACTTGCCTCCGTTGCGCGAAAGAGCCGGCGACATCCCGCAGCTAGTCGATTATTTTCTCGAGTATCACAACCGCAAATACAACTGCCGGGCGAAACCCGTATCGGCCGAGATGATGACGACGCTGCGGAAGTATCACTGGCCAGGAAACATCCGCGAACTCGAGAATCTCATCAAGCGGTACGTCATTCTCGGCAGTGAAGAAGTCATCTCCGCCGATCTGCAGCCTCGCAGCAATGATTTCTTCAATACCGATATCCCGCTGGATGGCCAGATTTCTCTCAAGAAGCTGACGCGGCAGGCCGTTCGCGAACTCGAGCGCAAGGTGATTCTCAAAGTTCTACAGAATCACCATTGGAACCGCAAACAGGCAGCGCGGGCACTAAATATCAGCTATCGCGCACTGCTATACAAGATCCGCGACGCCGGCCTGCCTTCGAACCGTTCTGCAAAAGCATCTCAACCATCGCCCGGACCAGAAATCGCTGCCGACTAACACCAACGGTTTCTCTCCTAGTTGGATTTTCCGCCGAGATAGCGGAAGAATTCCTGTGCGCATCGCTGTAAGAAGAGTGTAAAGTTTGGTGCCGCGCTATGATTCTAGCTAGACAAAAAACTCAACCTGTGAAAACCCGCGCTGCTCAAGGCATTCCGCCGATTGCGAAAGGTGCAGATGTTTTCACTCAGCATCAACGAGGGTCCCGATACCACCTGTAAGTGCCATTGTTGCGTAACTTAGAAGGCCTTATCTTTGGAATCCGAGGTGCATAACACGCCTCGCGCCTTTCTTTCTCCCTCAAGGGTGCAATTTACGGGTCTCCTTTGACCCGGAAGCAAACTCCTAGGAGAAGCAAACAATGAAGAAACTAGTCCTACTTGCTGTCCTGGCACTGGCCCTGCCAACGGCAGTTTTTGCCAGCAGCAACATAGACTACAGCAACAGTGGCGGCACTCTATCAGGCTCCCATAGCGGACTCTCGCTCAGTGGATCGGTCTTGATCGCCGTCAACAGTAATGCGGGGCTTATCACCGGTTCCGATTTGGGTAGCGTGAGCTTCCAAACCGGAGCTCTGCAGAGCGGTTCGCTGCAAAACGGCGGCACCTTCGCTGCAGGCGGCTGGTTCACCATTACTGGCAACGGCACCAACGGAGTTCCCAACAGCACCTTGTTCTCGGGCACTTTCTCCGGTCCTGTGAGCTGGAGCATGACCACTCTCGCCAATGGGACTCACAACTACACCCTCACTGGAACATTAATGGCCTCTTCCGGTCCCAGCGAGGGCACGACGGTTCAGTTGACCGTGAACACCGGCAAGGGATTCTTTAACGGATGCACCCGCATTTCGAGTGGCGACACCAACGTCGTCGTTCCGGAGCCGGGTTCTCTGAGCCTGCTCGGAACGGGTCTGATCGCTCTTGGCGGAACGATCCGGCGCAAGCTGAAAGTGTAATGACGTCCCTGAAAGGCGAAACCCCGCTGCAAGGCGGGGTTTTTTGTTGGGATGATGATCCGACAGACGAAGCTGCTAATTAGCTCCGTAACGCTTGAAGCGCTTTCCTCGCGTCAGTATGATCCGGCTTCAGCTTCAACACTTTCTCCAACTGCTGTCGCGCTAGCGACAACTGGTTTACCTTCTGATACGCGAGCCCGAGATGATAGTGGAGGACCGGGTCATCGGGTGCGCCGGCTCTTTCGTTCAGACGCAGCGCCTCCTGGAACTGGCTGATCGCCGATTGGTAGATCCCTTTCTGGTAATAGGCCCAACCCAGCGTGTCCGCGGCGTTCGGCGAATTTGGCATCCCGCGCCGCGCCGTTTGTGCCATCCCCATCGCAACGTCGACGTTTCCACCCCGCTCCAGCAAGACGTAAGCAAGATTGTTGGATGCAAGCGGGTTATCGGGGGACAGGCTCAGAGCCTGTTGATACATGGCCTTCGCCTGATCCCAGTTTTGTTTCGCTTCGTAAAGCTCCCCCGTCAGAATGTAAAAGCTCACTTCCCCAGGATTGTCCTTGGACCCTTGCAGGTAAGTGGCGAGCGCCTGATCCATTGAGCCTTGCTGTACTTGCACTTTTCCGAGTTTCTGCACCGCATCGATATTGTTCTTGTCGAGCGCAATTGCCTTTCGCAGTGCGGCTTCTGCTCCGGCGTAGTCTTTCTTGCCATCGAACAGGGCAGTGGCGAGCAGATCGTAGAAATTGCTTGTGTTCGGAGACTTCGCGATCTGCGTATTGGCCGCGGCAATCGCCTTGTCATATTCCTTCTGCGCCACATACGTGTTCATTAAACCGCTCAACGCATCCGCCGATGATGGATCCTTCTCGAGTGCTTGCTGATAAAACTTCTCCGCCTCGCCGAAATGCTTCTGTGCCAGTTGCACGTTGCCCAACTGGAAGTATGGAGCGAAGCTCTGCGGCGCCCTGATCCTCGCATCCTCGGCATCCTTTTCAGCAGCAGTGTATCTCTGGCGCGCCACTTCGGCCAGACTCCGTATGAGATAACCATCAGGAGAATAAGGCTGTGACCGGACAATCTCGTCCGCCGTTTCCATGACGGCATCAACCTCTCCGCGGCTAATTTCCAGGCCTGCGATCCGCCGTTGGGCCTCGGTCAGATCTGGCTTGTTGCGCACTGCCTCACGCCATTCCGCTTCGGCATGCTTAAAATCCCGCTGCTGCGCATACGCCTCTCCCAACTGATAGTGAGCAATAGCGCTGTTCGGATCGTTCTTAAGAGCCGCCTGCAGGGACTGCACCGCTCCCGTCGCATCGTTCTGCCGCATTTGAATCTGTCCCTTATAGACGAGCGCGTCCACGTCATGAGGCGTCGACTTCAGGATTTCATTGTTCAGCTTTGTTGCTTCATCGAGCCGGGCAAGCTTTGTCGCTTCATCCAGTTGGCTCTTGAGAATGAGAATCTGAATGTAGTTCTTTTTTGTCAACAGATCCTTGGGATGATCCTTGTACAGAGAACCGTATTCTGCATAAGCGTTGTCCAGATCGCCGATCGCAAAGTAGAAGTCGCCCAGCATCCGGTATCCTTCAGGATTGTCCGCAAGATCCTTCTTGGTTTGCTTGAGGAGGGCCTCGGCGTCATCTCGTTTTCCCTGCTGCATCAAAAGCCGAACCAAGGCAGCGCGTGGCGCGGGACTCTTCGGGTCGATCTCAATCGCGTGGCGGAACTGCTGCTCTGCATCTGCTGTGCGATTGTGCGACTCATAAAAGCCGCCAAGAGCCAGTTGCGCATTCATCGCGGTGGGATCGGCCTGAACGGCTTTCTTGAAACTCACTTCAGCCTGATCCGACATATTCGAACGAAGTTGCAACAGTGCCAGTAGAAGATAAGACTCCGAGCGCTTTGGATCGAGGTTGATCGTCTGCTGCGCTTCCTGGATCGCTGCCGTCAGATTGTTCTGCGCGGCATAGTAATTCGCCCATGCTTCGTGCGTGTCAGGACTGTTGGGCTGCTTGTCCCGCAGCAGATCGAGGTGTGTCTTGGCTTGCTTCAGTGCTTCTGACGAAGCGGAGCCATCCGGATTGCGAACGGTCACCAACAGGTTTGCCAGGTCAGTATGGGCGCGATAATTATCAGGACTGAGTTCCACCGTTCGGTTGAGTTCCTGAAAGGCGCGCTGCATATCCCCAAGCTTCAGATAGGACTGGCTAAGCTTGAAATGCGCCTGCGCGAACCGGCTATCGATCTGTGTGGCGTTTGCATACTGAATCGCGGCTTCGCGGTACTTGCCCTCAGCGAAATATTTTTCCCCACTGTCGAAATACTTCTGCTTGCGGACATTGGGGTCGCGCGAACATCCCGTCAGCAAGGCGAGCAGAAGCGAACTGAGAAGCAGCAGACACGCAGTACAGGAACGGCTCATTGCATTTCTCCGGTGAAAGATACGTGGAAATAAAGGCTCGATTGATTCTGACAATGCATTGATCTTACTGTAGATAAACCGCAAGGACGGATTACGGCAGTCACCATCGCGCTAGACCAGGTTGGCGACATGAGGGCGCCCTCAGCGCGGAATATAGTCGTTCATCAGCGGGAGGACTCGATCCGCGAACGGCAACGTTCGCTGCATGGCGGCATCTGCGCTTTCACCCGGCATCATGTCGGTCATAAGCCTTACCAGCGAGCCGTCACTGCGATTCATCCGGATCGAATCAGCAACCAGATAGTACTTGGCCCAATATTCGCTCGCCACTCCGCGATTGTGCGCCCAGTACCAATAAAGGACAAGTTGCCGTGCGTCTCCCCTCGCGATCACATAACGATTGACAGGAAAAGGTGCATGGCTTGGCATCGATAGCGTTGTTCGGCTGGATTGCACCGGCGACCAGCCGTGTCCAGGTAAACAGTTCTTAGGCGAGTGGATCGTATCGCCTGCGCGCTGGCTTGAAAAGTACGCGATGAAGAGATACACGGGGGGCTGCGGCGTGTCCTGATTCTCGTACGCGCGCAACATATAGTCTCCCGGGCCGAGAACCTGCAGGGACTCATCAGGGATGGGCACATCGGTTCCCTGCCAGCTTCCCAGTTGCTGGGGGAACGATTGTAACTGCTGGTGCGGGGGAAACGCCTCCCCCCGCGTGCGAGCCTGTAGGAATATAGCGGTTGCGATCAGCAGAATTGCCACCGGCAGAAATCGCGCAATCGACCGGGTCATTCTGTCGCACCTGCCTTTCGTAGGACCATATTTATCAAGCTGTGCAATGCATAAATCATCATCAGAGAGATCACGAAAATGATCCATCCCCAGGACGCGTGGAAGTAGCCCTCCGCCTTATCCGGGTCCCAGTACTGCACCAGTAGGCCGGTTCCGATAATCCGAACACTGTTCGCCGCCACCGCAATGGGAACGGATGCCAACGCCAGCAGCCACCGCACCCATATCCGTTTCTCCATCAGGTACCCGTAGACAATCGCGATCGCGACCAGGGTCATCAACGATCGAATACCGCTGCAGGCCTCTGCCACTTCCAAAGGCATTGCGGGTAGATTAATTACATTGCCCTCGCGCAACACCGGTACTCCCATGATGGGCAAGATCACACTCGCCACTCGCGAGGCCAGAAGCTGCAACGGGAACGTGATCTGATTGAATACGATCGCCGGAATCGGGATCATCAGGATCAAAAACGCCCAGGGAAATAACAACGCTCGGAAGTAATTCCATCCGCAGAACAAAATAATGAGCCCGGCCAAAAGCATCAGCAGGGAAGTCCGCGACAGGAACAGTTCCGCTCCTAGTTGCCCCACAACAAGGGTGCACATCGCGACCGCGACAATCACCAACCCGGTCCAGGATGGCCTTAGCCGCAGTCGGGCCAGCGTATCCCGCTGTTGCCAAATGACATACCCGGAAAACAGCGGCACCAGAAACCCGTGCGAGAAGTTAGGGTCGTGCCACCACTGACCGACCAGATGCACCAGGATGGACCAGTACAACCAAAGCGTAATGCCCGACAGGATGATTACCTGCCAAAGCGGCACCGTCGGCAAGGTGTCGGCTTCCCAGCGCACACTTGACGGCTCGGATTGCAACAGGGTGTTCAAGGTCCAGGAGGCTTGTGATGTACTCCGGGGGATGATTCAGGATAAGCCAGTAGGGTAGGTTTGCGCAATCACTCTTCACAGAGGGAATGATGCCCGCGCCGCGGCAGTTTTTATCTGTCCGTAACAATCTTTCACTATCTTTTCTGGGACTGGGTGGCGTGTCTCGGAGACGGGGGAATGTCAGAAACAAACTGGCAGGGTGATCCAATGCGCTGTCCGTATTGCGTTCAGGGCTATGAATTCAGATTGATGACCGAGTTGACGGGCGGCACAGGAGGAATTTTCTTCTGTCCTGCTTGCCGTCATCTTGTGCGGACGGCAGAACCGAACTTTCAATGCTTCTGCCGCGGGTGTCGTCCGAAAAAGGCGTAAGCAGTATCCTTCGCGCGTTGTTACAACCCCATCACACGAATGTGAACAGTCCCTGAAATTCCGAGCTGCATACCACATCTAGCTATTTGCGCCTGTGGAAATTGCGTGGAGAATACTTGCGCCACAAGGCCAGAACCGCCTCGCTACGAAAAGTGAAGAATTTCAACGCACTCTATCGGGTGCTGGTTCGAGGTGTTAAGATCGAGAAGGTCAGGGTCGCGAGATTCTGTAAACAGCGCTTCCGAGTCGTGTGTCGGACCTGCCGAGTACGTTAATTTTCGGAAAAATTCCGTCTTCCACTCCGTCGACAATTGGCAAACATGAGATACTTCTTTCCAGTTCATCGAACATAGGTTCTTTCTTCGGTCTCCACGGGAGTGCCAAAGTTTCTCCCCCGTTCGTAACGCATCCTTCAGTTACAGCGGTAATGACACGGAAACTCTAAAGAACTCTACTCTGCACATGCTCCGGGCCGCATCGGCTTGCGTGCCGAGCCAATAACGGGTGAAAGTGAGAAAAGTTTTTCCTACTGTTGCTGTCCGGGGTATAAACAGAAAGGTAATCAGAGATCCTGGGGATCCCCAACGGGGCGCTCAATTTCCAGGCTAAGTTATTGAAAAATAATACTCACTACGAATTGTGGATGGAGAAAGGGCAGGGGAAGGCCGTTCGGCCAGTCTCTTGCTATTACTCAACCAAGACGCAAACTGGGGTTCGATAAGGCTGACACACCGAAGGGAAAAAATGGGAAAACCATCCCTGGATTGGGCCAATCCGCAGACCGTTTCCGAGATGCCGATCGACGGGCTAATGACCGAGTTCGCGGCGGGCACGAGCGCAAGCATGCGCCCGGTCGAGGCCGTCATCCGGGAACTCGCCCAGAGTGAGGTACCGGTGCTGCTTCTCGCTGAGCGAGGCGCTGGCAAACACGCCACGGCCCGGCGCATTCATGACCTTTCGCGCCGCAGCGCGCAACCCTTCCGCCGTCTCTTGTGCTCCACTCTGAAGCTGCAAGATCTCCAGAAACTCTCCGCCCAAAATGGCGATTCCGCGGGCACAATTTTCCTCGAGGAATTGGCCGACCTGAATTCCGACTGCCAGTCGTACCTCCACAGCGTTCTTTCGCCCCGCTCCGCGAATGGCCACGAGTCCGTGAATGCCAGATTCATTTGCGGTAGCGCTCTCGACCTGGAACTCGAAGTCAAAGCCCGCCGCTTACGCGAAGATCTTTATTACCGTGTCAGCGGGTTATGTCTGCGTTTGCCGCCTCTGCGGCAACGCAAAGAAGACATCCCCGTTTTAATGGAGCAGTTTCTCGCGAAATACGCGCAGGAATTCCGCCGGCCGATTCCCACGTTGAGCAAGGAAACGCGTCGCCTTTTTCAGGACTATTCGTGGCCCGGAAACCTGCACGAACTGGAAGCTGCCGCACGCGTTCTCGTCGCGCTCGGCGACGAGCATCTGGCCATGGGCGGGCTACGTGCTCTGCTGCAAAAAACGCCGTCACCGCGGAATGGCAAAACTATGTCGTTGAAGGCCGCATCCAAGGCGGCCTCCCACGAAGCAGAAAAGGAACTCATCCTCAAAGTTCTAGCGCGGACGCGCTGGAATCGACGCCGAGCCGCCGCGGAACTGCAGATCAGCTACAAGGCGCTGCTCTACAAGTTGAAGCAAATTGGATTTGAGGGTTATGGAGCATAGAGAGTGCATGGAGAGTGATCGTCTATGAAGAAAGTGATCCATCTCGCATTTTTGCTGTGGATGGGTTTAGCTGCGACGAGTCTGTGGTCGCAATCGAGCGGGACTAAGCCCGCCGCCGCTTCCACTGCAAAAACCGAGAGCGCAAGTAGCGCCAAGTCTCCCGATGAGGTTCAGTCGTCTAACGTTCCCTCCGACTACGTCATTGGAGCCGACGACACGCTGCACATTTCCGTGTGGAAAGAGCCCGACCTCTCCGAGACGCTCCCCGTTCGTCCCGACGGCAAGATTTCCATGCCGCTGCTTAACGACATTACTGCTGCCGGACTTACACCGCTGCAATTGCGCGATGAGATTACTGAAAAGCTGAAGAAGTACGTTTCCGATCCACGCGTTACTGTCGTCGTTACTGGCATGAATAGCAGGAGAGTCTTTGTCACCGGCGAAGTGCTGCACACCGGGCCCATGACCCTGCTTCCGCACATGACCGTGCTGCAGGCCTTGGCGCAGGCCGGATTCACGCAGTTTGCGAATCCGAAAGCGATCTACCTGCTGCGCAATCAAAACGGCAAGCAGGTGAAATTGCCTTTTAATTACAAGGAAGTCGTCAAGGGAAATC
>Ga0126371_10003018_pt1 | contig 14643 bp, 10 predicted proteins | sample PanSoiMetaPlot_4_FD_110145 | JGI IMG/M metagenome (GOLD analysis project Ga0126371, IMG submission 110145) | Tropical forest soil microbial communities from Panama - MetaG Plot_4 | ecosystem: Environmental > Terrestrial > Soil > Tropical forest > Bulk soil | place: Panama | collected 2016-02-17 | reverse complement strand
GTGGCTTTGGCTGCCGAACCCGCGCCCAGTTCCCTGACGTTCGCCAAGGATGTCGCCCGAATCTTCCAGGAAAAGTGCAACGAATGCCATCGGCCGGGCACGGCTGCCCCCATGGCGCTCGAAACCTACGAACAGGCTCGCCCGTGGGCACGATCCATTAAGCAGCGCGTCAGTATGCGCCAGATGCCGCCCTGGTCTATCGACAAAACCGCCGGCATCCAGAAATTCTCGAACGACCGCTCTCTGAGCGACGCCGAAATCGCCACCATCGTGCGCTGGGTTGACTCCGGCGCGCCGCTCGGCGACGCCAAGGACATACCGCCTTCCCGGAAATGGCCGGCTGACGAAGGCTGGCAGCTCGCCAAGCAGTTCGGCCAGCCCGATTTCGTCATCAAGTCCGACCCGTACACCATGCCTGCCCGCTCGCAAGATCAGTGGTGGAAGCCGCTGGCAGATGTACCCGTCACCCAAACCCGCTGGGTGCGTGCGGTTGAGATGCGTCCCGGCACCAGCGAAGGCCGCAAGATCACGCATCATGCGCTCGCTCACCTGGTTCAGAACGATCCTGACGCGCTGCGCCTGGGCGGCGGCGACGATTCCGGCGACGGACAGGGTGGCGTACTTATGGAGTGGGCCGTCGGCAAGAACTTCGACATTTACCGCGAAGGCACCGGTAAGCTCCTCATGCCTGGCTCACATATCTGGTGGGATATTCACTATCATGCGGTCGGCGAAGAGATTCGCGACCACGTCGAACTCGGCGTTTGGCTTTACCCCAAAGGCCAGGAGCCCAAATACCGCACCTATCTAACGGCCTTCAACGCCACAAATACCAGCGGCGCCGCGCTCGATATTCCACCTAATTCGATGGCGGTGACGCAGGGCTACCACGTTCTAAAACAAGCCGCTCGCTTGGAAAACTACCAGCCGCACATGCATCTGCGCGGCAAGGCAATGCTGCTCGAAGCGATCCTGCCCGACGGCTCGACGCAAACCATCAGCTACGTCTCCAACTTCGACTTCAACTGGATGACCAACTACATCTTTGCTGACGATGCCGCGCCCGTCCTTCCTAAAGGCACCATCATTCACGTCACCGCCTGGCATGACAACACCGCGGCCAATCGCGGCAACCCCGATCCGAACCAATGGGTCGGCTGGGGAGACCGAACCGTCGACGAAATGGCTCATGCCTGGGTGAACGTGACGTACATTTCCGATGAGGACTACGCCGCATGGGCCGCCCAGCATAAGCCTGAGCGCCCGGCGCGCGGCACTCGGACGTCGCAATAAGGAGAACCGATATGCGCCACTGGCATCTGGCAATCACCCTGGTCGCCTGCGCTGCGATCGCGACGGCCGCCGACATACTTCCGGCCGCACCACACCACGATAGTGGCGACAGCATTACGCCGGCCTACGAGGGCTGGTTTCCGAACTCCGACGGGACGTTCAGCATCCTGCTCGGCTACTACAATCGTAATCTCAAAGAAGTTCTCGAGATTCCTGTCGGCTCCAACAATCGCATCGAGCCCGGGGGGCCCGATCGCGGTCAGCCCACGCACTTTCTGCCAGGCCGCCAATGGGGACTCTTCACCGTCACCGTTCCCAAAGACTTCGGCACGAAGAAAGGCACCTGGACGCTGACTGCGAACGGCGTCACTACAACTATCCCGTTCAGCCTCGATCCGAATTGGATCATCTCGCCACTGGTGGATGCTACCAACAACACGCCACCGTTCATTAGTTTTGGAACACGTGAGCTCCTTGTTCAGGGTCCCCGTCCAAACAGCGTCGAACGCACAGCTTCCCTGAACACCCCGGTTCCGTTGACCGTTTGGGTAGCTGATGATGCCAAGGTCCCTCCCGGCACGCCGTCGCGGCTCGCCAAAGCCACGCCGGTGTCGGTGGCATGGAGCAAGTTCCGCGGACCAGGTTTAGTCACGTTTTCTCCCGAACGTCCTGCTGTAGAAGCGGACAATTGGAACCCTCCTGCCCCGGCCGTCTTCGCCGGTAAAGCGACAACCTCCGTTACGTTCAGTGAACAAGGCGAGTATGTCCTGCGCGTGGTCGCGAACGACGTGTCCGGCGCCGGCGGCCGTGGGTTCCAATGCTGCTGGACGAACGCGTTCGTCAACGTGACCGTGAAACCGGCAGGTGCGGGCGAAAAATAATGCCATGCTCGCCGTGCGTCTCATCCACGCCTGCGCGTTTTCTGTTTTGATTTCGGCGGCGCTCTTCTCGCAAGAAGGCCCGAGCCCGGTTCTGTCCTCACGTCCCGTGACAAACCCGGCGAGCGCCGCCGCTTCTTCTCAAACCCCGGTTTCTCAACCGCCGGTCGAATATGTTTGCCCGATGGATCGCGACATCCGGTCCAAGACGCCCGGCTTTTGTCCGCGCTGCGGGATGAAACTTGTTCCCGGCATTCCAGAAATGCGCGAGTATCAGGTCACAGTGACCACAGTTCCGGACGCGCTCAAGCCCGCAGAGAAGGCGCATCTGACTCTTCAGGTCGGCGATCCCGAAACGCACAAGCCGGTAAGCGATTTCGAAATCGTCCACGAAAAGCTCTATCACCTGTTCGTGATCAGCCAGGACCTTCAATTTTTCGTTCACGAACATCCTCAGCCTCGGCCCGACGGCAGCTTTCAGATCGATCTGAGCTTCCCGAAGCCGGGCTTCTATCGCGTGCTGAATGATTTTTATCCCGCGTCGGGGACGCCGCAGCTTGTTTCGCGTGCGGTGTTCGTGCCCGGCCCGGACTTCAAACTCTCGGTCGCGAAGCTCGAGCCCGATGTCTTGCCGCAGCGCTCTGAAAATCTCGGCGTCGAGCTGGTTACTGAGCCGCGCGACCCCATCGCCGGAATGCAGACCCTCATGTTCTTCCGACTGACACCCAAGGACGGTATCGAGCCTTTGCTCGGCGCCATGGGCCACATGCTCGCCGCCAGCTCTGACCTGATCGATATGATCCACGACCATCCCACCCAGGTGCTCGATTCCGACAGCGCGCCCTACAAACAGATCCAGTTCAACGTGATTTTCCCACGCCCGCGCGTCTACCGCGTGTGGGTCCAGTTCCAGCGCCAGGGAGTGGTGAACACGGTCGCGTTCAACGTCCCCGTCAGCGACCTGAAGTAGCCGTGGCGCACGCACTCGTACGTGCCGTGTTCACGCTCGTGTGAACACAACCAAGTCGGCTGCAGACCACCTATAGTCTTCGGTGCAATGAAGACAAATCCCGAAGTCGCAGACGTCCTGGAGAATTTTCTCTCGGGCCGCCGAGGAAAGTGGGATTGGGGTAACTTCATATCGTTTCCAATCGCCGACTCTTACTTGGAGGGAGTTTTATGTGCATCGCTTCCCGACCTGTACCCGCCGACCATCAAGGGCCACTACTGTAGCGACGATGGTACGCATACTGACGGAGACGGCCGCTAGAATTCGGTACGAACGCTAACGAAATGGCCCCCCGATCCTACCGCAGCTCAGCCTGCCTTCGACCCAAATCACCGCCGCGTACTTTCAAATGCCGCCTGATTTTACGTTCTTAACACTTGCTCATACGCCGAATCTTTCAGCTCGGCAGTTATCCTGAAGGTATCGGCTCCAAGTGAATCCCCCCACCACAGAGCGCCGTGAGTGGACCTCGTGGGCAGGCGTTAGCCTGCTGGTCCTGCTGTGCTGCGTGCTCGCAATTCTGCAGTACCGCTGGATCGGCGAAGTCGCGAACGCCGAACGCCAGCGCCTCCAGGAGGATCTTCAATCGCGCCTGAACCTGCTGCGCCGTGGCTTCGACGATCAGGTCTCATCGCGGTTGAGCGAGCTGATCCCGTCGCGCTCGGCCATCGAGACGAAGGGATGGGAGCAGGCCTGCCTGGAACAGTACCGCCGCGCACAGGAATCGAAAAACCCGCTCGCCAGCCGCATCGGTCTCGCGATTCCCGATGGGGATTCGCTGCGGCTCGCGATTCCGGACTCGGCAGCCGAACGTTTCAGAGATTCCGCATGGCCGTCTCAGTGGGTTGCGGTTCGCGACCAGCTGCTCGCGCGAATCCACCATGAACCTTTTCGTCCCCTGCAGTCGAGAACTCCGGTCGCCGTCTTCCCACAATTCGATCCCGCCGCAGGTCGTGAGCAGGGCTGGCTGATGGTTGAGTTGAACGTGGAGACTGTTCGTTCGGCGATCCTTCCCACCCTGCTGAACCGGTATCTGGCGAGCGAAGGCCGATCCGACTACGATGCTGAAGTCGTCACGAACACCGAGCCGTCTCAAGTGATCTTTCGATCCGGTCAGGTCGGTGGTGCAGCCGACGCATCCGTGACACTCCTCGATCTCGGCGACAGCATACTCATGCATGGCCGAGGGCCAGGTCCTGGGCGAGGACTATCGCCCGGTCCATCGCGCAGGTTCCGAATACCGCTCGAACCCTATGGCCCTCCGCCATCAGACCCCGGCAGGCCGGCAGAAGCGCGCAGTCCCGATCGCCTCTTCGATCGCGGCCAGTGGACCCTGCGCGTACATCACCATGCCGGATCGCTCGAGGCCATCGTCGCCCAAGCGCGTCGGCGCAACATGCTTCTCTCAGGCGCGATCCTGCTGCTCATCCTGACTGTCGCCGCCTCCCTCGTCCGGCTCTCGCGCCAGCGCCAGCGGATGGCCGAAATGGAAATGAACTTCGTCGCTGGTGTTTCGCACGAGCTGCGCACGCCGCTTACCGTGATCCGCACCGCCGCTTACAACTTGTGCGGCAAAATCGCGCATCAACCGGAACAAGTGGAACGCTACGGCCAGCTCATCCAACAGGAGAGCGAGAAGCTGACCGCTCTCGTCGAGGACGTGCTCCGATACGGGAGTGCCCGCGCCGGACAGATAACGCGCCGCCGCGAGCCGGTGGCCGTCGACAGCGTTATCCAGGACAGCCTTCGATCTGCGCGCAACGCGGCCCACCGGGCTGCTCTCGCGTTTGAAGAACACGTTCAGCCGCAGCTCCCGAAAGTGATGGCCGACCAGATCGCGCTCCAGCACGCCATCCAAAACCTGGTGGAGAACGCCATCAAGCACGGCAGTTCGTCCGATACCGAGACGCCCTGGGTCGGAATCTTCGCCGAAACTGTACCCACGACGCATGGCTGCGCCGTCGAGATCCGTATAGCCGACCGTGGACCGGGAATTCCCCCTGGTGAGCGCAAGCGCATTTTCGAGCCGTTTTTCCGCGGACGCCGCGCGGTGGCGGATCAAATCCACGGCACGGGGCTCGGATTGAATCTCGTCAAGAAAATTGTAGAAGCGCACGGAGGAACCATCGAGGTGAAAAGCGAGCCGATGCATGGCGCCGAGTTCATAATTCGTCTTCCCGCTGCGCCTGAGGAGTTCCAACAACATGAGTTCGCGCATTCTCTTGGTTGAAGATGAGCCGGGGCTGGTGCTCACCATCTCCGATCTTCTGAAGACCGAAGGCTATGAAGTGGAAACCGCCTCAGACGGCGAAAGCGGTCTGGCGAAAGCGTCCGGCCGTCAATTCGACCTGGCCATACTCGATGTCATGCTACCCAAGAAATCGGGCTTCGACATCTGCCGGGAGCTGCGCCAGAAAGGCATCGATACGGCGGTGTTGATGCTGACCGCCAAAACACAAGTGGTGGATCGTGTCGTGGGTTTGAAACTCGGCGCCGACGACTACGTTGCGAAGCCGTTCGATCCCCGCGAACTGCTGGCGCGCATCGAAGCCCTATTGCGGCGTACACGTCTGCAGCGCCGCATCCCGGTCCGGACTTTTCAATTCGACGACGTCGAGGTAGATTTCGAACGCGCCGAGGTCCGGCGCGCCGGGCGCGAGATCAACATCGCCGCCAAAGAATTGCAACTGCTCCAGTACCTGGTCCATCATCGCGACCGCGTCGTCCCGCGCGAGGAGATCTTGCAGAAAGTTTGGGAATACGCGAGTGAAGTGACCTCCCGTACTATTGATGTCCACGTCTCCTGGCTGCGCCAGAAGCTCGACAATCCTCAGAATCCGCGCCACATTCAAACCATCCGCGGCAAAGGCTACCGCTTCACGGTCTGAGGCTTCGGCGAAAAAAAATTCTCGCCCAATAAAAAAGCCGTCCGCGAAGGAAAAACGCGGACGGCGCAACCCGTTGTGCTTGCGGCTGGCGAAACTTATTGAGGCAACCCGCGCGGCCCCGGTCCACCTCCTCCAAATCCTGAACCGCCGCCCGGATTCGCCAGGAAAGTATGAGTGGCGCCCGTCGCGGTGTCGAAGGTCTCAAACGAAAACGCCAAACCGCACGGAACACCCGAGGTCAAAGTGAGCTGGATCTCGCCGCGGATCTCGCCGCGCATACCGGACAGCCCGGCGCTTGAAAACGGCAGGCTCGCCGAAGAGATCTGACCCGATGTGACCGTGAACGACGTGGCCGAGCCGATGGCCGTGCCGCTCGCGTTCAGAAACGAAATCGTACCCGTGCACGAAGCCGCCGTGCCGCTAGAAGAGGCGGAAGCGACATTGACGACATTGATCCGCGCGGTCTCAGTGCTGCCGAGCCCCGCCGGTGGAAGATTGATGGTCCGCGTTCCGGTAGTGGATGTCTGCGCCATCAGCGACAGCATCGAACCGGAAGCGATCAGTGAAATCGAAAGCAGGTTGTGGAAACGCATGCTCACTCGACGATCTCTCTCAAGCGGTAGTTGCCCAGCGCGCCGGCTTCTTAACCTTCTTAACAGTGACTTTTCGGGCGCTTTACAAGCACTTGGATCGCCGCGGATTTTCGAGTAGCGCAATTGTCACAAGCTTCTCATCAGGAATTCGCGCATACGCACGATGCTCTTAGATACGCTCATGACCAAATCAACTTTTGCGCGCTCGATCCTGGCGATCGCAATGCTGTCGTTGATCGTACAGGCCAAGATCCGGGCTCAGTCGAACGCAATCGACGCGGCGCTGGAGGGTTATATACGGGACAGCCAGGGAGCGGCAGTGCAAGGCGCCAAGGTCTCGATGCGCAATGTCGCTACGAACATCGCTTCGGAGGCTCAATCCAACTACGAAGGCTACTACCGGTTTCCGATCCTGCCCGTCGGCACTTATGATGTCAGCGTTGCGGTGAACGGATTCAAGGAATACAAGCAGACCGGCGTATCGCTGGCGGTCGGGCAGAAAGCGCGGCTCGACGTGGGTATGCAGATCGGGGCGCTGTCGGAATCGATCGACGTCACCGCTGACGTGGCGATGGTGGATACGGGTGCGGCGTCGGTAGGATCGGTGCTTAGCGAAAAGGAAGTAGAAGATCTGCCGGTCGTTTCGCGCAATATCTACAACTATCATCTGCTCGCGCCGGGTGTCATCGGGTTGACCAGCCCGACCTTCGGCACAACGCAGTTTACCTTCGGCGGGACGGAGCGTTCGTCGTGGAGTCTGGATGGACTGGACAACACGCAGCGCGGCGGCAACAAACAAATCCGCATGGTGATCACGACGCCTGAGGCTGTGGAAGAGATGCAGGTGCTGTCGAGCGGCTATTCGGCGGAGTTCGGGCGCGCGGCGGGCGGGCAGGTGAATGTGATTCTGAAGTCCGGGACCAACGCGTTTCACGGTTCCGCACTCTTTCTCTACCGGCCGTACGATCTTCAGGCGCGGCCGTCGCTTGCCGCAGTGGACCCTCCCGACCGGACCTGGTATGACGCCGCGGGAACCTTCGGTGGTCCGATCGTGAAGGACCGCCTGTTCTTCTTCACGCAGTATGAGCACAATCCCTACACGCTGCCGAATACGATTACGATCTTGCCGGCGAACGCTGCGGCGCTGAACCTGCCGTCGAACGAGTTGGGCACTTCCCCGTTCGGCGAAACCTACGACACATACTCGGGGAAGATCAATTACAACCTGAACGACAAGAACAGTGGCTATGTGCGATACAACCGGTTTACGAACCACCAGCCCGGCGCAGGCAGTGGGCTGAACATCGCCGACCGCGCGACCGATTTTCACGATCACATGAACAGCGGCGGCGTTCAACTGGCGATGGTGATCAATCCAAACCTCGTGAACGAGCTTCGCGGAGGCGCAATTCAGCGCACGCAAGAGCGCTATCCAACCGGCCCCGTGAATCCCAATGGCGCGTACATCACGATCACCAACGTGGCAGGTTTTGGCTACGACCCATTTGCGATCACACTCAACACGGAATTGAGTACCGAGATCGTCGACAATCTGACCTGGACACATGGACGCAGCACGTGGAAGGCCGGAGTCGATATTCAGCACACCGACTTCGACATTCGAGCACCGCAGAACCGGAACTTTACGTTCGGGGGCCTCGCGGCAACATCCGCCCGGCCGGCGGTGAGCGCACCGAACCAGTATCTGTACACGATTCAGGGGCTTATCGATCCTTCCACCGGCAAGCCATACACATACACGCTCTTTCAGGAGGACGGCGGCAATCCCCTCCTGAACATCAGGTTCAACTTCGTAAACTTCTTCGTGCAGGATGAATTTCGGATCACGCCGCGCCTGACGCTCAACTTCGGTGCGCGATATGAGGCGATTCTGTATCCATCGCTCGATCAGAACGCGCCGTATCCGCTTTCCCGGAAAATCAACGACGATCTGAAAGACATCGCGCCGCGCGTCGCCCTCAACTGGTCTCCGTTCCAGAACATGAAAACGGTTGTCCGCGGAGCGTTCGGAATGTTTTATGACGTTCCAGGACTTTCGACCTTCTACACGGCGGCCCAGACCAACGGCGATCAATTCCTGAGTTATCAGATTGCTGGCTCGAATCCGCTGGCTCCGGTGTTCCCCAACGTGCCCGCTCTCAACAATGTGAGTCTCATCGTTCCGCCCAATATCAACGCGTTTTCGCCGACGCTGCGCGATACATATCAGCTTCAGAGCAACTTGCAAATTCAGCAGGAGGTGCTGCCCAACCTGAGCCTGACAGTTGGATACAACTACGCGGCCGAACGCGAAGGATTATTCGCACAGAACACCAATCTGGGCGCGCCTATCAGTTACCTTGCCGATGGCCGTCCGGTGTTAGGCGGTGCGAGTTCCCGACTGAACCCGCAATTCAATCAGATCAACCTGATTCAGTCGGGCGCCAATACCAATTACAACGGACTGTTTGTGAACATTCAGAAGCGCCTAAGCGCGGGGTTGCAGTTCGCGTTCACTTATACTTGGTCCCATGCGCTGTCGGACAATATCGGGGAAGGCGGCGTAGGAGAAGACCCGACGAATCTCCGGCGCGACTACGGGAATGCCGGCACCGATGTGCGCCACAACATCGTTCTGCAAGGGCTGTATGAACCGAAATTCACATCCGACGGGCTGCGCTGGATCAATGGGTTCGAAATTTCGACGATGACATACTACAACAGCGGCTATCCGATCAACATCATTACAGGCACCGATCTGAACAACGATGGCGTTCTGAACGATCGGCCGTTGTTTGTCGGGCAGAACAGTGTTCGGGGACCCGCGATGCTCCAGATCGATGCGCGGCTGGCGCGCAGCTTCACGCTGAAGGAGCATTACAGAATTCAGGGACTCATCGAAGCTGAAAATTTGCTCAATTCGACGAACGCGGCATGCAGTACCACGACCGGTTGCACGCCGGCTGTTGTAAATACAGCAACGGCCGCTGACTTCGGACGAATCACGTCGGCGCGCACGGCGCGTAACGTACAATTCGGATTGAAGTTTAATTTCTAGACTCATGGACACGTGCAACAAAGTGGTTCGATTTGCGCTTTTGACGGTGGGACTATTGATCGCTGGCGGTTGGGGTCCGCGTGGTCACCAAGCCTCGAACCGCGCCGCGGTTGACGGGATTCCTTCCGACGGACCGGTATTTCTTGCGAACTACCGCGAGTGGATCGCGCAAACTGGCCCGTTGCCGGATTCGTGGCGCGGGGCTTCGGAGCCGTACTCGAAACTCTTCGAAGACCCGAATCACGGGTGGTTCAAAGAGCAATTCTCATTCATGAAGGCGATCCCGCGCTCGCGATATGAGTTCGTCCTAGCGCTATACGACGAATATCTGCGGATCAAGGCTACAGATCCCGAGCGAGCCAAGCTTACCAATGTGCGATGGACCGGCACGCTGCCTTATGCAGCGATGGAGAACTACGACCGGATCAAGTCGGCGATGCGGACCTACCGGCAGCAGGTGGCCTCAAAGCAGGATACGAAGTTCATCGAGCAGGACATAGCGTTTTACACGGGATGGCTCGGGCATTACACCGCCGACGGAGCTCAGCCCCTGCACGACACGATTCACCACGATGGCTGGCAAGGGCCTAATCCGAAGAGCTACACGACTGATCCTCGGATGCATGGACGCTTCGAGTCGCAGTTCGTGGAGCTGATTCACCTCACGGAGACGGATCTGAGCCCGCTGATGACGAAGCCTCAGGGGCTGAGCGATCCGTTCGAGGCTGTGCTCCATCATCTCGACGACGCGTCGACGCATGTGGAAGAAGTTTATATCCTGGACAAGGCAGGAGCGTTTGCGGACGCAAAGAATGAAGAAGCGGCGAAGCTGGCGAAGACACAATTAGCAAAGGCGTCCTCGCTGTTGCGCGATCTCGTTTACACGGCCTGGGTGGAGAGTGCCAAGGCGCCTGGACGCCAACCGAATCCGGTCGATTCCAAAACGCCGGGTTATAACCCGGCTACGGGCACCGTGCCGCCTGCGAAATGACTATCCGGGTTTGCTCTTTTGTCTTCTGTTTCGCTTGGCTTTTACGTGGACAGACGCGCGCGCCGCTACCGCTGAAGTCGCCGGTTCAGGATAAGAACTTCTATCTGCTTTCGCTGATTGAGAGAACGCCGGACGTAAGTAGAGCGGTTGAGGCAGCGATTCCAAATGCGAAACGCGACAATCTGGCGAGGGCTGCCGAATCGTGCGGCCTGGAGCTCGGTTGCTATGCCGCGGCGATGAAATGGTCCGATGCGGAAGTCGATTCCATCGCGAAATCGCTTCGGGATTTGTATGGACGGAATGCCGCCGTAAAGCAGATGACTGATGGTGCGCTGCACGACAGCGGTGTGCTAGTGCGTTTCAACGCGAGGCCTGGTGATGAACTGCTGGCCGAGGGATGGGTGGAAGCGGCTCATGGGATCAATCGCGTCATTGATGTTTACGGTACGGGGCAGAAACCGCGCTATCCGGAGATCGATTCGGTTTCGTTCGACGTGAAGTCGCGGGAATACGAAAGATTGGTTCAAATCGGCGCCCAGGTGTTAGCAGAGGATGCAAATTCGATGAGGCTCTTCTTCGAAGCTTCTCTCCGTTTCGCGCTCGGTCTCATGGATGCGAATCATCGGGATGAAGCGGGACGCCTTGAGCCGATGGAGTTGGGTGAAAATGCGGCTGCTGTGAAACGCATCCGATCTATCGATTGGGCCCAGTATGCATATTCGGTGATCGTGGTGCCTGGCGCGGGCGGGGATCGGACAACATGGAGTTTCTCGCCTTATGGGAAGCTGCGAGTGGAGCTGGCTGCGAGGCGCTTCAAGGAGGGAAAGGCTCCGTTCATTCTGGTCTCCGGTGGGTATGTGCACCCAAACCAGACGCCGTATTGCGAAGCGCTGGAGATGAAGAAATCGCTGATCGCGGACTTCGGTATTCCGGCTGACGCGATATTGATCGATCCGCACGCGCGGCATACGACTACTAACATTCGGAACGCTGTGCGCGAGATTTACCGGTATGGGATGCCGTTCGATAAAAAAGCGCTCATCACGACCGATCCGGGACAGAGCGCGTCGATCGAGAGTCCGGCGTTTGCGAAACGCTGCCTCAACGAGCTGGGCTATGAGCCGCAGAAGCTCGGGCAGAGGATATCGAAGTTCGATCTCGAGTTTCTGCCGGTGATAGATGCTTTACAGATGGACCCGGCCGATCCTCTAGATCCCTAGAGCAATCACAGACAGGCCAGGTAGGATTCAATCGCCTGCTCGAAAATTGCGTCGACTGGGCGGCTCCAGAGAGTTTCGTTCATGATTTCCACCTCGATGGCGCCACGATACCCGGCTTGGTCAATCGCATTTCGCATACGGCGTAGTTCGATTACACCCGCGCCCATCATGCTCCTGCCAGTGAAGACTCCTGGCAGCGGCGAGGACCAGTCAGACACATGGAACCCTGCGATGTACCCCACCGCACGCTGAATTCCCGGGTAGAGTTGCGGATCCCACCATACATGGAAGGCATCGACAACGACACCGACTTGTTCAGGATTGAAACGGCGGGCAAGATCCAGCGCTTCGGCAAGTGTCACGATAACGCTGCGGTCGGCGGCGAACATCGGATGGAGCGGCTCGATGCCGAGCCGGACGCCATTCTGTTGTGCGTGATCCATGATCGCTGCGATACCATCGGCAACCATGGCGCGTGCGCCGTCGATGTCCCGGCCGGGCGCCGGTCCGCATACGAGCACCAGGCAGCGAGCCTGCAGATCTGCCGCTTCATCGATGGCGCGTCGATTGTCATCGATTCGCTGCTGGCGTTCAGCGTGAGTCGCCGCCGGGAAAAACCCGCCTCGGCAGAGACTCGAAACGCTCAGACCGCAATCTCGCAGAATTCTCGAGCTTTCACTCAGGCCTGCCTCTTCCAGACGATGCCGCCAGGGTGCGATCCACCTGACGCCGTGCCGCGTGCACGCTTCGGCGCACTCCCGCAGCGTCGCACTGTTGGCGGTGATTTGATTGAAGCTGAAGCGTTCGAGATCGGTCATGGCGCGGTGGCTACGATGCCAGACCGGCTCAGAAGACTCTGCGTTCTCGCGCAGGCCAGATCGGGGTCGGTGAGAACCCCGGCACGCTCTGCCAGAATCAGCAACTTTGCAAGGTGCGAAAGGCTTCGCGCTTTTTCGAATCCGCCGACCATGCGAAAATTCTTCTGGTGTCCGTTCAGCCAGGCCAGAAAAACGATTCCGGTTTTGTAGTGGTATGTCGGCGATTCGAAAATGTGCCGCGACAGGGGAAGAGTTGCGTCCAACACCTGGCGAAATTCCGTGGGATCGCCCCGATCGAGGGCTTGGATCGCCGCCGATGCCGCGGGCGCGATCGCATCGAAGATGCCGAGCAGTGCGTCGCTGTGACTCATGCCGTCGCCCGCGATCAGCTCAGGATAGTTGAAGTCGTCGCCCGTGTAGGTGCGAACACCAGAGGGCAGGCGTCGGCGCAGATCGATCTCTCGATTCGCGTCCAGCAGCGAGATCTTGATGCCGTCGATGCGGCTGGAGTGATCGCGGATCAGCGCGAGGAAGGCTTCGATGGCCTGATCCAAATCGCGAGAACCCCAGTAACCCCCAAGCTTGGGATCGAACATTTCGCCCAGCCAATGCAGAATCGCCGGCTGACGGAGCTGCGACAGAACACGCGAGTAGACCGCGTGGTAGTCTTCGAGCGATGACGCGCTCGCGGCCAGCGAGCGGCTCGCCATCAGGATCACGCGTCCGCCATGGCGTTCGATCCACTCGCACTGCTCTTCATATGCATTGACGATCTCATCGAGCGCAGCTGGTCCTTCCGGCAGTTGATCCGTCGCGGCGCCGCAAGCGATCAGCCCGCCGCACGCTCGCGCGTCTAGAAGAGAACGGCGAATCAGCTCACGCGCCGCATTCCAGGGCAGTCCCATCCCGCGCTGAGCGGTGTCCATCGCCTCGGCGACTCCCAGCCCGTAGGACCACAGGTATCGGCGGTAGGCGAGCGTGGACTCCCAATCGATCCCTGCGTCCAAGGCGGGATCTTCACTCGGAACAACGTGGGCGGCGGCGTATGCTGTACGGGATCGGAGAGCTTGCGCTGGTTTCGGATAAACGCAGGCGCGCTCGATTTTGTGCCAAGCGAGACCATCATCCAATGGAAGCCGCAGATCGGGCATTTTCAAATCTCGAGATCCGGAACATCCATCCAACGCTTCTCGCGCCAGGACGCTAGTGCCAGGTCGGCAAGCTGGACTCCTTTGGCGCCCTCGGCCAGATCATGAACGAAGGGTGTGCCAAGCTCGACGTGCTTGAGAAACATCTCCCATTGCACCTTGAATGCGTTGTCGAATTGTTGATTATCAGGAACGTCTTGCCAGCCACCGAAGAAATCGATGGGGTTCGGAATATCCGGGTTCCAAACCGGCTTGGGCGTGCTGGCACGGTGCTGGATCCGGCAATCGCGCAGCCCGGCGATTGCGCTGCCTTCGGTTCCATCCACCTGGATCTGGAGCAATTCATCTCGATAAACGCGGACTGACCAGGATGAATTGATTTGAGCAACGATGCCGCCTTCCAACTCGAAAGTGGCGTAAGCGCTATCTTCCGCCGTGCAGCAATAGCGTTTGCCTGACTCATCCCAGCGTGCGGGGATGTGGGTCGCACCTAAGCAACTGACGCGTTTCACTGGCGCGAACGTGTGATCGAGCAGATAACGCCAGTGAGCGAGCATATCCATAATGACTCCGCCGCCGTCCTCGCTGCGATAGTTCCAGGACGGCCGCTGAGCCGGCTGCCAATCGCCCTCGAACACCCAATAACCGAACTCGCCGCGTACGGCGAAAATCCTGCCGAAGAAACCGCTATCGATCAAGCGCTTCAGTTTGCGAATACCTGGGAGAAAGAGCTTGTCTTGCACTACG
>Ga0126371_10003016_pt1 | contig 14651 bp, 4 predicted proteins | sample PanSoiMetaPlot_4_FD_110145 | JGI IMG/M metagenome (GOLD analysis project Ga0126371, IMG submission 110145) | Tropical forest soil microbial communities from Panama - MetaG Plot_4 | ecosystem: Environmental > Terrestrial > Soil > Tropical forest > Bulk soil | place: Panama | collected 2016-02-17 | reverse complement strand
CTCATGTTGATCTCAAACCCCGAACGTGGTGGAGAGGTCAACATCCATACGGGAGGCTGGGGGACTGCACCTGTCTATGTGTTGAAAGCGGATGACATTTTGTGGGGGCACTGGGATCCGTCAGAGCTTTACCGGCACACGCGCAATAAAGCCCTGGACGAGGTGCTCCTCGCTCATTTTCTAATCCAGCATGGCTGTCATTATTCCAAGCGGACGTTGTTTCCAGAAATTCAACTCCTAACCGAACGATCTCGAACGCGCTGGTCATTTTGTGCTGGCCGGGCGGGGGAGATCAAGATCGAATACCCGCCGGCAGTTGAAGGATGGCGACCCCGCAATTTGAAATCCGGTGCCGATGTTCTTGGAGCGTTTCGGGAGATCCTTACTGCTTCGATGAGACGCTGGCTGACTGATGATGCGGACCCGGCGGTATCGGCTGAGTTAAGCAGTGGCCTGGATACCGGTATTGTCTCGGCGCTCGGATCAGAATTGAGTTCACGGCCGGTTCAGACCTTTGGATTGATCATGCCTGGCGAGCCTGGCCGGTTGCAACAGGAGCGTCGCAAAGAGATTATCGAGCGGTTCGGATTCGTTGATCGGCCTGTGATGGCAGAGGTCTATCCGCCTCTCTGTTCTGGGAGCGGCTTTCGCAAGAATCGTATATTCCCGGGGCACGAATTCTATTACGAGGCCTTTGAGGCCATGCTCAAACTCGCCTCGGCTCATGACACTAGAATGCTGTTTAGCGGCAACGGCGGCGACGAACTTTGTTCCTTGTATCCCGAGGAGTGGAGCGATGAACAACGGGAGCAGAAGCGCCGGGATATCCTTCCGGAAAGAGCCGACCTGCCCGAGTTCCTGACGAAGAAAACTTACGAGAGTTACCGCGATACGGTCTACACGGTAGACCGCGCGCCACGCGCTGCGATGCCCGTCTCTGCGCTGACCTCGGCCTACGCTGCTTCACCGCTGTATTTGAGCAACGGTATTTGGCCGGTCAATCCACTTTGCACTCCGGAGCTGGTGCGTTTCTGTCGAAGCCTGCCGTACCAGTGGCGGGCGGGGCGTTCCCTGCAAAGAAGATTCATGTCTTACATGGGGTGTTCCGAGGCGGTCGCTTACCCCAAGTCTACCGAGACGTTCATACCGGTAGCGCAGTTGGCCCTGCGACGGAAGGCTCGTTTCCTGCTGCAAGAACTCTTTGAAAAATCCCGCCTCGCTGAGATGGGCTTTGTCGATCGTGAGAAGCTGCTCGCCAAATATGCCGACTATTGCTCGAACGAAGCCCAAGATGTCCCGGACGCGGAAGAGGGATTCTATTCCGTAGCCGTCCTCGAGCTGGCCTTGCGCGCCTTACAAGGCGAGGCTCCGGCCGAGCCAGTCGGCGGCTAGCGGCCAAGTCATGAAAACTGATCTAAGCCGTCTCAGGAGCAGTGTGATCGCGCCAGGGTTCGCCCCAACGATTCAAGCCTTGTTGTTCCTGATGAGGAGCGGGGCAGGATTCTGAAGTCAGTCTGATCTTCTTACGTATGCTACACCCACACAGATCACAGATTTTTTGACTCTCATCAGTCCCGGTAAGTTTGTAGAGAACCTTATCCGGCGGGTCAACCAGGTGAGGACAGCTCAAACAGGCTGCACGCCGGCGTTGGAGCGTGGGTTGGTCCACTACAGTAAAACCCACTTTGCCCCAACGCAGGAGCGCCCTTGCGGCGCGCCGCACCAGCTCGGCATTCGAAAATTGAGTCGGCGCGCCTCCGATTACGCGGGCCTGTGGTGGATTGGCGAGCAGATACTTTAGCATCACCGGATTTCTGCGGCTGGCCAGCAGATTGTGTGAGTACACCTCATCACGCAGTGCTGTTTCCAGAACTTGCAGCGAAACAGGCTCATCGAGCCCGAGCGTCAGCCCCAGCTCCAGGCACTTCTCTTCCAGGTTCTCATCATCGCTGAGGGTCGAGACTTCAGCGGGTTCCCGATCAGGATTGAGCGTGGGCTGGTTTTGCATGATTAATCTCCTCACTCCCAGTTCGTACGTAGTTGATAAAAAGAATCATCGGTTTAACTTTCGGTTCACTTCCACTTAGTCCGGAGGTATCTTGAAGTTTGCCGTCCGGGCTTTCGGATTGAGTGTCGAGCCGTTCTCAGCCCTGACGTCTGAGACAGTCAACGTGTAGTCGCCTTCCGGCGGTGTCGGCGGTGTCGGCAGTGTCACAGTCAGGATCACTTGCCACGGATCGCGTTCGTCCCGCACAGCCGTGGTGATCACGGTCTCAGGCATGATGGTGTAGTTTGTGACCTGCTGCGACGATTCGAGATCGACTGGCTCGCTGAAAACAGCGATGATGCTTTGGGTCCCCTCGACCATCGATGCACTGGCACTGTCAAGACTCAATTTACCTGGGCCGGGAACGCCGGAGCAGACAGGGAGCCCTTTTCCACTCAGCGCATTGCTCATGCACTCCAGGCGGCAGCTAATTGACGGCAGCAGGCACCGGTTGCGGGGATCGTCGCCACGATGCGGCTTCTTGATGTGCTTGAACAGCGCGCGTATCTGCTCATACCCTGCGGTAGTCATCTCGAACCAGTTGAAGGTAAAGGCCTGGCGCATGATGTAGCCCGCACCGAAATAGTCGGCCAGCCCCGTACAAGCCTTGATTTCCTCATCCTTTTCATCGCCGCTGTAAAACAGAGCCACACCAAACGCGAGCATCATGGCTATTCCCTCTTTATAGATGCCTTTGGCCCGGAGCAGTCGCCCTGAGATGTAAACCGTCTTTTGCCCGAAGGCCTCAAAGGCATAGAGATTAGGATACTCATCGGTCCATTCGAGGTAGAGGTTCACGTCAGGGTAGGCACAGGCGAAGATGTTCCTGGTGACTGTGTAGTCTGGAACGTTTGCCTGAACGCTAATCGGGTAGAACTCAGCGTTTTCGTCGATGTCGTCAGCCTGCTCCGTGGTTAGATACTGGCGGGCCGAAGCCAGCAAGGAGGTCCCCTCCTTTAGCTCTTGCTCCTCGCAGAATGGGTTACGGATAGCCCTCGGCGTAACTCCGGTACGTGTGGCTGAGAAGAGGTTGGCGCTAAAGCCTTTCTGCGTGGCGTACTCAGACGAGCCAATTATTGGTAGGGTGGCGTGATTACTGGCGAGCACGGCAGTGTTTGTCGTCTCGCTTGACGCATACGTAACCTGAAGCCAAAAGTCACCGCAGATGAGACCTTCCGCGCTGATAAGGTGTCTGTTGATGGGAACCGGAACGGGCGGATCCTCGCCCAGCCCGATGTGGTGTATTCCACCAGTGTATTTGATCACCCTGATGCTTTCGATGTCGATCGGATTGCCGTCTTCTCCCACCAGTTGATCGAGCGGGGTCAGGCGGTTGGCTGCCTTGAGTTTTCCGTCGGGAAGCAGGAAAAGTTGATCGGTCGTCGCAATGATCTCTCCTTCGGCGCCATACTGGATGGCAATCATTTGCGAAGCGGCGCCGGGCGAGGTGCCGTCGCTGAAACCCACTGAAGCTTCCTGCCAGTTCACGTGGATCTTGCCGCCGGAAATCTCAATCGAACCCGCCATTACTTTGTCCCGCGGTTCGATCGTCTGCACAAATTTAACCTGATTATCGGGGATCAATATCTTGGTGAACCACGCGAAGCAGGAACAACAGCAGTAGCAATCCCTCCAACTCCAATTCCGGTCCTTGTCTCTCAGTTCCTGACAGGCGTCGTCGCTGATGTTTCTTTGTTCCCTGGTGGCCTTGTTGTAGCAGACTCCGGTTTTAATAGGGACTGTGTTGTCTTTTGGCTGACAGCCCGAGATTGGCTTTCCATCAAATCTAATGCATTTACACCAGGCGACCTCATCGATAGTCCCCGCGAATGAGGTGCAGTGAGCAGTGGCGCACTTCAAAGCTTCGGGTGGAATGTTTGGCTCACAAGCGTAAGGCATAGCTCTCCTCCTTCCGTTGTCGGACCCACATCCAGATGGATCGGCGCGGGTCTTGTTTTTATTGTCAGCACAACACCTGTTCCGCAACTAGAAAGCGAGCCAGGTTGCGCCGCTCCCTGCTAAGTGCAATTGAATACACACGCTTTGTAATCAAGCACGATCTGAATATCTTCAAAACGTGTGGGATCCAGGAAGCCATCCTGGAGCAACTCTTTCAACTGCGGGTTGCTTTTCATCTTGACGAGGTCAACCGAGATTCTCCACGTACCCTTGAACTTATCCTGGGAGACATCCTGGAATGTGACATCGCCGTAAGGCCCTTTGAGCTGCACCGGCTGCTCCGGCTCGTCGACGACCGTCAGGCTCGTGAACTGCGACGACGCAGGCAGTCCCACGGGGCAGGACACGTCCACCTGGAAAAACACTTTGGTGAGCAGAATCCTTTTGAGGTTGGCCGGCAGCTCGCAATTAGAGATATCAAATTCCAGCGTCTGCCTGGCCGGGTCCTCGTGATTGTCCATGAATTCAGCCCACTCGTCCTGGAAGGTAGCGGCCAGGTCTATGTAGACGGCCCCGAGCAAATTGTCGCCAGAGAGCAGTTGCTCGACCTTCTCTCGAAAAGCTTTGCCGCCATCGAGTGCGGTATAAGTGACGGTCACTACAAGGTCAGTGATGAGCTCGAAGTTGAAGTGGTTGGTCTCACGCGGCATTCTGATCTCCCACTCGGAAACAGCGCCCGTGCCTTCAAACGGCAAGTAACGGTCTTCGGCGAATGAGAACTCAACGATATGAACGCCCGCGGCATTGTCCTGGTTGGAGACAGCGATCTGTTGCTGGGACTGCCAGTTGCTGCGAATGGTGGCGGGCGGATCCCCCGCCGGCTTAAGCAGCCATTGGACCGCTTCCGCTTCCGGCGTAGCCTTTGTCACCAGGTCGTTACTGATTTGCGTGAGGGTCAAGTGAATATCGGCGGGGATGGCTCCTGCTGTCCTGCCATCCCCACCCTCCTCGCCTCCGCTGGTATGGAGGAACACTTCGACAACTTTGATTTGGCGACAATAGTGCCCGGGGTAATCGAAGTCGTACATGGCCTCGGTGACTTTGAGGTTACACACACCGGCGCTCTTGAGGCGGTACAGTTCAGCGGGCGCAACTGACGCCAGTGAGACGTCCTTGAGTATCACCAACCGGCGAGTGTTGTTCTGCATGAAGGCTCGATCCATTTGATTGATTGCAGCCACGAGGCCATCGCCCGCTGTCAGTCCCTGGCGGAGGTTGTCCCAATAGTCGAAGTTCACGAAAGTGTCGTCGCGAACCAGCTCATAGCGATATGCGCTCTGGGCCGCGAGGGCGGCGTCAAGGGCTAGTTTGTAAGCCTGGAAGTACAGCGTGGAGACGCGCCCGGCAATCCAGCTATAGAGTTCCTGGGTATCGAATTTCTTGCTTAGAAACTCATGCATCTCCTTGTTTTGCTCGATGCTCAGCAGGTTCATTTCCAGTTCGCGCTGAGCCGACTGCAGTTGTGCCTGGGCTCCCTCAATTTGTTTCTGCGTTTGTTTGGCCTCGAACTGTGCCTGGCCAATTTGGAAGCCCCAGTCCTGTGCTCGCCTCTCGTAACCCGCAACCGTGAGGCTGACCTGCGCGGCGAAATCCGCCATCATCGCGTAAGTGCCCGTAGCGCCTGCGGCCGCGTCCATGATGTTGCCGACCTGGATTCCTCCGTAAGTCATGGCAAATGGCGAGCCCACTTGTGGAATCGAATAAGCGACGCTGCTGGCGGTTTGCAAAGCTCCGGTGAGGATATTTAAGGGCAAAGCTGTCGACGAAAAAACAAGATTCGAGATTTCGGCGGGCGAAAGGCCCTTGTCGACAAGCTCCTGGTAGAAGTCTTGTTTGCTCTTGATCGCGTTGGCCGTCTCTTGCAGGCTCTCCAGTGTGGCCCTTGCGTTCTCGACTGCCCTCGTCAACGTATAGGTTGTCAGGTTGAGGATATTCAGCTCCTGGGCATTACGGAGTCGCGCCAGGGCTTCCCCGTCCCGAGCATCGAGCGCAGCCAGCAGAGCTGCTCCCAGCGACGTCACCGTATCCGTCAAGGTCCGCGCGTGGACGATCATATTGGCGAAACGGTAAGGCGGGATGGAGGGCCGTTGTTGCTCGAGCACGGATAGCCCAGGCTGACCGGCGGCGGTCGCGCGTACTAGCTCGAGCGGATTGATGGGCGGTGCGAACAACGGCAGCTTGAGCGGCTTGCCTTCGAGGTCCAGGCAGTTACGGATCTTATACAGCCGATCGTCAACCTTGTCCCAGTAGGCGAGCATTTGCGCGTTTTCCGGTACGCAGAAGTAAGCTTCGATATCGTTAAAGGGCTTGCCGAGCATGCCGGGGGCGACGATGGTATTGATCGGGATAAAGTTTTCCATGTCGATGAGAAATTGAGGGATGCCTCCGGGTTGACCTTCATACTTTTCGCGGATTTTCTCGAAGGTCGTCGGAGGTTGCGTGGGGCATGGTCCAACGTTCACCGGCCTTTCGCCGAGCAAGTTGTAGGCGTAGACGTAGAGCATGGTCGCCGCCGTCAACGATTCCCACGTGTGTTGAACGTAGAGCGCGTCGCCCCAATTGATCAGGTTGTCCAGATAGTTCATCACGATTGCCTTCTCGAAGCTGCCGATGCGCAGCCGGGCAATCGCAAACGGGTCGAAGGGGTCGTTATTGTAGATCGCGATCTGCACAGGATCGGTGAGTATGTCTTTGAGTTCCTGAAGCGTGTGGTTGCGGAAGGGCTGGAACTGCCAGAAGCGGGCGCTGGCCTTGCTCAACTGGTAGTTGAGCAGCACATTCCGCACCTCGCGGATCATAAGCTCTCGCTTCTCTTCGGGAATGTTTATGTCCTGCCACAGAAAACCCAAATACGTGGACTGGTTGAATTCATGCGAAACTTCGTCATCCGGTGTGATGATTTTCTCTTCCTTTAGTTGGGCGTAGGCTTGTTCCGACTCGGTTCGGGAAATGGCCGGCGTCATGAACGAGTCGCGGGCGAGATGCTTTTCTCTGATGGTCGGGTTGAAAATGTACTGGAACCACTTGAGGCTTTCTTCAAAACGCCTGTCCGCGGAAACGCTGGCCCCGATCAACTGTGGCGCGAAGAAGAAAAGCTCCCAGTAATACAGTCCGTAGGGGCCGCTGAAATCCACTTGCGCGCCATCGAATTGCTGGGGCTGAATTACCCTCCACGCGGGCTTGTAACGGGTGAACGGAAGTTCCGGCTCTACGGGGATCTGCTGGGCCGCCAGCGAGAGCACGCTATCGATCCCTCCAGAGAACAAGCGACGAGAGAGTCCGGCAACCGCGCCCGTTGTCAGTCTGCTGAATCGGAACTTGAGATCATGGATGTCCCGTTGCCATGTCCCGGCATAGTAGCTTAGCAGCGTCACTCGGACTTCCTCGATGAGCACCTTCCGGGTTGCCGGGTCCTTATCCGTGAAAAGAAAAGAGAGGTCAGTCGTCGCCGAAAACCCTTTCTCGATTATGCCGTCCGGACCGACGATTCCCTCGTCTTGCAGCTTCGCGAAAACCCGGGCTGATTCCGCTGCATCAATACCGGGGCCGAGGAACGACGAAGAGGTAATAATCACGTCGTTATTTTCAATGTAATAGCGCAGCCCGGTAATCGACGGCAGATTGAGCAATATTTCGCGGACCTCGGCGATGAGAAGCGATCGTCGTGGCTCAGTAGTGCCGGGAAAGAGGAAGGAAAGGCCGGTGCCCGGCCCAAAATCAGGATTAAGTCGTCCTGCCCCATCGAGTATCGGGTCCGAGGATGGATTTGCTTTTAGCGATGCGAAGGCCTCCTCGAGAGTGTCAGGTCAATATCCCCGGTTACGAACGAATATTCGTAAGCGGTCGGCTCGGAAGAAACGTCCAGCACGCGGGTCGTAGCCGAGTCAAGGAGCGGCAGGGGTACGGTTTCAGGAGCCGCGAGAAACGCCTCGTCGCCGTTGTTAAAGATGAAGCTGTTGGGCTGGTTTTTCACCATGATTGTGGTGGCGATGTTCCTCGCTGTCGCCAGCAGTAGGGCGGGTTCGCCCAGGTGTTGAAAAAGAACTCGCCGGACCTCGGAAGTTAAGAGCCGGTTCTCCTCTGGTGAGGTGCCGGAAAACAAGAAAGAAAGGCTTGTTTTAGAAGTGAAGCGGGGCTCGACAAACAGCGTTTCGGTGATTATGCCTTTTTCCTTGAGACTCCTGTGAACAAGTCTGGAGATGTCGTCGGTGATTTCAATCAACACGAACGAGGTCTCCTGTGCTGGTAGATCTTTGGCCCTCAGGCCCAGCAGGATCTCCTGCACCACAGCAATAAGCGCTGCTTTCTCCTTCTCAGTGGTGCCTTTAAAGAGAAAGCCCAGGTTGGTGTTAAGCGAGAAGGTCGGATTCACCTTGTTAGTAGGGAAGATGATCCCCTGGTTTTTCAGGGTACTAAAGACATTGGTGGACCCACTCTCGTTAATACCCAGGGAGGTGAAGGCTTGCGGCGCGACGGGTATGGGCTGCACGGCCGTGCTTAGGTTCGAGGTATAGTCACCATAATAGTTGGTGCGAAGCAAATCGTACGAGTTGGTGACGTTGAGAGTGCTAAGCGCGACATCCAGCTTCGGAGTAATGCCGGGCGGGATGCCTGCCGAGCGGTTCTCTATCAGCATCAAGAACTCCGAGTTTCGTAGCAGAAAGTCGAGGTTAAGGTCGCGGTTAAGCGTCCGCGCTTCAACCAGCGGCACCGAGCCGCGCTGGGGACTTTGCAGTGCCTGATTCACATCGCGCGCGCAATTATGGTTGTTCAGGTTGAATTCATAGAGTGGCGGGTTTTGGGTCGCCTGGGGTGTTTCAGGAGGCACTGGAACGGTTAGCTCACTGCGCGTAACGTTGTTTTCTATGAACGGACCATAGAGAACCACAACCTTCTCTGCCGCGGAAGTGTTCTCAGGCGGGCTATTAAGACTATCGGGCATTACCCGCAACGCGTTCGCCTTGTGCCAGTAGAGGTTCTGGATGTCGAAAAGTTGATAGCCCGAAGCCTCATTGAACGGCGTCGTGGAAGGGGACACATAGTCAACCTGCTGGTGGTAAAGCGTCTGTGGCGGAACCCAGGTACCGGTGAAGCTATAAAACGAGTATTTGAGTGCCGCCGCAAAGACCTGTTGATTCTTGGAGGCGGGTTTGCCGTCCACAGTCTGAATCTGAGAGCTCGAGACCTTCTCAAGCTCGACCCAAAAGATGAAGAGCCGGTTGAACGCGTAGACGGGAGTAATGAATGGCGAGGTAATGGGAACTTCAATCTTCTTCCATTCAGACCACGTCTTATCAACCTCTTTGCTGTTGTAGTAATACGTGTAGGGCTCGGCCTTGGTCCGGGCGAAGAGAAACAATGTTTCAACCGACTCGCGAACGGCGTCGTCAACCAGGCACTGGTAAGCGTCGATGTAAGTCAGCGAAGCAAGCGACACCAGGCTGTCGAGATAGCCGCGGAAGGCCTCCTCGACCATGTTCTTTTTCATGTCGCTCTGCTGCAGTCGTTCTTCCAGCGTTGTAAAGAGCGAAGTTTTGGACCCGCGCAGCGAAGGGATGAGGTAGTTTTCTGGATAGAGGAAAATCTTTCGGTTCGCCTCCCAGATGCGGTAATTCATCATCCACTCCCACCACGCTTCCGGGACAAGAATTCTCTTGATGCCGACTTCGAGATTCAGCCGCGCGCGCTGCAGGTATAACTGGACGGCATTGATGCCTTCGGCAATGTACGAGATTTGGGCGCAGCCGCTCATGTCCACGTCGATGAGCAGGAACTCGTACAATTGGCGCGTATTCTTGAACTCGAGTTTCCAGAGCACGACGCGCTCCAGCACGTCGCGCTTGCGCTCGTTCATCGTCGAAACGACTTTGCCGTTAACCTCGTCCCAGTTGGCCTCGTTCTTTGCATTGGCAATTGCCGCCAGCGAACGGGCGGTCTCGCGATACACCCTCCAGTTCGCCTCCGCCGCCGTCAGGTGTCGCAGCTTAAGAAGGTTTTCGATGAAGAAAGCGTCCATCCCGCTCCGGTCCAGGATGTCAAAGCAATTCTTGATCAATGCGATCCCGTCTACGGTGTCGTAGATAGCCGTCGGCGAGCCGAGGTAACTGGCGACGCTACATATTTGTGTCTGGTCCCATCCCGTCAAAGCCGCGAGCGCGGCGCTCTTTTCTCCTGCCTCACAGTTTTCGTCACCAGGCATTGCGAGGTATTCCAGAAACTCTTCCTCGGTGTCGCCGAAAGCAGTCTCGAGCGCTTTAAAGTTCAGGATTGAGCGCACCACGGGCAGGGTCGGCTTGAGCGGTGTCGTGATGCCATAGGCATCTGGATTGTCCGCCATGCTCACGAGATCGGGCTCGGCGAGTCGGAGACTCGTCGCGATGAATATCGCGCGTGATAATTGGTCGAGCAGGTTGAGGACTTTCTGCCACGCGGCACTCAGCTTCTTGCATTTGCCGCCAACCTTGTCCTTAGTCTCACACTCGAGCACTGGCGTCAGAAGCAACAGCAGCTCCGGCGCGATAGACTGCAATGCCGCCAGGTAGTATCTCAATCCACTCAGAATTTCGGAGCTGGTTTCAAACAGCGCTGCAAACTGCGTGTCTAACAATTCGAGTTGGGCGAAGTAAGTTGTATTGAGGACCTCCGCAATTATCTTGATCTGTTTCCTGCTGAATTTAATCGCCTTGAGAAAGTCGAGGTCGGTTATCTTGACTTCCTTCAGCACAATGGCGACGTCGGTGTCGGTGGGCTCGAAAACTTCCTCGTATGCAAGCATGACGGAAGCCATTAGCGGAGACTCTAAGGCGGTCTGTTCAAGGATCGCAATGAACGCTTTTTCTGACTGGTGCTTCGTAATGTCGTCGGCGACAAACGATCTCGGCTGGATCAGCGTGGATTGGTTGAGCACCCACAGAGTCTTCATGGCCTTGTATTGGGCGCGAGCGCTGGGCCCCGGTACTGTCGAGTCGCGGGTTTCACCCGTAAGTATGTAGTTAAGGCCAGAAACCGAGAGGCCGTTCAAACGAAGCCAGCGCACGGTTATATTCAGCAAAATGAGACTGGCTGGCTCGAAAGCATTCTGCAGGTTAAGCTCCAGTATGGGGAGCAGGGTCTGAAAGTGAATCAGCGGGAGCTTGAGCGCATTGAGTATCACCGACATGCGGTAGAGCGCTGAGAGGTTTGGAACGTTCAAGTCCACCTTCGCAGTCTCCGGAAAGAGCGCCTCTGCTATCGCGGTGAGGTCCGTATCGCTCAAAGACAAGGCGGCCATCAGGCGTGGCCGACCGAACTTATCGCTAACTCTTTCGGTGCTGTCGATGTTCCACGGAACAACATCGCTTTTGTAGAGCGGGTTCTTCGCGTAGACGGGATGGTATGGACCAATACCATTGATCAGCGATGGCTTGTTGTATATCCTGTCGAAAAGGTCAACCGGGTATTCGCCGGAGCCGACGCCGACAGTTTTCATGTCGTACCAGAAGGCAGCCATAACATCCGCGGGAAGATTGTAGATAGCGGTAGCCTCTTTGATCCGCGCCAGCTTTCGCACCACTTCGTCCGTGATTTCCGTCGCACCTATTGAGGTTAACATCCAATCGAGATCGGCGGAGCCGATGGAGGTCCACTGCGAAAGTCTGACAAAACGGTTGATGCGGTCAAGGGTTTGGTTAGTCAAGTTTTTGATCTGTCTGGGACCCTCCTTCGGCGTCTCCACGAAAATGTATTCGCCGGCAGGGAGCGGACGGTTGATGAAGAAATCGTGAGCCAGCCTGGCTTCTAGTTCCGCTCTATCGAGATTGTCCTTGAACAGCCGGTCGAGGTCATCGAGATTCAGGCCGGTTTGCTGACGAAACCTGGGTTCTTCATTCAGGACTGAGAGGCTTTGAGTTTCCGGCAATCCGTACATTATTTTCAGGGTGGCTTCATCGGGGGTGGGCTTTCTCACGAGCTCTAACTGCTCGATTGAGAGACCCACTACTTCTCTGTCTATGGCTATGTTCTGTGGTGCCCCTTTTGGCGGGGGTGGCGAGAATACCCGGTAGACCTCTACCAAAGATGTCTGAACCAGGGCTACGTAGAGCCGTATCTCGTTGAGAAACACGTTGAATGGTATATCGAAGGGATAGACCGACGTCGCGAGGGTGTTGTAAATATCTGCGGTCTTGAGTTCCTGACTCGCGCGAGCTTCGAGAACTTCATTGACGATTTGGAGATAAGGCACCTGGTCGTTAGTGCTGGCGCAGGTGATCGGCATCGTGAAAAGGGCCGGGCGACGGCTTTCGAGGTCAAAATTCAGAGGATTGTTAGGCTTTGTGACATAGCGGTCTGTTATTCGCATCAAGTCGACGAAGTAAGCCGCGGCTCCAAAGATCGATTGACAGTGTTCACATCTACAGTAGTCCAGCGTCCCGAACAACTCTTCATAAGTCGGGAGACCGGAAAAGAAATTCACAATTTCGTCCCCGATGTTATCGGAACGAAGAGTGCGCGAGTGCGTTGAAGCGACTGCCCCCTGCACGGTGGCCCACAGGTGAGTAACTTGAGCTTTGATCGTTGTCGCCTTCTGGTGCGCAATCCGCGCGGCTTTCAAGTCACCATCAAATGCATCGGCCAGTTCTTCGACAAACTGATCTTCCGAAAGCGTTGTAATCTTGTGAGCTGAGTCGAACCCGCGCTTTACCAATTCGGCGACGACGAACGAATTCGGGTACACGCCTGCGATTCGTTGATGAGCCATCAGGACAGGTACGACATCGTGCGACTTTGCAGTTTTGGGCCAGCGCAGCTCGCGCACGGCTTGTTGATCGAAAAAATTGAACTTGAGTAGATCGAAGTCGGGGTTCTCGGCATAGAAAGGCTGCAGTTCCGGAGTCTGAATCCGCAGAGGTTTATCAGTGGATGCTCTCATTGGCAGATACCTTTCAGCGAGGCAACGGTACAGCGATCATTTTCCCGATGTCTCTCTGACGCGTCACCCCGCTCCGAACGCATCAGGCGGACGCGCATGTGCCGGAACCAGTGACAGTTGAAGTGATCCGATAGCTCAAGAGAACTATGAGCGATCTAAGTTAATTGTTGCTCGATAAACGCCGCGAGGACGCCCCTAGCCGATTACTTTGCCAATCGTGTAATCCTCTGGTTTGGAGCCTTCTCTTAAATTCTTGTTGTCAATGTTTCAGTGTCGCCGATCTTGGCATAATCGGCCTCGGGACTAATTTGCAATTCCTAGACGTTCGAAATAACAAAGACACTTCTCGGACAGAAGGTCCCAAACTCCGACTAACACCTTGTCAGAGAGACAGAAATGTTAACGGTTGGCCAGCCTTGCGAGGGTGAGGAACAGCGCTCTCGTCGAAGCCGGACATGTTCTTGGACGCCGACAAACAATATTTCGCCTGTTATCAAAAGTCAAGGTTTCGAATTGCGTCACGAAAAACCAATCCGAAACAAGTTCACACTCCCCTTCTTCGGGGCTGGTGAAGGAAGAGAAACAGTTGAGGTTAGCGGTATTCCTAAGCATGAAGACCGGCGGAGCCCTGGTCGAAATAAGGAAATGGCTTGCCGCAGCCAGAGCGGCTGCGGGCACGCCTGACCTCACCTCCAAGATCTGCGCCACACCTTTGGAACTAGGCTAGCCGCGAATGGCGCAAGTCCGTTCACTATAGCCGAACTCTTGGGACACTCTGACCTTCGTGTGACTCGGAGGTACACCCACGCGACAAGCCAAAGCTTGCGTGCGGCTGTGGACTCGCTAGCGTCCGAAAATTATTTGTCCCAAATTTCCGCCAAGTAGGATGCGAGTGGTTGATGATGAAAGGTGGTAAGTCCTCGATGATGTTTGATTTGGGTGGTGGAGCTGACGGGACTCGAACCCGTGGCCTCCTGAATGCGAGCCAGGCGCTCTGCCAACTGAGCTACAGCCCCACAAAGGTAAACGTTAATGTTAGGGGACCTTCTCTCGCCGTGTCAAGGACGCGTAGTTTTTCAGTTTTCAGTTTTTAGCCCTTAGTTCTTAGTTTTCAGCCGGAACGAGGGCTTCTAATTCACTCAAGACCAGTCGATTCGGGATGGCGTCGCGGTTCTGTCTCCTCTCAGTTTTGACTCAGCCTGACGACCGTTGGAAGGTAAACACGTTGGATAGCGTGCCGTCGGAGTTGCGGACTTGCAACGTAACCGATGCTCCGGGGGCAATCTTCTTTGCTCCTTTCTTTCCCATCAATGTTGTCGAAGGGCTAAAGCTGTCAGCGATCGTTCGAATGTCGGCGCCGTTCAACAGTATCACCGCGCCCGCATCAAACCCGCTGCCGGTCACGATCAGGTTCTTGCCCGCAATCGATGCGCCCGTTATCGTCGGAACAAAGCTGTTGACCGTAACATTGTAGGTGCCGATGTCCCCTCCAAAATAGCCGGCAACCATCAGGTGCAGCGTCTCACCGGCATTGGCCTGGACGATCACGCCGGGGCTCTTGTTGATCCCGGCGCAACTCGAGCCTGCCGGCGCATAGGTGCCGCATCCGCCATCCACCGCCGAGTATGGACCGCAGCGAGGGCCTTTCCACAACGACACTACAAGGTAGAGGCTGGAGCCGCAGGTTGTGAATTCGTACTTGCCGGTTACTGCCGGTGTGAACTCGAACCAGATCGG
>Ga0126371_10003014_pt1 | contig 14655 bp, 9 predicted proteins | sample PanSoiMetaPlot_4_FD_110145 | JGI IMG/M metagenome (GOLD analysis project Ga0126371, IMG submission 110145) | Tropical forest soil microbial communities from Panama - MetaG Plot_4 | ecosystem: Environmental > Terrestrial > Soil > Tropical forest > Bulk soil | place: Panama | collected 2016-02-17 | reverse complement strand
TTCCATCTGTGGATCGCGAAGGACATAATCGTTACATCCCTGCGCCGCGCTGTCGCTTACCAGGTGCGCCATCTCGTGTCCCATAAAACCTTTGAGCGCAACGTTATTGAATAGGTCTATCGCCTGCTGCCCGACCACGATCTTCCCTCGCCCGTCCACCGCAGTGCTGGCGGCGATATAGGCCATGTTCCACTCGCCGGGGAAGACATAGATGTGTGGGACGGGCCGACCATACGCCCGCGCCACCTTTTTCAGCACGTCATAAGCCTTGCCCGAGAAGATTTCATGCGCGTCCATTCTGCCCAGCGTCTCAGCTTCGCAGGTGGTTTGCGCTTGGACGTTGAAGGTCGAAGGAACGCCAGTTGCGTTCGCTCTTTTGTGCGAGGCCAAGATAGTTCCCAGGATGATGATCCGGGCAAGTATTCTCCTGGCCATTACCGACACAACGGACATGTATGCTCCTCAGGCGCATCGGGTGATGCGCTCCCCCTGCTACCTCTGAATGGAAAGAAAGAGAGTACCAGAATCGCGCCGCATGCTCAGCAAAACGACGAACGATGAGCCGCGAGCAATGGATTTAAAGCTATCTCAGACCCCTGATAGAGGCCGAAACCCGGCCTTGCCGCCGGGCTCGAATGGAAAGAGCAATGATGGGAAAAGTTTGAAGGGGGTCTGCCCTGTCGAACGTGACCTCCGCAAAATGCCGGACAGGACTCCCGGATTTGGTAGCGTATGACTCGTCATCTGCCGTCAAGCGTTGTGCACTGTTCCCGCGCGGATCAGTAGTGAGACCGTCATGGTTGGAAGCGCTATTCTCATTCGCCGCGATATTACCCGCGTGACAAGACCATCCTTTGTGAAGTTGGCCACCGTGACTCGGCAATCATGGAGAAATCTCGATCGTGCTCGAAATGCCCTGGACAGGGTATTGAGTTCAATTGCCTTTCGCCCATTGCAGTCGCCCCAAGTCGGTTACAAAACAGTGACAAAGCCGCTGCAAGAAATTGACATACCTACTGCAAAAAATGACAGTGGTTGGACCCAGACCTGACAAGCTACATTCTCCCTGAACTTACCATCCGAAATAGACCAGGCAAAGCCTGCGTTGACCCCAGAACGATCTCACCCGTTTTTGCAAGGAGAAGGCAATATGCTGCGTCGCACCTCCACCATGACCTCTCTGCTTGGGCTGCTGATTTTGTTTTCCAGCTCGGCTCTAGCTCAATATCAACTCACCGCGCTTGACTCAAACCAGGTAAAACATTCAACGAACCCTCCCGATCCGCTGATCGTAAACGCTTGGGGGCTGGCCCGCAGCCCTACCAGTCCGTGGTGGGTCAGTGACAATGGCTCGGGTTGGGCCACGATTTATAACGCGGCCGGAGTCAAGCAGGGCCTGGAAGTCGAGATTCCACCGGCCCCGAACGCAGGACCGATCGGACTCCCCACCGGTATGGTCTTTAACCCATCGCAAACCAACGAGTTCCAGGTGCAGGGCTGGCAGACTTTCTTCCTCTTTGACACTCTGGACGGAACCATCAGCGCGTGGGCACCGGGACTCGCCCGTTTCGATGCCGAGATCGCGGTTGACAACTCCCTGAGTAAGGCTTCGTACACGGGACTGGCCGTCACCGATAAGCGCTCGGAAAATTTCCTCTTTGCCGCGGACAGCGCCAACAACAAAGTGGACATTTATGACGGCACATTCACGTGGAAAGGCACATTTGCGGCCGATCCAGCCATCCCGGCAGGATTTTCGGTGTTCGGAATCCGCGACATTAATGGCAAGGTCTTCGTTTCTTTCGTCAACTCGTCGGGAGGCGCAGGAGGATTCGTTGACATTTACAGCGAGAGCGGGAAATTGCTCAGGTCCTCCTTCATACACGGCGCACCACTGAACCAACCCTGGGGATTCGCCTTAGCCCCTGCGAATTTTGGGCCCCTGAGCAACACGATACTGGTTTCAAACAACATCAACGATGGCACCATCAACGCGTTCAATGCGCAGACAGGAGCATTCGTGGGTACAGTGAAGGACACGTCGGGCTCTGTAATCCACATTGACCAACTCTGGGCAATCGATTTCGGAGGTGGTGAGGCTGCTAATGGCCCCAGAAACACATTGTTCTTTACCGCAGGCCCAAGCAACAATGTGGTAGGGACGTTCGGGACAATTGTGTTCAAGTAATAAGGTAAAAGGTTCGACATGTGACTCACCCTTCGAAATTTTTTCGAAGGGTGGGCCACGATTCTCTTGAACTCCAGAAGCACTTCTTGGTTCTCCACTTCTTTTCACCTAAAACACTCAATCACTCCACGCCAAAACCAGGCGCATTCGGAGCCCGCATTTGCGCTCTAAGTTTTTGCTCAGATCTCAGTCGAGACTGACGAACCCAAGCGAGGTTTTCACCGGCCTTTGCCCTAGGGCCCGGGGCGAATTCAATTGACACTTCCCCGACTACAATTGGTTTCATGGCATTATTCACAGTGGTATGGGAGTTCGATGGCGGCACCTAGATTTCGCAATTCCATGCGAGGTCAGCGCACAAACATGCAGCTCATGGGGTCACCAGTACGGACGTGATAACCGGGTTCGGAACATGGGCTGCTGTTCTGCCGCAGTTGGGAAGACATTGTGCTCCTAACCATCGCCTGGCCTACAACAATAAGCGAGATTGGCCTTCTCCTCGACTATTGCTTCTACGGACTGAGACCCGTTCATCGTGAGTGCGAATTTGTACTTGCCTTTTGCAAACGGCTTCCTCGCGGGAGAATGAAGTATGAACAAAGGCCGGATGGAGGCGTTTAGTGATGGAGTTCTTGCCGTCATCATCACCATCATGGTGCTGGAAATGAAATCGCCGCACGGACCGACCCTGGCGGCGTTAAGGCCAGTACTTCCGGTATTACTGAGCTACCTGCTGAGTTTCGTTTACATCGGCATTTACTGGAACAACCATCACCACCTGCTACACGCAACTCAGCACGTCAACGGCGCGACTCTATGGGCTAACCTGCATCTATTGTTTTGGTTATCGCTCATTCCGTTCGCGACTGCTTGGATGAACGAAAATCACTTCGAGTCATGGCCCGTCGCTGTCTACGGCATCATCCTGCTCTTGGCGGCGATTGCGTATTTCATCCTTACAAAGACCCTCATCCGGCTGCATGGACAAGGCTCGACTCTAGCAACATCCATTGGGCGCGACAAAAAAGGCAAAATTTCACTCATGATTTATGCCGCGGCAATCCCGCTGGCATTCCTACGTTCATGGATTGCAGGCGCGGGCTATATCCTCGTCGCGATCATGTGGCTGATCCCCGATCCTCGAATCGAGAGAAAAACGGCAGCATCACCAGAACGGAACGGCTGATGTCATGACGTACCGTACCAGCAAGCAGTGGTTTCAGTCATCAAAATGCCGGGATTTTGAGTTGAATGCTGTTAGAAAACAATTGGGTTGGGCACAGTAAACGGATGAGATCGTTCGGCGGATTCATTTAGCGGTGACCTTTTGCTTGGCCAATTCGGTGCGGAATTCTCGCTCCTTCTGTGCGATGAAGTTCTTGTAGCCCTCCGGGTCGACGAACGGATTTGTGGCTCCCTTTTTCATCAGCGCATACTTTTCTTCGAGACCGAAATAGACCCCGTGAGCGCCAAGGAAAATATCGCATGGCAACGATTTCAAAGTACGCCACATGCGCTCGTAATCTTCAGCGATTTTCGGATAGGTTGTGTTCTCGACGAGTTTGTAGCCAGGGTTTACATTGGGGCTGCCGACGATCACCACTTGGTATGTTTTGCCGCTCTCTATCACCTTCATCGTCCAAGTGGTGCAGCCCTTGGTGTGGCCTGGAGTGAGTCGGGCAACAAGCACCGTATTACCGAGTCTCACTTCATCGCCGTCATGCAATACGCGGTCTACAGCGGTGGGCCGATAGAGAAACGCGGGAGTATTGCCGTATTGAAAATCAGTCTTGCCGCCGGATTCCACCACTGCGGCGTCTCCGTCCATCACCATGTACCTCGCACCGGTCATTTCCTTAATCATTGCGCTCCCAGCGTCGTGGTCCCAGTGCGCATGGCTGATGAGTAGAATTTTTGTGTTCTCAAACTTGAATCCAAGTTTCTCGATGCTCGCCTGGATCATTGGGACGTTGGCTTCGAGATCGCTATTGATCAGGATGTTTCCTTGCGGAGTCGTGATCAGATAATTCGCCAGCCCCTTGCTCCCTACGTAGTAAAGGTTGCCGGCGATGTGAAATGGAGGAAATGACTCGGTCCAGTCGGGAGGTGTGGCCTGGCCTAGCGCGCTCCCGGTGGCTGATAGAACGAGAACCAATATCCGAAAACGAGTCGGAATGGATAGCGGCATCGTCAGAGTATAAGCCAGCTTATCGGGGATATGACAAAGATAGGATTGCGCCAGCGGCTATCGTTGCTTAACGAACTCGCCTGACTGCCCGTTTGCCCACGGGTCATACGTTAGTGAAAACTGAACGCGATCGGCCATCGTTGGGTGGTCGTAGAACAAAAAGACATCCACTGGATTCGGATCCGGGTCGGCCAAGTCTACTTCGCCGAGCTTCTGAAAAGCTTGCGCTGCGACCTGGCTCGAATCCGGTGTGAGGCCGTGCGTTACTTCGAGGCCATATTGATCTGCCTGATGCTCCTGATGCCGGCTGTACGCGTTCACCACTGGATTGGCCACAAACGAGAAAACTGACAATAAGAAGAGCATCGCCGGCAAAGACGCCCAGTCGTCGAGGCCCCGAATCCCCCACTTGGTTCCCCAGCGTGCTAGCACCCACCCAATCAGCCGGTAACCTAAATAGAAGAAAAGCAGGAGGAGTCCGGCAAGAAAGGCAATACTTTTGGGGACGTGGCGCAGAACATAGTGGCCCATTTCGTGTCCGGCGGCGAAGACGATTTCGGGCACGGTGGCCTTGGCTATGGTGGTGTCGTAGACCACAATTCGCTTCGACGCACCAATTCCCGTGACATAGGCGTCCAGCGCCGTCGTTTTTTCGGCGGCCCCCATCCAGAACATGCGCTCGGGCGGAATGTTCTCTCCGGCGCGTTCGACCAGTTGTTCCAGGGCTGCCGTGAGGGCTGAGTCTTTCTGTTGTAATGGTTCGAACTTGTGAAACAACGGGTCAATAACCCAAGGAGTAATGAAGATCACAAACACGATGACCGGCAGCGAAACCAGCCAGAAATAGAACCACCAGCGCCGCGGACTCCTCCGAATCATGCTGTAGAGAAGCCAGATCAAGACGGTGAAAATTACCATCGCGATCAGCTGCTCTTTGATCCAATCCCAACTCCACGAGCCCCATCCCTGCACCGAGATGCCGAACTTCTTCTCGACCATCTCGGAATAAATGTCCAGAGGCGTCGTAAATACGGCGATCGTAATCAGGAGCAGTGGACCAAACACCATGGCTTGAACGAAGCGTTTATGTGACAGCCTTTCCGCCCAATCGCGGTATTTCACTCCCAATCTCCAATGCAGGATGATCCAAAGAACGACCAGCCCGTATACAAAGCTGACTAGCGCCAGACGAAAACGTATCCGGGAGCGGTCATGGGCTTTCTTGTAGAGATCGGGAGGGAGCGTATACGCAGCAATCTGCTGTTTCACTGGAGAAGTGACGGCGCCTCGCGAGTCCCGGTCGATGGAGGTGGATGTTTCGAGCGGCGCACTGGAAGACGCTGATCCCGACTGACCGTGAGCTGTGCGCAGGGACAACCCAAAGGCAGCGAAGATCAACACAGCGACTCCTACACAGTTTTTTCGCATTTCAGCCTCCCGCAAACCGTTACGCGTCTCCTCATTCCTCCATTTTGAAAACTACTGGAGCCTCACTGGAACTTTAGAACCCGTCGGGGCGGCTGTTGAAGTAGACCGATAGCAACCCGTTTTTACCAAGCTGGCAGCCTCTTGCCTGAGACCTTACAACAACACGAGTTCCAGTCGTCTTCATGCCCGGGCAATTCTACGGCAGGTGGGGTGGAATCGTCAGATTTGTGGATCACGATTGTTGCTGAATCGAATCCACAGGTGGCACGGGCGGAGGAATTGGAGTAGGGCGTATGGCAAGTGATCGTCGTGATTGTGCCGATAGTCGTGTCTTGGCTGCCATGGAGGCTGAAATACCGGCGCAAGAGTTGCTACGTGGTCGAATCGCAAGTGATCAGGCGGAATGCACCCCATCGTCCTGGGCAGTTAGACAATTCGAGTGTAAACGTCGGCTTTCGAGAGCCACATTCACGCCGCTATGCGACGGCCCACGGAACGGGATCGTACGAACTCCTGAGTGCCAACCCAGCTACCCGCAACCGCAGAGGCCAACCCCAGAAGGAGAGCGAAAAAACTGCCGAAAGCTCCCTTTGACACGCCGGAGGCCGCGGTTGTCTCAGCATGGGCCGCGGTTTGTTTGGTCTGCTGTGCCGTTTGTGCAATCTGCGCCTGCCAGCGATCGATGGTTGCATTCGCCTCTTGCATACTCATATTGCGACGCTCGACCAGAAGGTTTGCTAGTGCCTGGCGATCCTGCGGAGTCACTTGTCCGTTTCTGACAACGCCCGCAACGAAGGCCTGAAAATTCGAGTCTCGCGCAATGTCCCCTGCTTCTGACTGAACCTGCTCGGGAGTCACGCCAGTCGCTTGTGCAATAACATTGGTTGCGGCAGGAGTCACGACTGCTGCACCGCGTGCTGCTAACGATGCGGTCTGCCCCAGCACACTCGTCGCTCCGCCGACCAGGCTGCCGATGGCGGTCGAGAGTAGATAAAAGAGAAGCAGCGACGCTAGCGCCCAAGTCACGAAACCATGCAGTGCACCGTCTTTCTTGTTCGGAGTTCCAGATAATCTCGCCGCGACCCAGCCTCCGACGAAGAGCGAAATGATGCTGGAAAGCACGAACCAGACAGCCGCCCCAACCGCCAACCCCTGGCCTGGTTGTTGACCTTGCTGCGGATTAATCGTCGCAGCACCGACTCCCATCCCCAGCAAATTCAGCAGAAGTTGGACGGCGATGGCCGTCGTTACTCCGGCAAGAATCGAGCTCCAAGATACTCCCCGAACAGGAGTAGATGACACCGTTAGCGCCCCGCGCCGGCTTTCAAATACGTCTCTGTCAGAGGCAGAGGCTCTTCTATCCATTGACTCTCGTCTTTCGTCCATGGTGTCTCTCCTGGCGTTCGGACCTATCGGTGCTTTAAAGCCAATCTAGGAACGGCACTAAGCAGCAACAACTGGCAGAATTACCATACAAACGGGATCCGGCCGAGACACTGAATGTGTAGATCGATACTGTAACGGTGATCGGCAGCTGGAAGGTTGTTGCAGAATCCCGGCTAAGCTCAAAATGCCTTGGGCCGGGTTTGAGCGTAGACATCTACTGTATGACGAGGTAAGCACGGAGCAGCGCTCCGCCCCCATTCGGGGGGAGCGAATAGAAAGCGCAAGGTTGTCCCATCGCCGTTAGCGAAAGGCCGGTTATCACCGAAAGAAGCTTCCCTCCAACGAGGGTTATCATGACCTCTCGCCTGATTGCAACAACTGCGAGCTCGTGATGTTAAACTCTGTCGCATGTCTACGTTCGTCCTTGTGCACGGCGCGTGGCAATCTACAGGGACATGGGACCTGTTAGTGCCACTGCTGCGACAGCAGGGGCATACGGTCATAACGCCGATCCTGCGCGGTCTCGGTACCGACCAAAATCGCCTTTCTGCTGACACTACGCTGGGCCAACATATAGAGGACGTTTCGGATGTATTGTCTGGGCTCGAAGAAGTTACTCTTGTCGGGCATAGTTATGCGGGCATGATTGTTAGCGGAGTGGTGGAGGCTCAGTCGACGAAAGTTCAGCGATTGATTTTCATAGACGCGTTTATTCCCGAAGACGGCCAATGCGTACTAGATCTGCTCCCATCTGAGATCGGCATTCAGTTCCGTAAGGCGGCACAGATTGAGGGGAATGGTTGGCGTCTACCAGGCGGCGACGGCCTGCTCGACCTCTGGGGATTGAAGCCAGGCGAAGTGCGTGATTTTGTGCGGGCCCGGCTATGTGACTTTAGTCTGCGCTGCTTTGAAGACCCGGTTTTTCTTCCGGCGAATCGGAAGGCCCGCATTCCAGCTACGTATATTGCCTGTGCAGCTGAACATTATCCTGCAAGACCGTTCTTCAAGGTCTTTGCGGAGAAAGCTCGTGTCTGCGGCTGGGATGTCGCGGAACTAAATACCGGGCACGATTGCCATGTCGAACGACCCACTGAAGTCGCGAATATCTTGCTGAACCGCGACGGAATCGCGTCTCACCCCGTAGCCAAGCCTCTAGGTTAGATACCCAATCTGACACGGGCTGCACGTACTGTCCTAGTCAACGACGCGCTATACGTCGTCCACCTTCCGCCTGAGAGCGTTCGTTCTCTTTGGTCAGTGGTCTGTGGTCAGTGGTCTGTGGTCAGTGCTCTTTCCCCGTGTGCTCGATTTCCGTTCCCCGTCCCCTGTTGACGGAGTCCAGTCGAAAGAGTTTTATATCAGCATGAATCCTGCTACACGCTTTTCCGTCTCAGCCATTATTCTGTTACTGATGAGCACTCTTCCATTGCTCCCCGCAGCTGCCCAAGACACGCCCGAAAAGTTTGGCCCGTCCAACCCCTTTTACGCGCCCAGCACGTTACCGTATCAGGCGCCGCCATTCGACAAGATCAAAGATGACGATTATCAGCCTGCTATTGAGGCTGGAATGGAGCAGCAAAAAGCTGAAATCGAAGCCATCGCCAACAATCCCGACGCCCCCACGTTCGAGAACACCATCGTCGCACTCGAAAAGAGCGGCCAGTTACTCGATCGTGCCATGGCAGCGTTCGGGGCCGTAACCGGCGCAAACACCAACCCCAAACTGCAAGACGTCAAAACCGCCGAAGCACCGAGGCTCGCGGCACATCAGGACTTCATTTTCCTGAATACAAAGCTATTTGAGCGCGTTAAGGCGATCTACGACCAGCGTGCCTCGCTCAAGCTGGATCCCCAATCCCTCCGCCTTGTGGATCGCTACCACGAGCGCTTCGTCCATGCTGGAGCCAATCTCAGCGAAGCCAACAAAGCTGAACTCCGAAAACACAACGAAGAGGGCTCCAAGCTTTCGACTGCCTTCAGCAATAAACTTCTTGCCGCCACGAAAGAAGGCGCCTTCATCACTACGGACAAGTCCGCGCTCGCCGGGCTTCCCGACGCTCGTATTTCTTCCGCCGAACAGGCCGCCAAAACCCGCAAAGTTCCCGGCTACGTGATCCCGCTTCAAAACACCACTCAGCAACCAGACCTTGTTTATCTCAGCGATCGCGCCACGCGCCAAACCATCTTCGGGCAGTCCTGGAACCGCACCGAACGGGACGACGCGAACGACACGCGTGACACCATTGCCCGTCTTGCTCAGCTTCGCGCTCAAAAGGCCAAGCTCTTGGGATATCCCGATTACGCAGCCTGGAAGATCGAAGATCAAATGGCGAAAACGCCGGAAGCCGCATTGAAGTTCATGGACGCGCTTGTCCCTGCCGCGACCGCCAAAGCCGCCAGCGAAGCCCGCGACAATCAGGCCGTCATCGATTCCCAGCATGGCGGTTTCCAGCTTCAGCCTTGGGATTGGGAGTTCTACGCCGAGCAGGTCCGCAAAGCGCGCTATGAACTCGACGACGCCCAGGTCAGGCGCTATTTCGAACTCGACAACGTTTTAAAAAACGGTGTCTTCTACGCCGCCAATCAGCTCTACGGCCTCACCTTCAAAGAAAGGCACGACCTGCCGGTCTGGCATCCCGACGTGCGCACGTTCGAGGTCTTCGACGCGGACGGCAAGCACCTTGCGGTCTTCTACTGCGACTACTTCAAGCGCGACAACAAGAACGGCGGAGCGTGGATGTCGTCGTTCATCCAGCAATCCAAATTGTTGAACAATGATCCTGTCGTTTACAACGTCGCCAACCTGCCCAAGCCCGCTCCCGGGGAACCCGCTCTCATCAGCTTCACCGATGTCGTCACCATGTTCCACGAGTTCGGTCACGCCCTGCATGGCATGCTTTCCGACGCGAAGTATCCCATGCTCGCCGGCACGTCCACAGCTCGTGACTTCGTTGAGTTCCCCTCGCAGTTCAACGAGCACTGGGCGCTGTATCCATCGGTCCTCGCTCATTATGCGAAGGACTACAAAACCGGTGCGCCTATGCCGCAGGAACTCGCGGTGCGCATTCGCAAAGCCGAAACCTTCAACAAGGGATACGACATGATCGAACTTCTGGCCGCTGCCGAGCTCGACATGCAGTGGCACCTGCTGCCTGCCGATACGCCCCTGCTCAAGCCCAACGACTTCGAGAATCAGGCGCTCGAAAAAATTCACCTCAAGATCACCTACGTGCCGCCTCGCTATCGTTCTAGCTACTTCAGCCACATCTGGAGCGGGGATGGCTATAGCGCTGGTTACTACGCCTATCTTTGGACGCAGATGCTCGCTGACGACTCCTATCAGCACTTCCTCGACACGGGCGGCCTCACTCGCGCGAACGGTGATCGCTTCCGCCAGATGGTGCTCTCGCGCGGCAATACTCAGGATCTCACCAAGACTTATGAATCCTGGCGCGGCGGCCCACCGACCATCAAAGCCATGCTGAAATACCGCGGCCTCGACGACTCAAGCACGAAATAACAAAGTTCGCGCACAGGTAGCACCGAGTTTTTTCGATCGAACACCCGCGTTGGCGTTTGCCATAGACTAGCGTTCGTTAATACTGGCCCGTGTACGCTGCTCTCCGTGGGGAGGCTGAGTGTGAAATTCCTGACGATTTGCATCCTGTTTGTGTGGGCCTCGGCCGCAGCGACTTCAGGGGAGCCCGGTGCCTCTTATTTTGTCGCGACGACGGGCAAAGATTCCAATCCCGGCACCCAATCGACGCCATGGCGAACCATTCAACATGCCGCCGATACCGCCCATGCCGGCAGCACAGTGTACGTGCGGGGCGGGATCTATGAGGAGTTGGTGCGCATCAATGTGTCCGGAAACGCGACGGCCGGTTTTATCACTTTCAAAAGCTACCCGCACGAAATTGCGGTCCTGGACGCAACCCACTTCACTCCTGAAGGCAGACAAGGTGTGCTGACCATTCAGGATCAGTCCTACGTGCGGATTGAAGGACTGGAAATCCGTAATTTCCGCACCGCGGAGCATCGCCTCGTCCCGTTGGGCATCAACGTCATCGGCTCCGGCTCGCACATCGAATTGCTGAAAAACAATGTCCATCACATCGAGCAGACGTTTCAAGGCCGCGACGCACCCGGGCGGGGCGGCAACGGGTTTGGCATCGCTGTCTATGGTAGGAATGCCAAAACTCCGATCACTGACCTGATCATTGATGGCAATCAGGTGCACCACCTCAAGACCGGGTCGAGCGAGTCGCTGGTGGTAAACGGAAATGTCACGAATTTTCGCATCACCCGCAACATCGTTCACGACAATAACAACATCGGCATTGATGTCATCGGGTTTGAGCGCACCGCGCCTGACCCGGCGGTGGACCAGGCCCGGGATGGGGTAGTGAGCCAGAACCTGGTTTATAACATCACCTCACGCGGCAATCCCGCGTACCGCAACGATGAATCGTCGGATGGCATTTATGTGGATGGTGGGACCAGAATCCTGATCGAGCAGAATAGGATTCATGATGTGGACTTCGGCATTGAGCTGGCCAGCGAGCACAAGGACCGAGCCACTAGCTACATCACTGCACGCAATAACCTTATTTATCACTGCCATACCGCAGGCGTTTCCATTGGGGGCTATGCCCCCGACCGCGGCCGGACCGAGCACTCTACGGTGATCAACAACACGCTCTATGAGAACGACACGTCCTCTACCGGCACCGGCGAGTTCCAGATGCAATGGAACATGGCCGAAAACGTCTTTGCCAATAACATCGTTTACGCTGGCGCGCGCTGCCTGGTCTCCTTGATCAAAACCCGTGTGAACAAGACCCTGCCACCCGCCGTTATTGACCGCAACCTTTATTACTGCGCGGCTGGTGCCAAGGCGAGCGTCTGGGCAGGGGCCTCCGGCACCATCACGGGTTTCACCAATTACGTCAAGTCCACGGGGAATGACCAGCATTCACGCTTCCTCGACCCGCGCTTTGTTAATGCCGCCGGCCACAACTTCCATCTGCAACCTAGTTCGCCCGCGCTTGCTGCGGGCATAATCGGTGGATTGCCGGTGGGAGAGCTCGACCTGGACGGCTCCCCGCGAGTCAGTTCGGGAAAGATCGATCTGGGCTGCTACCAAAAACCCTAGGAGGGATTCATGCACAATTCAGACCTAAGCCGCCGCGCATTCATGAAACTCACCGCTCAAACCGGCGCTGCCCTAGCCATGCCTCCCCTAGGAGAGACCGCGCCCTCTTCCTCCAAAATGATCGGCATTCAGATAGGAGCGATTTCGTTCGTGGACGAGGGGACAGAAAGAGTGCTCGACATGCTTCAGGAACACGCCTCTGTAAATACCCTCTTTCTTGCGGTGTTCACGTACGGTCGCGGCATCGCCGGCAGGCAGATTCCCGGCTACCCGCTGCCCGACCACGGCAAACAGGAATACGATCTCCATTATCACGGCGGCAACTTCGCTACCCCCCACCCACAGTTCTACAAAAATACCGTGATCCAGCCCGCGCATGCCCCTGATCATGGCAACCTCGACATCCTGGCGGAAGTGCTTCCGGCAGCGAAAAAGCGGGGGATGAAAGTCATCTGCTGGATGGAGGATGTGTTCCGTTCTGACCTTCCCAATATTGACCAGGTCCAGGAGCGCGACTTGTATGGGCGCAAAATGGAAACCTTGTGCGTCAATAATCCCAGCTACCGAAACTTTTTCACCGGACTGGTCGAAGACTTCACCCGCTCCTATGACATTGACGGAATCATGTGGGGATCGGAGCGGCAGGGTGCGCTTTCCGATAGTCTGGGCGCAACCCACGACACGCCGCCCATCGATCCCGGCAACGTAACCTGCTTCTGCGAGTTTTGTTTCAAAAAGGCGACTGAGCGCGGCATTAACCCGGATCGTGCAAAGCAAGGGTTTCTGGAGCTAGAAAAATTCGTTCGCGCGGCACGTAGCGGCAAGCGTCCCCCGGACGGATACTTCGTACAGTTCTGGCGAATTCTGTTGCGCTATCCCGAGCTGGCCGGCTGGGAAATGCTCTTCACGGACAGCCTGCGTGAGACTTACGGCGCGATCTACCAAACCGTGAAGACGATCAAGCCCTCGGTCCCTGTCGGCTGGCATATCTGGCATAACAACTCCTTCAATCCCATCTATCGTGCGGAGCAGGACTGGCAGGAACTTTCCAAGTATTCCGACTTCATCAAGGTCGTGATGTACAACAACTGCGGCGGAGAGCGCATGGCGTTATACCTCGACAACATCGGCTCCACCCTTTACGCCGACCTCAGCAAGCAGCAACTGACGGAGTTCACCTACGCGGTGATGGGGTATCGGGAACCCGGCTATGAACAGATTCCGCTCACCGGCCTTTCGGCTGACTATGTTTATCGAGAGACCAAGCGCGCCCTGGAGGGAGTCGCTGGAAGCAGGACGCAGATCTGGCCCGGCATTGATATTGACATCCCAACCGCGCCGGCGCACAGCAAGTGCACACCGCAAAGCGTGAAGGACGCAGTTATGGCGGCCTTCCGCGCCGGTGCGCCGGGCGTAATTCTGTCTCGCAAGTATTCCGAAATGCGGCTAGCAAATCTCGGCGGCGCCGGCGACGCGGTCCGGGACTTGAGACTATCGAGTTGAGACCAGGCGGGGCAAAGCTAAGCGGTTGAAAGCCGCGAGGAGCTCTTGCCTCCACCTCTCCTGCTCTGGTGACGGAGGTGAAGGCAGCGTCGAAAGAGAGTTGATAGAGCCTGATGACATGCCGGACAATGATGCCCGCCAAAACAACGGTTACCTCTTATGCGCAAGATCATTTCGATATCATCCATTGCCCTCGTCTTAGTCGCACCTTTGATTCGGCCGCAGGTCACGAAAACGTCGGCCAGCTCGCGGGGACCGACTGTCGCGGCTGGCAGCCAAGGCGTGGTTGTTTCTGGTAAGCCTGCCGCCACTGCGGCCGGCATCAAGATTCTGGAGCACGGCGGAAACGCTGCCGATGCTGGAGCCGCCACTCTGCTGGCACTGTCCGTAACCTACGTCGGCGCGTTTTGCGTAGGAGGAGAGGTCCCCATTCTGGTTTATAGCGCCGACCAGAAAAACGTGAAGCTGCTCGAGGGACAGGGGGAGGCCCCGCGCGACCCCAAAGCCATCGCCTGGTACATGGAACACGGAATCCCGGATGGTGACGTCAAGGCAGCCGCCGTGCCTAGCACCATCGATGCTGTCGTCACCCTGCTGAAACTTTACGGAACCAAAAGTTTTGAGGAAGTCGTGCAGCCGACGCTGGCCATTCTGGACGCCGGCGGCCCCAGTTGGTATGTCGATACCGGCAGCGATGAGAGGATCGAAACCGGCGTGAATTGGCGGGCGGACTTGGCGGTGACGTTTCGCAAATTGGTGGAGTCGGAAAAGGCCGCGAAGGGTACGCGGCAGCAGAACTTGCAAGCC
>Ga0126371_10003013_pt1 | contig 14656 bp, 14 predicted proteins | sample PanSoiMetaPlot_4_FD_110145 | JGI IMG/M metagenome (GOLD analysis project Ga0126371, IMG submission 110145) | Tropical forest soil microbial communities from Panama - MetaG Plot_4 | ecosystem: Environmental > Terrestrial > Soil > Tropical forest > Bulk soil | place: Panama | collected 2016-02-17 | reverse complement strand
TGCTTCTCCTGCTTCCTACAACCGTCGTCATGATCGGCTTTTCCCACGCCGCGGCCACGGACATGCCCTTTGCCGGCACGCTCACGATTGCCATGGTCTTTGCGGCGTTTCTCCTGAAACTTGTTCCGGACTCGTCTGCGCCCGGTTCAAGGTGGGAATGGCTCGCCCTTGCTTTCTCAACCCCCCGGAGCTCGCTTGCCTCCCTCTTCTTTGGCTTCTTCCTGGGCTTAGCCACGCTGGCCAAAGGTCCTGCCGCTCTGATCCTCACTGGCGGTGGCATGCTGCTTTGGGCAACCTTCACCAAGCGCTGGCGTGACGCCTTCCGCTGTCTTCATCCGGTCGCTATCACAGCGTTCTGCGTCACCGCACTCCCCTGGTATGTCCTTTGCGGCCGGCGCAATCCCGATTTCTTCCACGTCTTCGTCGTGGAACACAATTTCAAGCGCTTTCTCACGCCCGAATTCCAGCACACGCAGCCATTCTGGTTCTACGTCCCGGTCCTGCTGGTCGCTTTTCTTCCGTGGACCCTGGCGTTGCTCTGGTCATTCCTTTATGGATCGCTTCAATTTATTCCCCGCCGGCCCTCCGCTATTTCCCTTCTACTCCTGAGCTGGATCCTGTTTTGCCTGTTTTTCTTTTCTATCTCCAGGTCCAAGCTGCCTGGTTACATACTCCCGGCGGCGCCCGCAACCGGCCTGCTTTTCGTCCGTTCCGTAGTGCGGCTGGTCCCTGGTTTCGAGAAGACCTTCCGTTGGCTCCTGCTCGCATTCGGAGGGTCCGGCGCAATCGCAGCACCCATTCTCCTCTGGATGGCGCATCCATTCGAGGTACTCAGGCCTTCGGGTCTGGTATTGATCTCTGTCGCCGTTGTCTTGCTTCTCTATGCCATAGCAAATCTGCTTCTTGCAAACATACAGAATCGCGCGACCTCGTGGAGAACTCTGGCGCCCCTCTGCGTCGTGCCCGTTCTGTTTCTGCTCTGCTTCTTCAAGCAGGTCGCCACACCTTGGCTGCGCTACGACCCGTCGGGCAAAACACTCGCGATGGAACTCCGGAAAAGTGGCGTTCCCGTCGAGCAACTATTCGCGCAGCGCATGTATCGCGGCATGCTGTGGAGCCTGGATTTTTACCTTCACCGGGAAATTCCGACCTGGGACGACGCCGATCCCCAGCAAGGGTATCTGCTGCTCAAATCCAAAGACTGCCATGCGCACGTGAGCGGGTCTTGGAAATGCCCCGACAATCCCTTGGAGCTTCCCCTAAGCGGTTGGTTTGTCTACAGAGTCGAACGAAGCGATTCAGGGGGCGGGTTTGGCAGCGGGAGCAGCAACGGTGGCGAGGGAGGGAGCAGTAGCGACCGTCGAGACAACCGGCAACCGCGTTAGAAAAAACGAAACCACGCGGTTCTCATAGGTGCGCTTCTCATCGTCGGGCAGATTCACAAAATTTCCATGTGCGATGATGGCCTGCTCGCGGGGCTCCGGGGCTTTCAAGAACATGTCGCGGGTGATGGAGGCGAGTTCCGGATCATCCGCTGCCTGGATGAACAGCATTGGCGCGCCATTGAGTGCCTTTAATTTCGCAGATAGCGGCGGATCGTTCTTGTAGGCGTAATTCAGCCACTCAAAGCAGGTCTGTGCGGATTTCACCATCATCGGAAAGCCGCCGACCCCGGTGCGGTCTACGCCCACTTTCACCATCTGCTTCGGATAGTCATACACCGAATCGAGCACCAATGCGCGCACGCGAGGGTCTTTCTCCGCCTCGCGTAAGCCCGCATAGGCTCCCAAGTTGTAGCCCCATATACCGAAGCGCGTCGGGTCTACGTCGTTGCGCTTGGCCAGCGTGTCGATTGCGGCGCGCACCTCGTCGGCTTCCTTGTAACCAAAGGTGGTCAAGCCGGCATTCGATCCGTGACCCGCAAAGTCAAATACAAACGCATTGTATTGGTGGTCCTGCAAAGCGGACACCAGCGTCAGCAATTCGCCGCGGCTCGATTCGTATCCGTGCAGCAGAATGATTGTGGGGGCCCCGCGCAGCCCGGGGAAGAACCAGCCCTTGCGCTCGCCGAGACCCGCAACCGTGAAGTCCACCTCATCAGGACGTCCCGGGAAACTTGCCATGTTGATTTCCGAACTGGTGCGCTGCGGCTTGACGATCCAGTAGGTCAGAACACCCGAAATCGCCACCGTGGCCAGCCCGGCGAAAAACAGCAGCGCGAGGATAATAATTAGAAGTTTGGTGTACCACCGTCTGGGGTAGCGAAGCTCGTCGACAATCGAAATAGGCATGGGCATAAAAGCTGGCGTATGAGCAGGATTTCAAAATTCCCGTCAGGCCGTAATTCTCAGTGCAATAGCCAAATGCTAGCACGCGGCTTTTCCCAGCCGGGTTCCCTTCTCGCGGGCATGTGCCCGATTTGTATAGGGTTTGGCCGACGCTTTTGGCAGGTACTCCCCCGAATCGGCTATTATGGCACTTGCGCAGGCGCTCAGCCCGCCCACACGTCGCGATGAATATTATCGACCTTCGGCAGACGACGGTTCGTCAACTAGAGCCGCTCCTTTTAGAAGAAGCCCGTCATTGGAGGGACGAACTTCACTGGGATTATCGCGGCGCCCTCGACTTGATAAAGCGGTTCCTGGACGCTCACGCGCTTGCCGGTTGCGTGGCTTTTGAGGGCGGGCATGCCGTCGGGTACGCCTTTTATGTGCTGGAGGATTACAAAGGGTTGATCGGGGGACTTTATGTTTCGCCGAGCCAGGAACAGGAGCCCATCGGCCGACGACTGCTGGAGGAGATGCTTTTTTCAATGCGTGCGCTGCCGCAGTTACACCGCATTGAAGCGCAGTTGATGCCTTTTGGCGGGCCGGTCGAAGCTGCGCTGCGCGATCAGGGCTTTCGCCTGTATTCGCGGCAGTTCATGCTGCTCGATTTATTGAAAACGGCGGATTCGGTGCCCAGCATGAATTCGGGATTGCGCCTCGACCGATGGAATGACCGCTACTTCGAACCTTGCGCCAAGCTCATCTACCTGGCCTATTCGAATCACGTGGACGGCGACATCAACGATCAATACCGCACCCGCCACGGCGCGCTGAAATTCCTGAAGAACATCATCCTGCTTCCGGGCTGCGGCCAGTTCCTTCCCAACGCCTCGTTCGTCCTGCACCAGGCCGGCAGCGATGAACTCGCCGGAGCAATTCTCACTAGCGAAGTCTCAGCCGGCGTCGGCCACACCACGCAAATCTGCGTCATGCCGGGTTATCAGGGCCATGGCCTCGGCCGCACGTTAATGCTCACGGCAGCCGAAACGTTGCGTGCCCTAAAGTTCGGTGAATTGACGCTGACCGTTACCAGCGAAAATCGCACCGCTGTCCATCTCTACGAACGCCTCGGCTTCTTGAAGGTAAGGACCTTCACCGCAGGGGTCTGGCCAAAGTAGAAGGCAGTCAGCGGGGAGAGTATCGGCTACCTTCAACCGTTCCATGGATTCGCATTTTTCTCGCCAAATGGGAATCCACCGCCTCAAGTTCGACTGGCTGAAGCTCTGGCTGATTCGCAAAGAGCACCGGACCACCGATGCGGCCCGCATGCAATTTCTTTTGCGCGGGCTCGAACTCGTCGCCGGGGAGCCATCTGATGTCGCTTGGTGCATTCGCCGCAGTTTGTCCCAGAGCGTAGCCAAACCTGGCGAGTGTGGTCACGCCGCTGAAATCCCATCTCTCATCGAAGGCGTCGGAAGGCTTGTGGTAGCGGTTGTTCACGTAATCGTTGGCCCGGGCTTCGCCCCACGCTAGGTCGTGGCCCTTGAACTTCATCCCTTGATTGATGGAAAATGCCGGAATTCCAACGCGGCCCAGGCTGAAATGGTCCGAGCGATAGTAGTAGCCGGCTTCGGGGTGCGCGTCGGGCTTGATCGCCAGGCCGAATTCCGCCGCGATTTTCTCTACATCGGGATAAAACGTAGTGCGCTCTGCTCCGCTCACTTCGACTTCTTCGGGTATTCCCAGGGGCTCAAGGCCGTCGTAGTTCAGGTCCAGGACCGGTTCCGCGGGTAGTTGATCCAAATGCCTGCCCAGGTATTCGGAGCCAAGAAGCCCTTGCTCTTCACCAGTTACCGCAGCGAACAGGACCGAGCGCTTGGGCTGGGGTTTCGTTGCAGCCCAAACGCGCGCGAGTTCCAATAAGACACCGCAACCCGATGCATTGTCCACCGCTCCGTGGTAGATCTGATCGCCCTTCGCGCGCGCCGGGTCGATCCCGAAGTGATCGTAGTGCGCCGTATACAATACGCTTTCTCCTCCCTTTTGTTTGTACTCCTCTCCACCCACCATCCCGATGACATTGCGAGAGGCGAACGGCCGGATAGCGGAAGCGATGTGCGCCTTCAGGTGAACCGGCAGCTCGATTGGCTTGAAGTCGCGCGACTGCGCTTGCTTGTACAGATTGTCAAGGTCGAGTCCGGCCATCGCTACAAGCTTGCGCGCAACTTCCGACTGGATCCATGAGGCTGCGTCGAGCCGCGGCCCTTCGTCCAGCTTCAGATAGGAGCGCTCGGCGCCCCACGAGTTGCGCACCACTTCCCACGGATAGCTCGCAAGATCTGTGCGATGAATGATCAGCGTGCCGATGGCGCCGTGCCGCGCGGTCTCTTCATATTTGTAAGTCCACCGCCCGCTGTAGGTCAGCGCCTTGCCCTTGAAAAAAGTTGGATCATTCGATTCCGGCTCGCTCACAAACAGCAGCGCCACTTTTCCCGTGAGGTCGTAGCCTTTGTAGTCGTCCCACTTGTTTTCCGGAGAAGTGATGCCGTATCCCACGTAAACAATTGGCGCATCAATGTCGGTAACCTCGGTCTGCGTCTGATTACTGGTCACGAAGTCGTCGAGATTTTTAAGTTCTACGGGCGCACCCTTGGCCGGCACAAAAGAAAACGTCGTGGACGGAAGGGTTCGCACCCCCACCATCGGCACGTCCTGAAAATACGTGCCGTTGGCGCCCGCCGGTTTCAAGCCGTAGCTCTTAAACTGTTCGGCAATCCAATTCCCGGCGGCGTCACCTCCGCGCTGGCCAGTGCCGCGCCCTTCCAGTTCGTCGCCGGCAAGATATTTCACCGTTTCCTTGATCCGCACCGGATCAATCCTGGGCACGTGTGATTTTTCCGCGAACAAGACACCCGCGCCCAGAACAACGCACCAGGCAAGCAACATGAATTTCCGCATGGAACTACTCCCGGCCATGGAGTCGAGAAACTGATGTCACTCTATCATGGCTGGGTCGGTCGGGCAGCGGAGGGAACGATTTCTGGGCCGTTCCCGCAGGTTAGAAATGCAGACGCCAAGGCCGAGGATCAGCTTTTTTATTTCCTTCGCACCAGGAAGCTGAACCGGTGGCTATCGCTTCTTTGTGAAATTGCTGCACTCTTCCCGATTTTCCGCACCGATCTACGGCTAGACGGGCTTGCGGGACATCATTTGCGCAAATTTGGTATGCGGATTGCCGGGATAACTTTCCAAAATGGCGGTCCAGATGCGGCGCGCAACCTCCGGCTCGCCGGCGTCGCGCTTCAGAATTCCCAGGTGAAACTTCGCGTTGATGGCGGTGGTGTCATCGGGACCAAGGCGAATGCACTTCTGCAAAGCCTCTTCGGCCGCTGCCGGATCGCGCTCCATCAGGCATTTACCCAGGTGGAAGTAACCCAAGGCGCAGGTAGGCGCACGCTCGACAATCTGTTGAGCAGCGGCGAACAACTGGTCGCCCGGCGGGACCTTGGCATCCAGCAACCTCTGAATGAATCGCAAGCCGGTAAGCACTTCTTCACTAATCCCACCCGAGAGTAGCTGTTTGCAGAGATAGGCCTCGGTTTGCACCAGGAAAAATCCGCAGGAAAGCCGGTTGGTGATTTCAAGTTCTTCCAACGCTTCCTTGTAGCGACCCAAAAGCGTCAGTGTGTGTCCTAGTTCGTAATGGGGATAAGGTTCTTTGGGAGCGATCTTGGTTGCCCGCCGGAAGCATTGTTCGGCCTTTTCGAAATCGCTCGCCGCGCCATACGCCATCCCTTCGTCGAAGAATTGCTTCCACGTCCGTGACTTGCGCAGGAAATTGAACATCGGGGACTCCCGCGTTATTTCTTGACGGCTCGATCCTTCAGCAGGTTTTTCAGCTCGGACATAAATTCCTGCACATCCTTGAAGTCCATGTAAACACTGGCGAAGCGCACGTAGGCGACTTTATCCAGCTTCTTCAGCCGGTGCATGATCATTTCGCCGATTTCTGTGGTGGTCAGTTCCCTTTCCGTCGCTTCGTGCACTACCCCCTCGATCTCGTCTACGATGGCCTCGAGCTTCGGTGTGGGAACCGGCCGCTTCTCGCAGGCTTTCAGCAGCCCTTGCAGAATTTTCTGCCGCTCGAAGCGTTCACGGCGGCCATCCTTCTTGATGACCATGTAGGGAATCTCGTCAATGCGCTCATAGGTCGTAAAGCGGCGTGAACATTTCAGGCATTCGCGGCGGCGGCGGATGGTGTCGCCGCTGCGGCCTTCGCGGGAATCAATCACCTTGTCGTCTAGATGCGCGCAGAACGGACACTTCACTCGAGGATTTCTCCTGTGATTAGGAGCATATTACAAAAGCGAGCTATCGGTAATCAGATATCGGAGGACAATACGATTCTATTCAGAGAGGTTTGGGAGACTGCTCGGCAATCTGTGCATCGATTTCCGCGTTTTTCCCTTCGCGCATGCGTTTTAGTTCGCCGAACGACCAGCCTTCTCGGAACAGGATGGGAATTCCGGCGAGCGAGCACGCCGCAAACATCACCAGCCAGAGAATCATCGCCGCTGCAAAAGCTGCCTCTTGTTCGACGCCGTAGAGCTTCATAAACGCAAAGGCCGCCAGCGCCTGTGCTCCTCCCCCGACCGCCGGGAGCTGCACGGCCGAACCGACCATGCTGAACACCAGCACCAGCACCGCGTCGGCAAACGAGAGTGTTCCCAATCGGCCGCCGAAACTCTTGATCACAAGAAAGCACACCGCCGCGACAAGAAACCAGTGAACCAGAGAATAGATGATGGCTGCGGCGACATCGCCGAGGCTACGGATAGTCTGCACACCACGCAAAAACTCCAGCAAATTCCTGGCAAAGCCCGTGCGCCAGCCATGACCTTCGACGAGCCAGCCCTGCATCCGGCGTTCCAATATCGCAGAACCATGCAGACGCAAATAAATCAGTCCCGTGAAAGCCACGATGGCAATCAGGGCGAACACGCTTCCGGCGCTCCGTGCCCCTTTCTCGAAAGCGGCGGCAGCCGTCTGAGCGTCCTGGTCGCCGGAAGGCCGGAAGATTAGCAACCCGACCGCCGCAAGAAACGCTGTGCAAGCGGCGTCCAGAATCCGTTCGAGCGCGTAAATGCCGAACGTCCCCGACACCGGGATTTTCTCCTTCCGTGCAATCAGTAAAGGCCGTAGTGGCTCGGCAGCCCGTCCCAAAATGAACATGGCGGTAAAGCCCGCCAGGTTCATGTTGTAGATGTTCCAGAAATGGGCGGGACCGATGTGTGCTTGAAACCTTTTCCAGCGGACCGCTCGCACCGCATAGCAGCTATAAATGGCGGCGACAGAAAGGAACAGATAGAGAAAGTTGGCGTTCCGCACCGCGTGCCAGACCTGTTCCCACCGGAACTGACTCAAACTCAGAGATCCGCGAAAGTGGTAAACGAGGTAGGCCGCGACACAAATCGCCAGGCCTGCCACGAGAGTTTTCCTCGACTTTAACGCCATGAGCATGCAGAGTACGGGTGGACCGGCGGTGGCGTCAAGACCGGAGAAGCAATTTAGTTCCAACGGGTTATGACAGAAAACATTGTAAGTGCGGGCCAGAGTGGGTAAGATGCCAGCCAAATGGTCGGTTGGGGCGGCCTGGGTCGAGGAACATTTCCGGTGCATTTTTCGTTCCATAGATTGGCAGGCCGAAAACCCACCTGCGTGTACTGCCCAAGCAGGTGTCTGGAAGATGGGGCTGAGTAGGTTTGGAGCAGGATGCCCAACTGGTCCAGCAATGTCTCCAGGGCGATGGCTCGGCCTGGGAGGAACTTGTGCGCCGCCACTCGCGTCGCATATTCAATATCTGCTATAGGTTCACGGGGAACCGTACCGAAGCCGAGGACCTGGCGCAGGATGTGTTCCTTCGGGTATACCGGACGTTGGCGAGTTACCGCTCGGCGCACGGGGGTTTTGCGACGTGGGTAACAAGCGTGACGCGGAACCTGTTGATTGATCATTACCGGCGGACAAAGCGTGATCGCATCACCGATTCGCTGGACGACGCCATGCCGGTGGTCGAAAACAAGGAATCGGTGGGACGCCGTCCGGATGAGCAAGCGCTGCTCGGCGAGTTGAGCATGCAGGTGCAAAGCGCGCTGACCAAACTTTCGCCGGAATTGCGCGAAGCAGTCATCTTGCGCGATTTGCAGCAACTGGAGTACGCGGAGATCCAGACCGTGCTCGAGGTTCCCGAGGGCACGGTGAAATCGCGGATCAACCGTGGAAGAATTGAGCTGGCTCGCATCCTTCAGCAGATGGGGGTGCGGCCGGCATGAGGGAACAGATGAGACTTGTTGCAGTAATGTTCGGACGGACGGAGGATACTTCGTTCGTAGGGGGCAAGCCATGACCTGGACTTGCGATCAAATAGAAGCTCGGCTTAGCGATTACATCGATGGCGTGCTCGAAGGCACCGAGCGCCGGGACTTTGAGGCGCATGCGGAGTCATGCGCGCATTGCACACCGTTGCTCACGAGCGTCCGCAGCCTGGTCGGAGAAATGCACGCGATCGAAGAGCTGGAAGTCCCGCCACGCTTGGTCTACGCGATTTTGGACCAGACTCTCGGACCGCGCGAGAAAGTTACTGGTTGGCAAGTCTTCTTGAACCTGATCCGTGGCACGGCTACGCCGAAGTTTGCCTATGGGGCGGCGAGCATTTTTGCGACGCTGGTCATCCTGGTAAGTTCGTTGGGCTTCTCGACCAGTAATCCGAAAATGGCGGATCTGCGCCCCGTGACGATTTATCACAACGCCGACCGCAAGGTGCACCGGATGATTGCCAGCAGCGTGAAGTACGTGAGCGACCTGCGTGTTGTTTATGAGATCCAGTCGCGCCTGCGCCAGGACGAAAACAACTTGCAGGTTGTGCCGGAAAACGCGCTGCCGAAAGGGCCGGGCCAGACCGACCAGCAAAAACCCGCGCAGCCCCGGCAACAGAACCGTGCCGACGAATTAAGCCGCCGCCTGGAACTTCTGGCAGCGGAGTTTCCAGTCGTTTCCGAGAGGAGCGCTCGATGAATTGTGCGGTGCATCCTGATCGGGAGGCATCCGGGTACTGCCGCAATTGCGGCAAGGCGATGTGCGGTGAATGCAGCCACAAGGTTCGCGACGTTCTGTATTGCGAAGATTGCCTGGCGCGGCAGGTGGGGTTGCCGCCGGCCGCCGCTGCGGCGGCAAATGCCCAGGGCGTCCCGCCCGGCGCTAGCGCAGACCTGGTCACTGCCGACGGGGCGGCCGCAAAACACAGCCATGGTCCGGTAGTGGCCTTTCTTCTTGGCTTCATTCCCGGTCTCGGTGCGGTCTACAACGGCGAATACAACAAAGCCATCCTGCACATCGTCATTTTTGGCGCCATCATCCTGGGAATAGCCAGCGACCTCGGCGACGGCATCCGTGACATTCTGATTCTGATTCTCGTGATCTTCCCGTTCTACATGGCCATTGACGCCATGCGCTCCGCTAAAGCGAAGGTCACCGGTGAACCGCTTTCCGATCCGTTTGAAAACTGGAGTTCACAGCGGCCCCTCGGCCCGATCATTCTGATCGCCGTCGGCGCGCTTTTCCTACTGAATAACTTCAACGTCTTCGAGTTTCTGCACCTGCGCCAGATCTTTGTCCCCCTGCTGCTGATTGGGATCGGATTTATTATGCTGCGGAATCGCGTAGGCGGAAGGAATTGAGCGGAGGAAACCGATGAGCGCTCCAGTGAAATGTACCTGCCAAAGTTGTACCATTCGTGGATTTATGGGTCCGGCGATCGTCATCACCCTCGGTGTGCTTCTTCTGCTGAATGAAGTCCACGGGGGCAATCTCTACTTCGGCAGCACCTGGCCGATCCTCCTGATTGTGATGGGACTGATTTATTTGGCGTCGTCCATGGCTTCGCGCGAGGGCCACGTCCAGCCGCAGCCCCCGGTGGCCCCGCCAGCTCCTCCGCCGGCTCCTGCGGCGCCACCGGTAGGGAATCCCCAAAGCCCCTACTCATCGCAGGGACAATAACCCTACTATGGCCACTCGAGCGCGCAGCAGCGGCTTCTTCTCAGGATTGGTTCTACTTTCGGTTGGCGTTTTGCTCCTGTTGCACAACTACGGCCACCTGGATCTGCACTCTTTTATCTCCCGGTGGTGGCCGATTCTTATCATCTTCTGGGGAGCGGTAAAGCTTTATGAGCGCACCGCCGGACGAAGATTCGGCGGAGCCGAAGGCAGCGGCATCACCGGCGGCGAAGTTTTGTTGGTATTCGGCATGCTGGTGCTGCTTGGTCTGGTTGTCGGTGCGGATTATATAAACAAGGGGAGCGAAGGAGTGGGCGTCGGCGACAATTTTTCCTTTGACGTGGACGTGGCTCCGAAGAAAGTCCCTGCGAATACCCGCATATTGGTCCGTAACGGCCGTGGAGACATCACCGTGCGGGGCTCAGAAGACGATCAGATTCGCGTAACCGCGAAAAAATCCGTGCGTACCTGGAGCGAATCGCAGGCGGCGCACATCGCCGAACCAGTTTCGGTCGAAATCGCGCCCAACGGCGACAGCTTCGAGGTGCGTCCAAGCGGTTATGACCTTTCCGATTCGCGAATCTCCGTGGATTTGGAAGTGGCGGTGCCCAGAAAGTCCGTGCTGACGGTGAAGACGGAAAAAGGCGACGTGACCGTAACGGGCATGTCCGCCGACGTGGCGGTCACCGACAACAACGGAGACGTAGACGTGCGCGGCGGCGGTGGCGACGTCAACATCGAAATGCGCAAGGGCGATACCAAGGTTTCCGACACCAAGGGCGATGTGAAGGTCTCCGGCAAGGGCGGCGAAATCGAAGTGAACGACTCGATCGGCAGCCTGACAGTGGACGGAGACTTTTATGGTCCGGTGCGCGCGGACAAGGTGTTGAAAGGCGTGCGCATGGTCTCGGCTAAGACCGATCTGACGCTTTCTTCGCTGACCGGGCACCTCGAAGCCAGCTCCGGCAACATGGATATTGTGGACGCTCCGGGTAATTTGACGCTGCGCACACGCGATTCGGAAATCAGTGTGGAAAATCCGGGTGGCAAGGTGAATATTGACAACCGCAACGCGGAAGTCAACGTTCGCTATTCGGCGGCGCCCAAGGATGACGTGCAAATCACCAACTCGTCTTCAGCAATCGCGTTGACCGTGCCCGGCACCTCCAGCTTTGAGATCCAAGCGGATTGCCACAACTGCGAAATCGATTCCGAATTTCCCGGCCTGGGCGCTTCCAAAATGGAATCCGGCGATTCCCACTTGACGGGAAAATACGGCAGCGGCAAGGGTCCAAAAATCACCCTAAAGACGAGTTACGGAAACATCTCGCTCCGCCGCACCTCTGTCGAGCTACCGCCGCGCCCGCCCGCGCCGCCTAAGGGGCCCGAACCGCCGCACGTATTGCCCCCCTCGGCCGAGCAGTAGAGTTCATCCGCCGGTCAGGCGGCGCAGCTCACCGTAGAAAGTGGGAAACGAGACACCCGCGCAATCGGCGTCGAGGATTCTTGTTTCGCCCGCGGCCCCCAGGCCGGCGACCGCGAAGGCCATGGCAATCCGGTGATCGCCACGGGGATCAATTTCCGCGCCACGAAGCTTACCCGCACTGCGGCCTTCCACTTTCAACCCGTCGGGGCGCTGCTCGACTTTCGCGCCCATCCGCTGGAGATTGTCGGCCAGGACCGCGATGCGGTCGCTTTCTTTGACGCGAAGCTCCTGGGCTTGGCAAATCTCAATGCCTTGCTCGGTGTAAGGCCCAAGCGCAGCCAGCATCGGCAATTCGTCAATCAGCAGCGGCACCAGGTCGCCCGCGATCAGGCCGCCCTTCAACCGAGCGCCTTTTACGCCAATGTCGCCCACCAACTCCCCCTGTTTGCTTTGCAGATTCACGACGCTCAGCGCAGCACCCATTTGTTGAAAGAAATCCAGAACGGCCGAACGCGTTGGATTCAGCCCGACGTTGGCGATGTAGAGATGCGACTCGGGAAACATCGAAGCAGCAGCGATGAAGAAGACCGCGGAAGACAGATCGCCCGGTACATCAAGCGACCTCGCCTGCAACGCCCCTTTTCCATTTTTGCCCCCTAGGCCGTGAATAGCGATGGTGCGTCCGCGCTTTTCGAGCTTCGCACCGAATTCTTCCAGGGCAAGTTCGGTGTGATCACGCGTTTTAGCGGGCTCGGTGACTTCGGTTGTGCCTTCGGCGTAGAGGCCCGCCAGGAGCACTGCCGACTTCACTTGCGCGCTGGCTATGGGCATTTGGTAGTGAATCGCGCGCAGTTTTGTGCCATGGATTTCGAGTGGAGGAAAACTGTCATCCTTGGCACGGATATTCGCGCCCATCTGCCGCAATGGGGTCACCACTCGCTTCATCGGCCGTTTTTGAAGAGAAGCGTCCCCGGAGATTTTCGTCGTGAACTCCTGACCGCTGAGAATGCCGGAAAGCAAGCGAATGGTGGTGCCTGAATTCTCCGCGTCCAGCGCACGCCAGCTCGATTTCAACCCGTGCAGGCCTTGTCCCGTGATTCCTACCGTCGTGCCTTCGACCTTTATTCGAGCGCCCAGCGCTTTCATGCAGCCCAGGGTGCTGTGGCAATCGCGCGCCGCCGCGAAGTTGCGCAGCTCGCTGGTGCCCTGGGACAGCGCGGCAATCATGGCGTAGCGGTGAGAAATCGATTTGTCGCCGGGGAGTTCGAGCTGGCCGGAAAGGTTTTCAACCGGGTGAATGGTTTCCGCTTTCATGTACCGCAAATTTTAGCATGGGCGGAGCGTGGCCCCGGTGCGCCTAGAGATCGCTTTTCAGGATTCGCCGAATCTGATTGATGTGGTTGATATCGTGCGCGGCCATGTGTCGGCACAGGCTACGCACACTCAACTTGCCGCGTTCGGCGTGAACCCCGTGCCGGTCCCACTGCTCGGGCCTGAGTTGTGCAAACATCTTGAGATTGGCTTCGCGCAGCAGTCGGAACAAGGCTAAGGCGTCCTGCGGCTCCCAGGAGGAATAGTCGCTAAGCTCGGCCCACAAGTCCTGATCAAAGCCCATCAGATCGGGCGCGTCATGCTCGAGGATCTGCCGGTAACGCCAGGTGCTGGTCAGTTCGTCTTCGGCCAGGTGCATGATAATTTGTGTGACCGACCATTTCCCGGGACCTGGAACCTGTTTCAGTCTGGCGACCGGAACATCCTGCAAGAGTTGCGCGATCGTTGCAGGTGCAACGCGCTGCATGGCAATCGGATCGCGGCCCTCGACATAAGAGGCTAGGCGCACACCATATTCTTGCGGGGTTTCGGCCACGACCTCGATTATCCAGAAGGACCATCGGAATGGCAATTGCTCCGGCCTGTACCGCGGGACAGTTTAGGCGGGGAACGTGGGGCAAATTCCCGTGAAAGATAGATGCATCGGCGTCCGTATCCTAGATAGAGGACGGGCCGTCCAAGAGATTGAGAGGAACGTTCATGTCGCCCCGCAGTGCCGTTGTACCGCTATGTACCAAAGCTGTGATGAGCTTTGCCGCGCTTTTCATTGTCGGCGTAGTGCTCGCCGCGATTCCGAATCACCGCCCGCCGGCGATCGCAGCGGCCCCGGCAACTGTCTTTGACTTGGCGCAGCAAACCCAGGACGTCAAACAAGCGATGGACCACAGCAAGATGCCCGGCATGTCGATGGACATCGACGATGCGAAATCTTCAGAGCAGGCCGCCACACAGGATATGACGCATATGCACCACGGCGATTCGCTGCACATGCATATGACCTCGTCGCGGCCGCAAACCGCCGCGGATATAGAACGCGCCAACCAGATTGTGAAGGAACTTCGAGCGGGGATCGAGAAATACAAGGACTATCAGGTGGCGCTCAGGGAAGGCTACAAGATCTTTCTGCCGAACCTTCCGCAGCCGGAATATCACTTCACCAATTACACCAACGGATTTCTGGAGGCGTTTACATTCGATCCGGCGCGGCCTACTTCCCTGCTCTACAGACCGACCGCGAATGGCTACGAACTGGTGGGCGCGATGTACACGATGCCGAAGCGCGCCACTGAAGAAGAGCTAAACGAACGCGTGCCGCTGAGCGTTGGCACCTGGCATCTGCACACAAATCTCTGCGTACCCCCGAAGAGGGAGCGCAAGAACGCTGATTGGACGAAGTTTGGCTTGCGTGGCTCGATCGCCACACAGGAAGCCTGCGACGCAGCCGGCGGAACATTTCATCCGGTGATTTTCGGCTGGATGGTCCACGTCTACCCCTACCAAGATTCGACCGAAAAAATCTTCGCCATGCACCACCGCGACTGACTCCGTTTGGATTGTGCAGCGACAGCCTTCTGGGGGC
>Ga0126371_10003012_pt1 | contig 14658 bp, 11 predicted proteins | sample PanSoiMetaPlot_4_FD_110145 | JGI IMG/M metagenome (GOLD analysis project Ga0126371, IMG submission 110145) | Tropical forest soil microbial communities from Panama - MetaG Plot_4 | ecosystem: Environmental > Terrestrial > Soil > Tropical forest > Bulk soil | place: Panama | collected 2016-02-17 | reverse complement strand
TTGTCCCCATCTCGCAAAATTTTCTTATCCCTCGCGGCACCCGCAACTTACAGCCAAATGGCATGTCCGGAAGACCACGGTTCCGGCCACCCCCGCGAGACAATGAGGTCGTGAAGGGGTTCATGCATTACCGCGAGAGGGTCCCTGCACAGGCGAGTCGGTCAAACGGGAGCGAAGGCCTCCCCTTGGTACCACGCGGACAGCTCCTGCTAACCCCTCTGCCTGGAACAAATATTCGCCGAATCGCGCAACGATCGTTTCCCAGAGGGGCGAAAACTCAGCCCCCCTCGTCAGAAGATCAGCTTGAGCGCCAGTTGAATCTGCCGCGATGACCCCGCGTCGCCCACGGGAGACCGCGTCGACGAGATCTGGCCGAACGTGTTCCCCGGCGCCGTGCTCACGATCCGGCCCGGCTGTGCCAGGTTCGGATGGTTGAACAGGTTGAATGTATCGGCGCGAAACTGCGCCGTGATCCGCTCGGTGATATGCGTATCCTTGTACAGCGCCACATCGAGATTCTCAAACCCCGGCCCGACCAAAAGATTCCGCCCCATGTTCCCAAGACCTGTCGGCACCTGGAAGAGGCAGTTCGCCGTAGCCGGTACGTTGCAAGTCAATGCAGGGAAATACTGCACGTTGCCGTTGGCGGCCGATCCAATCCCGACTGGCACCGGCCCCAGAATGTTCGCGCGCACCGTGTTCGAGACCCCGTTGTACGCAGAACCGGTGACGATCTCGATCGGGTTCCCGCTCTGTAATTGCTCGATCAGCGAGAGCTGCCAGCCCTGCACGGCACGATTCCCTTTGAACGGCAATTCGTAAATGCCGCTGAACGTGAAGCGGTGGCGCACGTCGAAATCGGAAGGCCCGTGCTCGGCGCGCAGGTTCCTGCTGTCCTGCATCGGAGTGTTGCTACCCCAGACGGCATTCGGAGCGTTGTAGGAAGTCTCGTCTAGCGACTTGGACCAGGTGTAGTTACTTTGGAACTGCAGGCCCTTCGCCAACCGCTTATTGGCGGTGATCCAGAGACCGCTATATTCCGAGTTCCCGATGCTCTGCCACTGCGTGATGTTGCCCAGCCCCGTCCCGCCCGCGATGGAACTCGCCGGAAGGGCCGGATAAGGCCGCACGCTGGTGCCGGGGAAGAACTGATTGATATTGAGCGCGGTTCGCAGATCCGTGCCCTTGTTCCCGAAGTACCCCGCCATGATTCCCAGATCGTTGGTGACCTGCTGCTGGATGTTGAAATTCCACGCTTGCACGTATGGAGTCTTGAAGTTCGACGCCACCGCGGTGGGAGCCAGAGAACCAGCGGCTTTAGCCGCGGTCAACGCATTCGTGAAGGTGACGAACGGCAGCGCGGTGGTTCCGTTGAACGTGACTGGATTAGCGAACGGGGGATTCGAAGCCAGCCCCGTTACCAAACCTGTCGTCGGCTGATCGGCCATGATGCCGTATGCGCTGCGCACCACCGTTTTGCCGTTGTGGAACACATCCCACGCAAAACCCACGCGCGGCTCCCAGCTGTGGTCTTGTTGAAAGGGCTGGTGCTGTTGGACCAGCGAACCCGTCGCCGGATCGAAGTTCACAAACCGGTCCTGCGCTTCGACTGGAGTGCCATTCCACTCCCACCGAAAGCCGAGCTGTAGCGTCAACCCACGCGCTACCTTATAGCTGTCTTCGACAAATGCACCAGTAGCCAGGACAAAGAGCCGCGAGGGATTCGTGGATGTGTTCGATGTAAATGTTGCGATATTCCCGTTAAGGAAATCATTCACCGTATTGAAAATCATCGTGCCGGGACTGAGGCCGTAGCTGTTGCCGTTGAAACGCCGCGCCTCGCCGCCGAATTTGAACGTATGGTTCCCATGAATGTGCGTCACCGTGTCCGAGGCAATCGCGGTATAGTCTCCGCGGCCTTGCGGAAAACCGTTCTCGCCGCCGAAGTTCAGGTTGATATCCCGGAAGCTCATCTGCGGCAGTCCGATGGCGCTGCTATATCCGATATTCATCCCAAAATCCGCTGGGTTGAGCGCCGCGTTGGGAGAGAAATCGATCCGGATGCGGTTATATCCCAGCCGAAACTCGTTCACGGTCTCGGGCGTGAAAATGTGAGTCTCGTTGATCGTCATGATTTGCCGGTGACTCTGCCGGGTGTCGCCAAAATTCGGAACATCGTTGCCCTGCAGCGTCGGTTCCTGCCTTACGTCTTTCTGAAAAGCGTAATAAAAATTGATGCGGTCGCTTTCGGTGATGGCGTGGCTGATATTGGCGGTCCCCTGATCGATGTTCACCGCGGCGGCAGCCGACCCGTTGAACAACGACGTGCCCGAATTCGGCAGGGGAATCAACGGCAAGAGTTTGACCACCGTCGGATTGCCGATTGCCTGCGCGGTCGCGCGCTGATCCGGTGTAAGAACCGTCGTGCTGAGCGTCAGCCCCTGGCGTTGGCGCAAACCTTCATAGCTGAGGAAGAAGAATGTCTTGTCGTGCCGGATTGGCCCGCCTGCATCGGCGCCAAAGTTGTTGCGGATGAACGGCGATTGCGGCGCCGCCGGACTTCCTGCCGGAGCGATCCGGTTGAAGTAATTCCGTGCGTCAAGATAGTTGTTGCGCAGATACTCAAACAGCTCGCCGTGCAGAGCGTTGCTGCCGGAGCGTGTCGCGATGTTCACAATCGTGCCGGAACTCCGGCCGTATTGCGCGCTGTACGTGGAATCGTCCTTCTTGAATTCCGAAACCGTATTGAGAGACGGTTGAAACGTCAGTTGGTTCTGCGCCATGTCGTTCAGGTTGACGCCGTTGACCATGATGTTGGTGGCATCCTCACGGTTGCCCGCGCTGAAAAAGGCAAACGAGCCCTGGCCGCGCAGCGGCACGGCGAGATAGCCCGAGGCGGGCGGTGCAACAGTTCCCGCCGTCAGCACGCTGAGGTCGAGGAAGTGACGCCCATTCAGGGGAATCTCCTGCACCGTTCGCTGATCGACTGTCGTGCCGACCGAAGTGGTGGCGGTATCGACAACCGGCGTAGTGGCGACGATCTCAACCGATGTCGTCGTCGACGAAACCTGAAGATGGAAATCCTGCACCACCGTCCGGCTCACTTCCAGAACCAGGTCGTTCACCGTCGTGGCCTGCATGCCCGATGCCTTTACACTGATCGAATAGCGGCCCGCCGGAAGCGAGGGCACCGCGTAGAAGCCCGAATCGTCCGTCGTGAACGAGCGATCCTCACCAGTTGCCATGTTCTTGACGGTGACCGCGGCCTTCGGAATCGCCGCGCCGGTTGGATCGCTGATGATTCCCTGAATGGTGCCTGTGGACTGAGCCAAAACGGCGCACACGCTCCACGCCGAGACGATCGCCCAGAGGCAGAACTGTTTGAACACGTGTAAAACCCCCTTTTTGCGGCTAGTATAACCGAAAACGCGAGAGACGGACTGTAAATAATCAGTCCCCAGGCGGCTTCTGGAAGCCCCGATTAGAAACTAGTGTAATAAATGCCGGTCAAGGAAGCGAGCCGCGGCTTCATACCCTTCCCGCCAGTGCCGGAAAAGAAGGAAGTCGTGGATTTCGTCGGGAAAGATCAGGTCTTCAAATTCGACTTTGCGTTTTCGCAGGGCGTCCGTCAGGACCACGGTTTGGCCGAACTGCACATTGCGGTCGTCGTCGCCATGAATGAGCAGAACCGGAGATCTCCAGCCATCGACAAACGCCATCGGCGATGAATCGAAGGCCAGCTTCGCGGCCGGATCGGTGGGGCGTAATTCCCACTCCTTGGCCCAGTCATGCACGCCGTGGAAATCCACGCCCGCGCGGAATATGTCGGAATTCCGCGCCAGCGCCAGTGCCGTGAGGTAACCGCCGTAGGAGCCGCCCCATACGCCGACCCGCGCTGCATCTACATCATTACGCGCGCGCAGGTAGTTGGCCGCAGCTTGCACATCGTTGTATTCGCTTGCCCCGGTGCCGCCGTAGCTCAGAGCCTCGCGAAAATTCAGCCCGTAGCCGATCCCGCTGCGGTAATTCACGGAGAGAACGATATATCCCCGATTCGCCAGATACTGATTCAGCGCGTAGGCATTGTTGTAGTAGTACATGTAATGCCAGCCCAGCAGCATCTGTCGCCGCGATCCCCCGTGGAAGAAAATCACGGCGGGTGCGCGGGCCTGCCGGTTGGGCGGAAGGAACAGCTGGCCATGAATCGTCAGCCCGTCGGAACTGGCGAAGGTGACCGCTTCGGGCGTGATCATACGCTGAACCGGAAAGCCGGACGGTATGGCCCCGGAGTCCACATCCTTCTCTTGTTTGCCGGTCAGGATCGCGGGATGACCAGGGTGTTGCGCGTCGGATTGAAAGAAGGCGACCGATTTCCCATCGCTGGTCTCAACCGGCGCCCACTCGATTCCCTGCCCGGAGGTCAATGGGACGGGTTTGCCGCCGGCCGCCGCGACCTTCCAGACGTGGCGCCGATCGATATCGCCCTCGTTGGAATTGAAGACAACCTCCCGGTGATCTGTCCCAAGCGCGACGTACTCCACTTCAAAACCACCGGGAGTCAGTGCCGCAGCCGGGCCGCCTTCAACACTCACGCTGTACAGGTGCGTCCAGCCGTCGCCCTCCCAGGGAAACACGAGCCGGCCACCCACCGCCCACAGAATCTGATTTTCCGCGCTCACTTCGCGGAAAACGCTCCCCTGCCCCTCGTGCGCCTTCCACACCTCGCGCCCTTTGCCGGTGGCGGCATCCGCCATGCGAATCGACCATGGTTCGTCGGCGCGCCGCGCTCCGTAAATGCGGCCGCCTCCATGGCTGGGCTCGCGGATGTACGCGACCGAACGGCTGTCGGGCGACCACGCCGGCTGGCTATCCAAGTCGGTGCTGGGATCGAGATAGCGTAGCGCGTTCGCGTCGACGTCGTAAACGCCGATGAACTGGTGATCCCCGCGATCGCTCACGAAACTCAGGCGGGCGCCGTCGGGCGACCATGTTGGCCTCTGATTGCTTCCCCGCGCCTGGAACGGCTGCACGGGCGCCGTCTTTCCTTCGAGCGCCGCCCACCACACCTGCCCGCGGCGTGTGTACGCCACGCGGTCGCCGCGCGGCGCAACCGCCGGCGAATTGCCTTCGCCGATCTTGCGCGGCGGCGTCCCATCCAAGCCGACAATCCAAATATCCTGCTCCACACCGCGAGGGTCGACCGCGGGATTCGGATACTCCCCGGCCCGGTTAGCGCCCTCTCCGCGCACGTAGACAATCGCGCGGGAGTCGGGTGTCCAGCGCGGATCCGATAACTCCTGTCCGTCGTCTTCGGTGTAGTTGGTGATCTTGCGCGCCTGGTAGGAAGGCGGCTCGGCCACCATGATGTTCCTCACGCCGCGCGCGTTGGAGACCCAGGCGATCTTGCCTCCTGCCGGCGCCGCCGTCATCTCCGTCGGAAAGGCCGCGCTGAGAACCTGATCGACGGTGAACGGCTGCGCCGCCGCGCAGCACGCGACCATCAATCCCGCCGCCAGTCGCATCATGTCCCTACTATACGCTCTTTACTCACTCATCCCTTAGAATCTCTAACGGCTTCCTGCTGAGAATGGGGAAACTCGCAATCCAACCCGCTGCCGCGGCGATCAGTGCAGCCAGAGCGATCGCCGTGGAATTGGCCAGTGGATCAAACCGAAACTCGATCTCCATCAGGAACTTCAGCACCAGCGCCGCGAAGCCGGACGCCAACAGGCTGCCCATGATTCCGGCCACCGCGCCCAGCACCAGAAATTCCACCGAGAAGATTCCCGCGATCCGGCGCCGCGTGGCGCCCAGCGTCTTAAGAATCACCACCTCGCGGATGCGGCGGAAGCGCGTGCCCGCTACGCTGGAGGCCACCATCACCGCGCCCGCCAGGATCGTGAATGCCGAGATGAACTGGATCACTACCGAAATCCGGTCGACCACCTCTTCCACGATCTGCATGACGTCCGCCACGTTGATCACCGTCACGGTCGGAAAGCGTTGGTACATGACGCGCTGCAGCGCCGCCACGGCCCGCGGCTGCACGCGCGCGCTACCGTAGTAGACGGCCGGCAGGCCGTCCAACTGGCCCGGGTTGAAGATGAACTCGAAGCGTGCTGACATGCGCAGCGACTCGGTGCGCTCCAGGCACGCCACACGCGTGCGGAGGCTACGGTTCCAGATATTCCAATCAATCACTGAACCTGGCCTGAGATTCAGAATGTGCGCGGTCTCGTCGGTGACGCAGGTCTGCGCCTCGCGATCGCCCGGTTTCCACCACGAGCCGCTGAGGATCTCCATCTCCGACGGCTTTTCGGCCAGGGGAGTCACCGAACGCGTCCGCAGAAAGCGGCGCCCCCAGTCGCGCAGGGACATCCGATCGATGGGAACGCCATCGACCGCGACGATCTTCGCTGCGACCGCTCCGGTGACATCGGGGGCTTCCTGAACACCGGGCTGGCTCCGCATCAGAGCCGTCACAGCCTGCCGTTGCCCGCCTGGAATATCCAGTAGAAAGACGTTAGGCATACCGGGCGGCGCGCTGCCGCGAATCTGCCGGACCAGGGCGCTCTGAATCAGGAACACGGTCAGAGTGAACATGACGCCGACGCCCAGCGCCACCACCGCCGTCTGCGCCTGATTACCGGGCCGGTACAGATTCGCAATACCGTGGCGCACTGCTCCCGGCACAGCCTTCGGCGCGCGCCGCTGGAACCAGCGCACACCTTTCAAAAGCAGCCACGCGCTCAAGGCCAGGGCGGCCACGCCCGCGGTCAACGCACCCGTGAAATAGGCGCCGGTCCTCACGGCCAGGCGGAGGCCGCCGTCCGTCAACGTCGCGGCCACGAGTCCCGTGCCTAGCAGAATCGCCCCGCCGGCCAGCAGCGCGGGGCGCGACTCGCGCGAGAACCAGCGGCGGCGCCGCGCCGCCGTTTCCGGTTCCATATCGCGCCGAAAAATCACCGCCGGGCGAATCGTGCGAATCCCGAGTAGCGGCGGCAGTGTGAACAGCAACGTAATCAGACACGCAATCGCGATGCCCTGCACGGCAGGCCAGGCATCCAAGAACGGAGTTGCGTCAATTGTGAAATACCGCGCCAGCAGGCTCGGGAAGACGCCCGACACGCCGGTTCCGAGTATCACGCCGAGCAACCCGCCGCCCAGGCCCAACAACAAGGTTTGCGCGGTATAGATCCGGATCACTTGGCGCGAACGCGCGCCCACGCACTTCATCACCGCGATCGAGTCGAGACGCTGCTGCAGGTGGCCGTGCATAGCGCTGGCAACGCCGAGCGCGCCGATTACCAGCGCGATCAACCCAATCAGGCTCAGAAAAGTCGTCGCCCGGTCCAGGCCGCGCGTGATGATCGGATGGGTCTCCCGGTAATCGGCAAGTGTCGCCTCGGGAAACGCCCGCTTGAGAATCCGTCGCACCTCGGCCACGCTAGGACCGGAAGCCGGCAATTGAAACAGAAAACGCTCCGACGCCCGGCTGCCAACTTCGATCAGCCCGGTCCGGTCTAGCCCTTCGCGCGTGATCATGACGCGGGGACCGACGTTCAGCGTGCCCGTCATGCGGTCCGGCTCGGACGTCACCACGCCAGCAATCTGGAAATCCTGGCCGCCGATTCGCAGCGTGTCGCCAGTCTTGACATTCAACCGCAGCAACAGGTCATCGGAAACCACTACCGAGTGTGCATCCAAGGCCTGACGGAACGGCCGCTCCGGCGCCAGTTTTACTACCCCGTAAAATGGATACGCGCTGGGATCGACCGCCTTCACGGAAATCAGCAGCGGGTCCGGCGCATGCTCAGAAGACGCCATCGTCACGGTTTCCGTGATCCACGTGCGCCGTACGCCGCGCTGGGTCAGCCCATCGAATACGCCCTGCTGCTCGGCCGTGGGTCGCCCGAACACGCGGGCCGAAAGGTCGCCCGCCATCAAGGTACGGGCATCGCGTAACAGAATGCGCCGGAACGACCGGCTGAATCCGCGGACACCTGTCAGCGAGCCGACGCCCACCGCCACCGCCAGGATCACGAACAGAAATTTCGCCTGCGAGGCGCGCATCTCGCGCCACCCGATACGAAACGCAGTAGACCACGGGAAACTCGCGTTCACTGGCTCACCACCAATCCGTCGCGCAGGACGATGCGCCGGTCGGCGCACGCGGCGACCGAGTCTTCGTGCGTCACCAGCACCATCGTGCAGCCTTGCTCGCGGTTCAACTCCAGCAATAGATCCAATACCACTTTGCCCGTGGCGCTGTCCAGGTTGCCGGTCGGCTCATCGGCCAGCAAAATCGGGGGCTGCAGCGCAAACGCGCGCGCCAACGCCACGCGCTGCTGCTCACCGCCGGAAAGCTGCACTGGATAATGATCGCGCCGGTCCCCGAGGCCCACGCGTTCCAGCAACTTCCCCGCCCGCTCGCGGCCACCGCCTCCGTTGCCCGCCAGTTCCATGGGCAGGAGGACGTTTTCTTCGGCGGTCAGCGTAGGAACCAGATGATAGGACTGGAACACGAAACCAATTTTGCGCCCGCGCAGCTGCGCCATCTCGTCCTCGCCGAGACGCGTGATGTCTTCGCCGTCCAGCACGATTTGCCCGCTCGTTGGCGAATCGAGACCGGCGATCAAGCCCAGGAGCGTGCTCTTGCCGCTGCCCGAGGGCCCCATTATTGCCGCGAATTGCCCGCGAGGGATCTCGAGGTTGATTCCTTTGAGAATGTCCACGCGGTGCGTTCCCGTGTGGATAGACTTGGTAAGACCGCGAACCTGGATCAAACTTTTATTATGGCATTCAGATGAGATACACATGGTTGGTTCCGCTGCTGGCCTTGCTTTGCAGTTGTAAACAGGAGGAGGCGCGCCGCGAGCCGGCGCGAGCCCCGGTTTCCGCTCCGACGGCTACACCCAAGGCGGATAGCCGGCCCGCGATTGTTTGTTTCGGTGATAGCCTCACCGCTGGTTTCGGCGTCGATCCAGGGCGCAGTTATCCCGACCTGCTGCAGCAGGCGCTCGACAGCCGCGGCTATCACTATCGCGTCGTGAATCTGGGCGAGAGCGGCGATACCACACAAGACGGTCTCGATCGCATCTCTTTAGCGCTGCTGGAAAAGCCACGCTTGGTGATTCTCGAATTCGGCGCCAACGACGGCCTGCGCGGCCAGCCTGTCGCCAATACCGAGAACAACCTCGCGCAAATGATCGAAACCCTACAAAAGGCCGGCGTCCAGGTGGTGCTGGCCGGCATCACGCTGCCGCCGAATTATGGCCCGGACTACATCCGCCGCTTCGACGCCATCTTCCCCGCCCTGGCCCAGCGCTACAACCTGCCGCGGATCCCGTTCCTGCTCGAAGGCGCTGCGGGGCACGCGAATCTCATGCAACAGGATGGCCTCCATCCGAATGCGGCCGGCACGCGGCTCGTGGCGGGCAACGTTCTCAAGGTGCTCGAACCCCTGCTCACACGCGAATAGGCAAAGCTATTGCCGGTAAATGGCGCCGCCCTTCATCACGAATTTCACACGCCGGAGCGCCGTGATATCGCCGGACGGGTCACCGCCAACCGCAATGAGGTCCGCCAGCGTTCCGGCCTTCACTTGGCCGATGTTCATGTGAAGAACTTTGCCCGCCGTCGAGGTCGCGGCTCTCAGCGCGTCCAATGGGCGCATCCCGTAATCCACCATCAGCTCGAGTTCGCGCGCGTTCTCGCCATGGGCGAACACGCCGACATCACTGCCGCTGAGGATCGTCACCCCGGCTGCCAGCGCCGCCTGGAAACTCGCGCGCTTGGCCTTGACCGACGCCGGCTCGGGCTGCTGGCCTTTCTTCCAGCCGGCATATTGGCTCGTCGCATCGCCGGCCGCCAGTGTCGGGCAGAGGGCCACGTGATGTTCCACCATGAGCTTGAACACTTCCGGCGTTCCCCCATCGCCGTGTTCGATCGTGTCCACCCCCGCCAAGGTGGCACGCCGCATGCCTTCGGCCGAACTCGAGTGCACCGCCACTGGAACACCGGCGCTGTGCGCGGTTTCGACGGCGAGTTTCATTTCCTCCAGGGAGAACGTTGGATGCGCCCCCGGCAGCGGACCCCACCGGTAATCGCCGTATAGCTTAACCCAATCGGCGCCATGGCCGATCTGATCGCGGACAATCCGCGTCAGGCTGTCTACGCCATCCGCTTCTTCAGCGCCTTGCGGCACCCGCCATTCCAGCGCGAACCCCTTTGGCGCATAACTCCCGGTCGCCACAATCGCACGCGTCGCCGCCAGCACGCGCGGCCCGGGAATGATTCCCTGATTGACGGCCTGCTTCAACTCGACGTCCGCGTAGCCCGCGCCCTCGGTGCCCAGATCGCGAACCGTGGTGAACCCGGCCATCAAGGTGGCGCGAAGATGATTGACCGCTCGCGCCGCACGCAGCGCGACTCCTTCGCGCAGCACCTGATCTTCCCAAACCGTCTCGTTGTATGGATGCAGAAGGATGTGCGAGTGCCCTTCGACCAGTCCGGGCATCAAGGTGGCGCCCGGCAGGTCGATCACTTTCGCCCCAGCGCCGTCGACCGTGGCCCCGGCCGCCTCGATGCGATCACCGACGACCCGGACGGCCCAGCCTTCATGCATCGCCTCGCCATCGAATACGCGCGCCGGCTTCAGCACCAACGCCGGATCCGGCTGCGCCATCGCCGCCGCCGCGAACAGGAGCGCAATCGCGATCATCCGGAAATTATAGCGCTGCACGAATTCCGAACACCCCGATGGTAAAATTGGAGGTTCCACCGGAGGAGCGTGCATGGCTGTCAAAACCCGCCGCCCAGCGGCAGTGGTCGATGTCGGAGGTGTGAAGGTCGGCGGCGATCATCCGATCGTCGTGCAATCCATGACCAACACCGATACCGTCGACGTGCCGGGCACGGTCAACCAGGTGATGGCTTTGGCGCGAGCCGGCTCGGAACTGGTTCGGGTCACCGTCAATACCGAGCAGGCCGCCGCCGCCGTCCCCAAGATCGTCGACACACTCGATAAATTCGGCGCCCGCGTTCCCATCATCGGCGACTTTCACTATAACGGCCACATCCTTCTAAAAAAGTACCCCGACTGCGCCCGCGCTCTCGCCAAGTACCGCATCAATCCCGGCAATGCCAATATCGGACGTAAGACCGACGAGAACTTCCGCACCATGATCGAGGTCGCGATCGCCAACGACAAGCCGGTGCGTATCGGCGTCAACTGGGGCTCGCTGGATTCCGCCTTGCTCACCCGCATGATGGACGAGAACTCGAAGCGGCCCGACCCGAAAGACGCGCGCGAAGTGACGCTCGACGCTATGGTCGCCAGCGCGGTGGGATCGGCCAAGGCGGCCGAAGCCTATGGCCTCGCGCATGAGAAGATCATCCTCAGCGCCAAGGTCAGCGGCGTACAGGATCTCATTGATGTCTACCGCGCACTTGCGCAGGTCTGTGATTACCCGCTCCATCTGGGTCTGACCGAAGCCGGAATGGGCAGTAAAGGCATTGTGGCTACCACTGCCGCTCTTGCGCCGCTGCTGCAGGAGGGTATCGGCGACACCATCCGAACGTCACTCACGCCTGCGCCTAATGGCGACCGCACCGAGGAAGTGATCGTCTCGCAGCAGGTTCTGCAGGCGCTCGGCATTCGCAGCTTCACCCCGCAAGTCACGGCGTGCCCCGGATGCGGCCGCACCACCAGCAGTTTCTTCCAGGAAATGGCAGACGAAATTCAAACGTACCTGCGGGACCAGATGCCCCGTTGGAAATCAAGCCACCCGGGTGTGGAGGCGATGCGAGTCGCAGTCATGGGATGTGTGGTAAATGGCCCCGGTGAATCGAAACACTCCAATATCGGAATCTCCCTGCCGGGCACCTTTGAGGAACCCAAAGCGCCCGTCTACGTAGATGGCCGCCTCATGACCACACTAAAAGGCAACCAAATCGTCGCCGAATTCATCCAAATCTTAAACGAATACGTCGATAGCCACTATGCCCATTTGAATTGATTGGCTGGGCGCGAAGGTCAGCTTGGTATAATCGTTGCTAAGTTAGCTTCGTAGGTCGGCCTATCGTCGGTCTGATGATCTGAGGAGTCCTGATGAATTCTGGAAAGAGTAAGGTCGCCGAAATCGAGCTGGCGCCGGAAGCCCATCCCGCCGGCGGAGTCAAGATGTTCCACCGCATTGTTGACTGGATTACCAGCGACCGGATGCAGCTGATCAACGTCACCGACCGTATCAATGAAATCGTGCGCAAAAGCGGCATCCGCGAAGGGATTGTTCATCTGCAGTCCCTCCACACTACGACAGCGGTCTTCCTGAACGAGTGGCAGGATGCGCTGCTTCACGACGTCCGAAAGTTCCTGGACGACCTCGTGTCCCGGGAAAATTCCTGGCGGCACAACGACCCCCGATTTTCCGATTGTGAGCGGAGAAACGCCGACTCTCATTTGCGCGGCATGATCATGGGACAGAGCCTTTCCCTGCAGGTCCGCAATTCCGCCGTGCTGCTGGGCACCTGGCAGAGCATCATTCTCGCCGAATTCGACGGGCCGCGCAGCCGTTCGATGTCCGTGCAAGTCTCCGGCGTGTAGCGCACCCGGCATGGCGAAACGATTCACGCTAGCGGAAGCAGAAAATCTGCTGCCCAGCGTGGATCGCCTGCTGCGCAAGGCTGTCGAATTCAAAACCGCTTATGCCGGCGCCGAGCGCCGCATGGAATCTTTCCAAAAGCGGATCATCGTCATGGGCGGCATGGTCGTGGACCGCACCCAGATAAAAGAGACGCGAGAGCGGCGCGACGATGCCGCCGCCTCCTTGCGGGCGGTGCTCGAAGAAGTTCAAGAGCTCGGCTGCGTGGTGAAAGATCTCGATATCGGCCTGGTCGACTTCCCCACTACCTTTCAGGGCCGCGAGGTGTACCTGTGCTGGAAGCTCGGCGAACCTGCGATCGCCTTCTGGCACGGAGTTGACGAAGGATTTGCCGGACGCAAAGCTATCGATCAGGATTTCCGCGAACGCCACGAGGGCGACCCCGCGCAGTGATCGATTGAAGGGAATCCCTACCCGGCAGAAGACGCCAGAGGATCATGGCTTCAGTTGGTAGGACTTTCCCAGTTCGCCAGCGCCGGCCAGGTATTTGCACGCGCGCACCAGCTCTGCAATCTGGCGGATATGCCCGAGATCGTGCATGGCCCATTCGTGCAGCATCTGGGCCATCGTGATTTCCCCCGCCTCCTTGTGGATGGCCCTGCGCTCCCCGGCTCCTTCCGGCAAGTTGCGCAGGAACCCGATGTTGCTCTCGCGCTGCTCTTCGAAGTGATCGAATGAGTCTTCCGGGTCGGCATTCCGATACAAGTCGAGATGAAACTGCGCGTCATCGGGCTCGAATTCCGGCCGTTCCTCGCGCATGAAACGATCGAGCCGGAGGCGGTAGCAGTGGCCTTCGGAGTGGGAGAGGTGCGCCAGGACCTCGGCGACGGAGAAGCGATCGGGAGCCGGTTTCCACCGCGCCTCCTCCCCGGTGAGTTCGCACATCAACCCGCGCAGAATCTCCGGCGTGGCTTCCAACTGCCCGACGGCAGGGAGTCCGTTGTGTTCCATTTGTCCATCCTACGATGCTCTCCCCGGCAGAGACATACCTTCGCGGGAAATGCGGGTGAGGCGAACTATCGAGGTGACCCGGACCGGCGCCTGCGTGCGGGGTACGTTTTGATGTCCATGGAGGAACGGCCGGGAAAAACGGTTCTCGTAGGGCGGCCCGCAAACGGCGCAACGTGCTGGAGAGATGATCACTACAGGCCGAGGAAGGTAAACGAAAAAGGGATCAGCGTGGTGGCGCCGTTCCGTTAACGTGGGCTACTCCGGAGTTCCCGTTCTTGCGATGGTCTGATTCTGATCGCGCATTCGAGTCGCTCATTCGAGAGATGGACAGAAGGCGAACTCGCCGGAAAGCTCTTCCGACGATTTAACACGGTCCGATTTTGCTCCATGCCGCGATTCTTGGCCGGGCGCATAATAAGAGTCACCAAACATTTGGAATCAGACGTTCTGTGCGCGCAGTGTATGCGCGATATTCGTCGCCAAATTTCTTCAACATCATGGTCTCTTCTGAACGGACTCTCAGCGGAAACATAACTGAGAACGCGAACATGTAGGCGGGGCCCGCGAGCCAGTTGGGAAGGAGGAGACCCTGTGCAGCCGCCTGCAAGAAGATCGCCGCATACATGGGATGCCTAATGCGGCGATAAACGCCAAGTGTAATCAATCTATGATTGTCACGTAATTCCAAGCTGATCGACCAATTGACCCCAAGATCGGCGTGCGAACGGTAGAAGAGCCAGAGCCCCGGAGCAAGGCAAATGATTCCCAAGACGAAGGCAGCCGGACAGAGTGGATAGTCCGCGAATGATACAAGCGGAGTGGCAATGGAGGTCAGAGGAAGAATCAGTGTGGCGATCCACATCAGCCCTAATAAGGCGACTTCAAGGCGGCCCTTTCGACTTTCTGCGATTCTTATCTTGCGGCTTCTTGTGCCGTGCGGCGCTCTGATGATCATCATTGCAACGACGCCGATTAGGAATGCTGTCTTCCCTAACCATGGGCTCACAAGTGTACTCCTAACAGTTCGATTGCCGCGGACCGA
>Ga0126371_10003011_pt1 | contig 14659 bp, 7 predicted proteins | sample PanSoiMetaPlot_4_FD_110145 | JGI IMG/M metagenome (GOLD analysis project Ga0126371, IMG submission 110145) | Tropical forest soil microbial communities from Panama - MetaG Plot_4 | ecosystem: Environmental > Terrestrial > Soil > Tropical forest > Bulk soil | place: Panama | collected 2016-02-17 | reverse complement strand
GGCTCGGGGGAACCTTGAGCGCGCGATAGCGCTCGAGCCGCAGTTTGCTGAAGCACATTACAATTTGGCCAACATTTTGCGCCAGCAGGGCGCATGCGAACAGGCCATGGTCCGCTATGAGCGCGCTTTGGCCGATTTTGCCGAAGCGCATTTCAATCTGGTCAATGCCTTTCGCGCGCAGGGCAAACTTGATGACGCGGTGACACACTACGAGCGCGCGCTCGCCCTCGTGCCAGAGTTCGCCGCGCCGCATTGCAACCTTGGCGTCCTGCTTCTCGACTTTGTTCACTGTGGGACATCCCCACACTTATGATCTCGCGGAGCTGGGCCGCTACCACGGCGCCTATCAGGAGATGATGGAGCATTGGCAAAGGGTGCTGCCAGCAGGCGTGATCCTCGACGTTCAATACGAGGACGTCGTCGCCGATCGACGCACAGGCGCCGCGTATGCTCGCGCACTGCCGGCTCCCATGGGACGATGCCTGCCTTGCCTGTTATGACACTGAAAGAGCGGTATGCACCGCCAGTGCTGCTCAGGTACGTCGGACGATCTACGCGACGTCCGTCGGACGATGGCGCGCGTACCAGAGCTCGTTACAAACGTTGCTGCAGGCGCTCGATATCGACGACGATCAGCTTGTGGTGGAAAGCGCCTCTACGCGCCAACGCTCGCGACGGCGCGGATTGCCTCCTCTGTCCGTACGCCTGACCGATGCGCTCACCGCTAGCTTGGCGCCTGCGATTTGCGCCGGAGCCGCGTGCGAGCCATTGACATCATGGGGGCGCCAGATAGTTGACAAGGCTCAGTTGCGCTATCCTTGCCACCGTTGACATCGAGGCCTGGAGGCTATTCTGCACCTGGAGAATTTGGGCCCCGAGCTGCGCATCCGAGACCCCTTCGATCTGCTGGAGCATATCGGATAGTGCACTTTGAGTTTGTTGGTTGTTGGTCTTTGCGGTGTTGATTGTGACCTGGGCATTGGCCAAATCCGCCTCTATGTCGCTCACCGTCTGCGTTCCGGGCGGCCCGCTGAGCGCGGTGGCGAGGCGTTGCGTGAGTGCCGCATAAGATGATGAGGCGTTGGGATCCGTGGCAGAATAGCTGACGGCGGCGAGCACAGCGACGCTTTCAACGGTTGAACTGAGCGCCGGCTCGTTGGCCCGCATCCCGTAGGAGACCGTGGTCGAAGGTCCGACCAGGGCGGTCGCAGTTGATCGCGCCGGGGTATTGCTGGCGTCGCCGGTGTACCAGATCACCGTGTCGGCGGATGTCCCATTGACCAAGGACGTGGCGGTCGAAAACGGGGGACCGGCGACGCGTTGCGGCGGATTGCCAAAGAAGTCGTTGCCGGCGGCGACCGCTGAGGCGGCGGAAAGTGAGGTATTGGCCAGTTGGCCGACCGCGGTTGTCAACGCAGCCTGCAGATTGGTTGCGGTCGCCGCTGGCGTTGAGCCGATTGAGAACTGATCGGTGCCGGGCGTTGCCGACGACGTTGCCTGGAGGGTCAGATTTTGGGGGGTCCCGTCGGGCAGATTGAACGTGAAGGTGATGCTGTCGCCGTTGTTCGGGTTAGTCGCACCAAGATCGACCGAAATCGCGGCGGGCGAACCTGACGGACCGGTCACAGTGGCACCCGTGAGGCTTGAGCTGACGTTCGCGAGCTTAAAGCCAAATGGCGATCCGGCGACATCCTCGCTGATCGATACCGTGGAGCCCACCGCTGCCGGGATGACCAAGCGCCCCAGACCGTTGGCACCGAGATCGGCCTGATTGCGCTCGGCAATGACTTGCTTGAGCCCGGCTTGCGCGCCGCTGCCATTGAGAATTTCATCCGTGCTGGCAACCGAAGGCTGATTCACGGCGGTGCCGGAAAATAGATATTGATTCCCGGCTTGAGTGTTGAGTGTCGAAAGAATCTGATCAAGCTGTGAGGCGGCGCTTTCCTGAACCTGGGTTTGTCCAGTATTGTCGATGGAGAAACCGCCCCCCTGGTTGATTGAGTCGAGAACCGAGGTGCCTCCCGCGGCGATCTGCTGCAAAGCAGTCTGGGCGATGGTCAGACGGGTACCAACATCGGTGATGGCATTGCTGTACCCATTGATGGCCGCGAGCTGCGCGTCCAGCCCGATGGTGACGCCACTCTGCGAGCCGAGCCCGGAATAAGTGCTGGATTTCTGGTTGCTTCCAAGCTCCTGCGACAGCTGATCGAGCTGATTCTGTAAGTTGATCATCGACTGAACAGCCGGAGGATTGCCGGCTCCGACGCCCGAGATACTCATGTCACCCTCACGATTGCAGCAATGACTGCATCATTTGCTGGATAGTCGTCATGACCCGTGCATTGGCCGCGTAGGAATTCTGCAGACTGATGAGATTGGACATTTCCTGATCGATATTGACCCCGGAATCGCTGTTGAACCGCTGCTGCAGAGCGCTCACGACGGCATCCTGTCCCTGTTGCAGGTTGGTGGCGTTGGTGGCCGCTTGACTTTGCTGGCTCACCACCTGGCTCATGTAGCTCGCAAGGGTACCGCTGAAGGGAGCGGCCGAGCCGCCGCCTGTGGTCGGCGGGAATTGATACTGGGCGGTCGTCATCTGAGCCAGCATAAAATTCGGCCGGGTCCCGTCTCCCGCGGCGGTCGAGGACTGATAGGTCACGAGATCGGATGGATCCGCGATCAGCGCCCGGTTGACGGTGATCCGACTGGCGAGACCAACATCCTGCGAGCCCGCGGCAGTGATCGCACCGGAAATAGGCGTGGCGCCGTCGAGAAACATGGGCAATTGCGGACTGCCGCTCGTCAGCGAGGTTACCGTGCTGGTCGTGGCGGCGGAATTGACCACTGCCGAATTGGTAGGGCTGTTGAGGATCTCGAGCGTTGTTCCCGACGGATTGGAAAACTGCAGGTGGGCGCCGAGCGCTTGGTTGAGTTGGTTGATCGCAGAGGCCAGGCCGGCGGAAAAATCAACGCCGATCACCTGGGTGTTCGGATTGCCTGGGGCGTTGGGGAGTGGCAGCGCCGAGGGATCACCGACCTGCTCAATGGTCACAGTGTGCTGGGTGTTGGTCGCCGTATCCGTGTAGGTCACCTGGACCGAATTGCCCGACAGCAGGCTGCTGACGTCAACGTCGAACCCGGATTGACTGCCAGAGGTCACGGGCGTCCCGGGGGTGGTCTGGTTCGATAGGCCCTCGGAGATCTGGTCCGCAAGTTCGTCGAGCTGGGTCTGGGCCTGCGGCAGCACCTGATCGCGCATCTGCAGATACGCGGCGATCTGCCCGGACTTGATGCCATTATTGGCGATCAAATTCGTACTGCCCCCGTCAGGCGATACCAGCATGATGTTGCCGACACCGCTCTGACCCGGATTGGCGTTCCACAGCGAACCTGCCGACAGCGACCCTCGATTGTCAAAGGTGAGTTGCGATGCTGAGATGCCGACGAGCTGCGCACCCGACGTGGTGAACACCGAGACTTGATTATTGTTGTTTTCAACGACATGAATGTCCATCAGCTGAGCGAGCTGGTTGATCGCTTGATCGCGGCTATCCTCCAATGACACCGTTGTTGCGTCGGGAGGGCTTGCGTTCGAGAGCTGCTGATTGATCTGCGCGATCTGTTGTAAGTCAGTATTGACTTGCTGGACGTCGTCGGCAATTCCTTGCTCGCATTGGCTGCGCAGACTTTGGATTGACGAGGACATCGCATTAAGATTTTGCGCGAGCCCTTGAGCCGCCCCGAGCACCCCACTTTGCGCCGAATAGTCACTTGGACTCGTCGTCAAGTTCTGGAGAGCCGTGGTGAAGTTGTTAAATGCGGTATCGATGGAGCTTGACGAGCCTGGTGTTCCGTACACCTGCTGCAGCTGTTGATAGAGTTGCGACAGCGTGTCGGCGTAGGAGCCTCCGGAGCTCTCCGTGCGCAACTGACCCTGAACCAGAGTGTCAAGTTCGCGGTTGATGCCAGCCGTATTGACGCTGACGCCCGCATCGCCGGCTGCGATCTCAACCTGATTCGAGGTCTCGACAACATATCCTGGCGTCTTGGCATTCGCCACATTGCCGGCAGTGACTGAAAGACTGGCCTGGGTGACTCGCAACCCGGCAAGCGCGGTCGTGAGAGCATCGGAAAGGTTCATGACTTACCACCCAGGGCTACGCACGTCTGATCTTACGAGAATCAGCCGCTATTGGATGACAGCGAGCAGAGACTGAATCATTTGATCGGCGGTGGTCATGACCTTGGCGTTGGCCGAATAAGCCTGCTGGGTGACGATCAGCATGCTGAACTGGTCGGCAATATCGACGTTCGAGGATTCGAGCGAGCTGCCCTCAATCTGGCCCGGTGCCGAGAAATTTGGGGCGCCGGATTCGGCGGTCGCCGCATAGGCATCGCCGCTGAGGTTTTGCAGATTGTCCTGGCCCGGGAACGTCGCCAAGGTCACTTGGGCCAGCGGGATCGTCTGGCCGTTGGAAAAGGTTCCGACCACGCGGTTCTGATTGTCAACGGCTATGGATTGCAGCTGACCGGCCGCAAAGCCGTTCTGCTGCAGCTCATTGACTTGCACAGTCCCGCCGGAATCCGCGAATTGGGTGAGACCGTTGGTGCCGAATTTGAGCTGGACATTGCCGAGCGGGGTGCCGTTCACAGTGACGTTGTTGAGCGTCAGATTGGCCACCGCCGGGCTCATTTGCCCGTTCGAATTGAACGTAAAAGAGGTTCCCGCGTTCTGCCATTGCGGCGCGTTGCCGGTGGCGGTGGAATTGACCTCGTAGAACAATTGCCAGGTATCCGTGCCGCCGCTAGCGGCGCTCGCTATTTTGGCCCATCGAAACTGCATATTCACCGGTGCGCCAGTGGAATCGTAGGCGGTGACCGAGCCGCCCGCGAGGCTTTGACTTAGAAACAGTGAACTATCGTTGGCGACTACGGTGCCATTGGCGGGAAGTGCCGTGGTATTCTGAATGCCGAACACCGATGGGGTCGCCGTTCCCGTGACGTTGATTTGGTCAGTGGAATTTGCCGCGGTGACGGTGATGTTGCCGTTCGTCGTATCGACCGAGGCCGTTCCTCCGGTGAGCGACCCGAGCGCGGTACTGAGCTGCGCTAACGTCTGCACTTGACCGGCTGCGGTGCCGAACGTCACAGTCAGGGGCGCGTTTGCCCCCACAGTGATGACCAGCGTCTGGTTCGGCGCGGCGGCGCCTTGGCTGATGATATTGGTGGCATCGGTGGTGCCGACGCTCAGACCCAGCTGCGTCAAGTCGGCCGCGGTGCTAGCGCCGCCGATATCGATGTTGGTCGTGGCGTCTGCGCTGGTGAGCACCAGATTGTTCGAACCATTGAGCGACGCCGTAACCCCAGTCGCAGGGGTCTCTCCGTTAATGTCACTGACCACGGCTGCGGCCGAATCGCCGGCATTGATGGTGATCGGGGTGCCGTTGATGACCAGCGTTCCGGCGGTTGCGGAGAGCGTTGCGAGGTTGGCGGTACCGGTTTCGGTCGCCGCCGCGTCGGGTGATAGCTTGGCGCCATTTCCGGTGATCTTGGCCGGGGTCGGGGCGCCAGCCACCGGATTGGCCGTGTAATCCGCCGGGTTGAGCAGTTCAGATCCGGGAATACTGACATTGGCATCCGACGTCTGCGGATAGCTTGGCAGATTGGCCTGATAGTCAATTGCGGTTGTCGCACTGGCGGGCATGAAATTGTTGCTGAACTGCAGCACCTGCGGAACACTACCGACTGGGTTACCGGTCGTAGGATCCACGGGAATTCCCATCAAATAGTAGCCTGCGCCATTGACCAAATAGCCATTTTGGTTCTGTTGAAAATCGCCGCGTCGGGTGAAGAGATCAGTGCCGCTGAACACCGGTTGGTTGTCGGAAGTGGATTGCGGCTGAGCAACGACGAAATAGCCGTTACCATTGATCGCCATGTCGGTGCTGACAGACGTATTCTGGATCGCACCCTGGACACTATTGGTCGCCCTTGAGCTGGTCGTGACGCTACCGGCAACCTGCTGGCTCTGCGCCGCCGCGGTCACCAGATCCTCGAAGCTCGTGTCCGTCTCCTTGTAGCCCGTGGTCTGCGAATTGGCGATGTTGCCCGATACGTTCTGCAGCGCGACGGATTGCGCCTGAAGTCCGGTGACAGCCGTGGTGAGCGCGTCGAAGATGCCCATAACGAAGTCTCCAATCCCTGTTCGTCCGACAACCGGCGCGGGAGGCATGGCGGCCTTGATAGCAGGGGCGTCGCAATCCCCATGCCACCATAAATCCCCATAAATAACAGGTACTTATGCTGTTTCTATCGGTTTCAATCGGGGATCCGCCCGGCAGGAAATTCCTGTCGCGGCAGGTTTTGCCGGCCGCCCGCGCGTGGGCGTGAGGCCGGGGAGCCGTAGGGGGGCGTGTCGCCGCGTATGAACTGCGCGAACCATGAAATAATTTGAATCAAAGAGTGGTCAAAGCAGCATTGTCCAATACAGAACTGGTTATCAAACCTCCTCGCCGAAACTTTCGCCGATCTTCGCTGGACACTCGTCGGTCACACCCTGGGGACTTTATGCCGCGCTCCGGTGACCTCAACCCTTGCGGCTGCGGTCGGGATTCTTGGCTTTGAGCGGCTCTTCGTCTTGGATCCCCGTCGACTTTGCGAGTCGCCCAACAATCGAAAACGAACAGCCGGGGAGTCTCGCAGGGGTGGCGTGTGATCCTGAGCTCCGTTCGATGCCGCGCGTCGCGAACGGCCGCGCAGGGCGCCGCGGTTGTCCGCTGTATCTCGCCGACGATGGAGGCGGTTGCTGCCACTAGGGAAGCCGCCAAACACCCAAGAGCGAATATGGGCCGGCGACCGCACGCTGCTCGCCAAAGGACCCTTTCGGTGGCGAGATTCGATGTTTACGAGCGCCCGACGCATCTCAATGCACGACAAGATTGTGTCGTTCACCCACTCGTTCCCTGAAGGCAGAGCGCTTGTGGATGCCGTGACCACCGGCCAACACGATGCCGTTGCGGCTCAAGCGTCCCACCGTCTCGGGCTACGCGCTCTTGCCGTTCGCAGGGCCTTCACATCACCGCTCCTGACGAGGGATGCGATTTGTCCGCGTGCCGCAACGAGCCGATGTTGACTAATCGTAAGGGGATTTACCCAACCTCACGCTGGTGGCGCGTTGCGACGTTAAGTTACCATTGTTTGCTACACCCTATTGCGTCCGCGCGCGAACGATCGGCGCCTGTTCCAGGCGACTCGACTGCTAGAGCCGGATTTATCGCATCTGGTAGCCCTTCTGGCGGGTAACTTCGGCCTCCCGGTACACTGCTACCCACCTTCGCTTCTCTTGAGGCAGCTGACTTTAGGTGTCGGCAAGTCTCACACTCAGGGTGTGTCGGGAAACGCCTGACTTCAGCGGACCCGATTTAATGGTTAAATTATCCCTATTTCGCGGCGGCCCTTTTCGAGAGCGCCCCTTTTCTGATAGGGGACCGGAATGAACTGGATCGCAAGACACGTCGACTCGATCTTGGTGGGAATTGCTCTCGTCCTATCAGCCATGTGGATCACCAACTACATTGTTCAACCAGTAACCGGGCCGCCAACAGCAACCGCGGTCGACGATCACTATGTTCCACCTATGCTTCGACTAGGAGAGGTACGGGGAACCAAAAGCACCTTTTAAACTTACCCCGGCGATGTCTGGTTCGATGACATCAGCACTGATTGCTGTCGATCAGGAATAGTTGCCTTCGTTCGCTGATTTGCGGGACGCCAAATTGCTGCTGAACCGGATGCCGCATGAGGCCGGGCGATGAAGGTTGAGCTGAGCTAACGGCGCGACAGCTCTCGGGTATGGTCAACAAGGGTGTACAGAGGCGCCGGATGGGCTGCATGCAAATGTGCTTCCCACTTGGCCTCGGCCGCCAATTGGTCAAGTCGTTCCTCGGCTGCAGGCACCGCGGCTCTTACCGCTACCGAGATTTGCACCTCCTCGTCGGCTGACCGCACCGGCTTGCAGAACAGTTCCGCGATGACAGGGTCGCTGATGGCAATCGCCGCGGGCAGCGTGAGTATGCCGTCCCTGAGATCCTCTTCGCCGCCGCCGCCAAGCGATTGCAGTCCCTTGACGTCACCCACGTCATCGCAACCGTGGTAAAGCACGCCGAGCAAGCCGCCGAATTTGCGAAGCAAATCATCCCTGGTCGCCAAGCATGCGCAGGTTTCGAACATCGACCCGGTGTCCTCGCCGGCTATCGTCAGCCAATCATCCACGCCAAGCGGTCGGCGTCGCATATTCCACTGCATGCATTCCGCGGCCGCCAGCCGTTTCATCAGCTCGGAGACCAGGCGAATATCGACCCGATCTCCGGAGGACATCATGAACCCGTCCGCTACGATATAGCCAGCCGCCATAAGCGCCGGCAGGAGCCCGAATCGGTTGTGCAGCGTTGGTATACCGCGTCGCGTTTCCGATCCATCGACGATATCGTCGACGATGAGCGTCATATTGTGCACCATCTCGAGCACCGCCGCGGAATAGATGAGTCGATTCGGAATCGGCTCGTCGGTTATCGCCCGATGGGTGCTGAACACGGTTAACGGCCTGAAGTATTTTGAGTTGGTAATAAACTGCCATTCCAAAAGAGGTCGAATCTCCCGGTTGGCGCCGCGGATCCAACTCTTGAGGATCTCACGCAGTTGCTTGATCTCTTCTCTGAAACCGAGCTCGGCGATGATGCCCTCGGTCGTCGCCTGTGACATCGCTGACCCCTTGGCGGCTACCCTGGCGAGCGACTCGATCGTTCGATTGAAGTTAAGGTTTTGCGCGGTGCCTGCGGACGTATTCTGATCGGGACCGATAACCCCTGCCCGCCTCCATGGCGGATCGCCACGTGTTTATGAAGTCGGCCACCGCAAATGCCCAGCGCGGATCGGTTAGGACCGCGGCGGCCTCGGGAATCTTGTCGAGAACTGCCGTGACGGGGCGCTCCTGCGCTGCGCGCGGCGACGGCCGCGGTTCCTGCAACCCCTTTTCGACGGCCTTCGCGACTCCTTTCAGCAGAGAACGCAGATTCGGGCATTTGTCGGTTTCTTCCAGCGATACTTCAGACGCGACGTGGCGCAGGTAGTCACCCGCAGCCAGCAATCCTTGGGCGGCTAACCCCAATGCGCTTTGAATTGATGACCTCGAGACGTATCGCCCGTCGGTGGGGGATACACAATTCATCCCCAGTGCTTCGATCGTTCCGACCCACTCAGTCAGGTAGCTCAGCGGAATCAATGGTAGGCGCATCAAGGTTGCGGCCGTGCCCTCCGCGATCTTTCCCTTCGCCAAATTACTCAGAGCAACATTGACGGTCGACCAAGCTGCAGCGCCATAAGCGAAGGGAAGCAAGCCGAGCTTCATCGTCAACATTTCAGTAACAGTGGGGGCCGTCCGCAGGCCGACGGCGATGTCCGACTTTCCCTCGACTTGCATCTGCACAGCGCCGGCCGCCTCGAGGCCGCTGATAACGGTTGCTTCGACCGTAGCCATCTTGACGTCATTGACGCAAAAATCGCCGGCAAAGAATACGCCGGGCAAGTCTTCATAGCATGCCTTGGGTTGCCAACGATCGGTATCAACGTCGTTGAGGAATAGCCTGCGGGCATATTTGTCCTCACACCATGACTTGGAATAGTCTATGTTGCTATTGGGCGCGCCCCAATGGGCGCCCGGTTCCACCGCCGGTACGTATCGGGCCAATTCCGTGAGCATCTCCTGCGCCCATTCTGTGCCGCGATCCGCCCGATACGCATATTCATCGGAGGCAGCCACGACCAGAACAGTGGGCTGATCCTTGATGGTTTTGAAGCTGGTCCAGAGTTGAGAAATGTCGAGGAACGTCAGATAGCCCTTCGATCCAATCAACCCGACGGTTTCACGGGGTATGTCGGGCAACGGTTTCTTGAAGTACACGGTGACGACCAATATGCGGGCCATGCGCAGGCGCCGGAGCTCCAAGAGTTTCGGAACTTTGTCGACGATCCGTGTTCCCGGCGTTCCGGTCATCACTATCCGTGCTAGTTCGGTGGCGGGCACCGCCAGCACGACATTCGTGTGTTGTGCGATCGGTCTATCCTTGAGTTTAAGCTCTACCTTGTGGTCACCCCGAAGGTTGATCTCGGTAACGTCTGCCTCAGTTCTGATCTCGCAACCGGCGTTCATCAGCACCCGAACCCAAGGCCCGACCAGCATCTCCTCGAGGCTCCCCCGCAACAGCCAGGCGAAGGGCATGCCGGAGGAAAGGCGAAGGCCGGGCCTGACGAAATCCTTGTAGGCGGCCGCGGACGTATCGTCGCTGGGAATCGACCAGATTTCCATGAGGATCAAATCGAGTAAGCGAGCGGACGCCTCGGTGGCGTAGCGCCGCGAGTACAGGAAGCCGTCTACCGTCTGGCGGTCCAGTATCTTCGATGAGTCAAACGGCTGCGAAGCCAGATCAAGAAAGGCGAAGCCGAGGAGAAACATGTCGGGTGGGGACAGCACGCCCGAGAAGAGGTTTCCCCATATATTTTGCAAGGTGGTGGCATTGTTCAGAGCTTGATAGGTCGGTGTCGTCTTCGCCGAAACTGACGTTGCCGGGCCCGGCGAGACTGTCGATTCCGCGTCGGGGTCTTGCACGACCTTCACGCCCATCTGAGGCTCAAAAGCGACGTCCCGCTTTATCCCGAGGTCCCCTTCGACGATTTGCCAGAAATTCACATACCAGTCGCAGAACAGATGCGGGTAGACATCGTAGTACATGTGGTTTGCGTGTTCGGACGAAAGGTTTCCGCCCAGTACCGGCGTCTTTTCATACAGGGTCACCTTGTATCCACACTTGGACAAACGGAGTGCGCAAGTCAGTCCCGCCACTCCGCCCCCCACGATGGCGACATCCTTGTCACTCGACGTGAGCGCGTCGGTCGCTTCCGATTGCCGTGCGGCTGTGGTCATGTGACTCCTCCCTGAAAGTTTCGATGATCAGACGGGCAATCCCCGGATCCTGGGATTTTCACGCGTCCACAATGAAGTCCCGAGTCGCTCAGTCCTCTTTGCTAGATCGGCGAGCCAGGCTTCATGCCAATTCGGGTCCTCGGTCGCGGATCGGTCCCATGCGCTCCACCACGCGGCGAGGTCTCCGAACAGTCCATCTGCCCTCGTGGCCCCGCACATTAGGTCGCGCAGCGTTTGCACCGTCCCTTCGCCCCAGTAGCGGAAGATGCTCGCCCCGATGTGTCGCACGATCGCGAGGGGTTGTACGTTCAGTCCGCCGAAACCTGCCCCGGCGAACCGGGCAAAATCTGGATCGGCCGTCGCCCGCTGGCAGCCGCGCATCGCCGATCTCATCCAGAATTCACGGAAGTGCCAGTTGCGCATGAGAGCCGCACACAGAGCCAGGAAAAGCATGCCGGGGTCGAAGTAACGGCGAAAGTCCCGCTCGAAACTCGACAGGGAAACGGCGTCGAATCGCCCGCGCTCGAGGGCGTGGAGTACCGTCGATGCGGCAATCAGCGCGGATTCCATGCCTTGCGTGATTCCCTCGCCGGTCATGGGATCTGCGAACGAGCCGGCGTCGCCGATCAGGACGCCGCCGTCGAAATGATTCGAGCCGGCGCCGCCGTACATTTTGACGACCCCGCCTATTGGATTGCTTGTCAGCTTGAGCCGTGCACAGCCGGGATGCCGGATCCGGAGCCTCTCGATGGCCGAGACGAAAGCCTTGGGTAGCGAATGGCCGTGGCGGTGACAGGTCTCGCTTAATATCCCGACCCCGACATTGGCCCTGCCGCCAGACATCGGGAACATCCACCCGTAGCCCGGAATGATGTCCTCATCGAACCAGACAGTCGCTTCGCCTCCTTCCACCGAGACGCCTTCGACGTAGGCGCGCTGGGCAATCGAGATGTGAGCCCGATCGGTTTGCGCAAGCCCGAAGGTCCTGGCGACGAGGGACTCGGTGCCATCGGCGCCCACGATCAGCTTTGAGCTGAGCGTAAAGTTCGTTTTCCCGGTGCGCACCTCCACATAAATGCGCCCATCTTCACGCCTGATCCGGGCCGCTTGGCACCCCTCGTACACCGTGGCCGAGACGGCGCGCGCGTGCTCCAAAAGGTGATGATCGAGGATACGACGCGGGACGACGTACCCGTAAGGCGGCAATCCATTCTGCGCGTCGTAGTAGGGAATGGCGCCGCGATAGCCGAGACGCGGCCCGAAGTAGACGCGAGTCGCTGTGATCGGCAGCGGGCACGACGCCTGCACTGCCGTTCGACAGCCCATGGCGTCGAGAATCCGCAGGCCTGCCGGCTCGATGAAATCGCCGCAGACCTTCTCACGTGGAAAGGTGGCGCGTTCGACGATCGCCACGCGCACGCCGCGCTTGGCTAGGGACCAAGCCATAACGGAGCCGGCAGGGCCGCCTCCAATGACGATCACGTCATGAAGGTCGGAACTGGACAACTGACGATCCTATGCTAAACGACACGTTGAGCCGCACCGCAGTGTCTGGCTGTAGGCGCATGGAGTATACACGGCTCCACGGTTCCGAATACCACAAAATGTTGTGTAACGTTATATTTGCCGCCGTGGATTTAATTCATGGTCGCACTGCGCTGACTCGCCACGTGGCTGCTGAGCGCGCTCGCGATCCTCACGACCGCGAGGGGTCCCGAGATCTCGGTCGCAGGGGCCGGGGACTGTTGCATCGCAGGGGTGGTTTATTTCATGTGGCCTCCTAATCGCAGCCAAATCAATCCTTCGCCAGTGCCGTCGCTGGCGATCCAGCAAACCCATCAATCCCGGTCGCTCGGGCGTCGTTAACTCACACAGAGCTCACTCTCTATTCCACGCGGATCTGTGCTCTGCGCGTGTCTATTGTACCTGCCGTGGCACGCGTCCTTGCGGTTGCGAGGACACTTTGCGTGGTTTTTGATGGTGGAAGGGCTATGTTTTGGACCGCTATCCATGACTCAAAAACTGACGATGTCATTCGTGCTCGCGGTCCGACATGTCGACGGGGCGCAGCGACCTGCTGTTTAGTACGCGAATTTGCGAGCCAGCGCGCTGCCCGAGGCTTGGCCAGCGGCATCGTTATGGCAAACAGTACCGCCGTCCCGTGGTCCGAGGTGTCTCTCGCGCTGATCGCCCCCCGGTCGCCGGCAGACGGGAGATGGCAAGCTGCCGATGATGGCCGAAAAAACCGTAAGTGGCGAACTCATGAGGCAACCAGGCAGCACCGAAGCGGGGGCGCACGCTTGCGGCCGGCTTTGGCGCGTCTGTTTTCCGCTTTGTGGCCGGTCGTGATGAGCCGACCTCCAGGACAGCACGCCGATCTGATGGTCCGGTTCAGCACAATTTGCCTGGCAACAGGGATGCAAACTGCCACTGCATCTTTACCGTGTTGGAGTCGGAGCGGACAGGAGCGCGTATTGAATCAGGCGCGGCTTGTTAAAGGTTCGCTTTCCCCCGACAGCGACTGGACCGCAGGCGTCTCGGCGGGTCGGGAGCGTACCCATAGCGGAAGTTGTAGGGGTCGATGTGTTCCAGCGAATGCCATTTGTTCAGTTCGCATTCAAATACAATCGACGGCTCCTGGGACTCTTCCCGGTGGCCCCTGAAATTAAAAGTCCAGACAACAAAACCGCCGTGTGGCAGAGGTGCTATCGTGGACTGATCGGTGTAAACTCGATCAGATCACGACAGCAGTGTTGGCAATCGCGATGCAGCAAATAGCGGACTGGCTCGAAAAGCTTGGCATGTCCGAGTACACCCAGCGTTTTTCCGAGAACGACATCGCTCTCGACATTCTTCCCGAGCTGACGGATCAGGATCTGGAAAAACTCGGCGTCTCGCTCGGTCATCGCCGGCGGATGCTGAAGGCGATTCGCGAGCTTGGCGATCCTGCCCTGGCTCTGCCTCGAACCGAGACGGCGGCTTCGCCCGGCCCACAATTAAGCGCCGAGCGTCGTCAGCTCACAGTCATGTTCTGCGACCTTGTCGGCTCGACGGCACTTTCGACTCGGCTTGACCCCGAGGATATGCGCGAGATCATCAGCGCCTATCATCAACGCTGCACGGAACTGATCACCAAACACGGTGGTTTCGTCGCGAGACACCTGGGTGACAGCGTGCTTGCCTATTTCGGTTATCCTCGTGCCGACGAGGATGATGCAGAGCGCGCGGTTCGCGCCGGGCTCGGCCTGGTCGAAGACGCGTGCAAGCCTGAGACAGCCGCCGGTGCACCCTTGCAGACGCGAGTTGGAATCGCGACGGGCCTCGTTGTGGTCGGCGATCTAATCGGGGCGGGTGCTGCCCAAGAGCAGTCGGTGGTCGGGGTCACGCCGAATCTTGCTGCTCGCCTCCAAGCGCTCGCAGCGCCCGGCGCCGTGGTGATCGCGGCGAGCACGCGGAGATTGACCGGCGGATTGTTTGAGTACCTTGATCTTGGGACGGTGGCTGTCAAGGGGTTCGCGGAGAACGTGTCGGCATACCAGGTGCTAGGTGTGAGCATCACCGAGAGCCGCTTCGAGGCGATGCACACGGCCACCACGCCATTGATCGGCCGCGAGGAGGAAGTCGAGCTGCTATTGCGTCGCTGGGAGCTGGCGAAAAGCGGCGAGGGTTCTGTTGTCCTGG
>Ga0126371_10003010_pt1 | contig 14661 bp, 12 predicted proteins | sample PanSoiMetaPlot_4_FD_110145 | JGI IMG/M metagenome (GOLD analysis project Ga0126371, IMG submission 110145) | Tropical forest soil microbial communities from Panama - MetaG Plot_4 | ecosystem: Environmental > Terrestrial > Soil > Tropical forest > Bulk soil | place: Panama | collected 2016-02-17 | reverse complement strand
GAAGGCTCTTGCCGGTTCCACGATGAGCCAGATCGGCTACATGATGCTGGCCGCAGGGCTCGGCCCGGCCGGATACGTGTTCGCGATCGCGCACCTGCTCGCGCACGGCTTCTTCAAGGCCGGGCTGTTCCTTGGGGCAGGCTCGGTCAAGCATGAGATGAATGAGGAAGTCGACATGCGCCGCTTCGGCGGCCTGGCCAGAGTCATGCCGATCACCTGGGTGACGTTCGGGATCGGCTACCTGGCGATTATCGGCGTGCCGCCGTTCTCTGGCTTCTTCACCAAGGATCCGATCATCGACGCGGCGTTCGCCAAGGGCGGCACCTCGGGTGCTCTGCTCGGGACGGCCGCCCTCATCGGTGCGGGCATCACGGCCTTTTACATGACGCGTGTCATGATCATGACCTTCAGCGGCGACCGCAGGTGGGAGGAAGGCGCCCACCCGCACGAAGCACCGCCGGTGATGACCTCGCCGATGATCGTCTTGGCCATCGGGTCGGCAGCGGCGGGCGGTTTCCTGATCCTCGCCAACAGGCTGCTGAACTTCCTCGGGCCGGTAACAGGGGTGCCGCCGACGCTGCACGGGATCTGGACGAAGTCCGGCGTTGGGGCACTGATCCTTTTGGTTGCCGGCGTAGCCCTTGCCTGGGTTATGTACGGTCGGCGAGAGGTCCCGGTCACCGCGCCGGTCGGCAGCCCTGTCACGGTGGCGGCCCGCAAGGACCTGTACGGGGACGCCATCAATGAGGGGCTGCTCATGCGGCCGGGTCAGTGGCTGACCAGGCTATCGGTCTTCTTCGACAACCGCGGCATAGACGGGCTGGTCAACACCCTCGCCGCCGCGACCGGCGGATCGTCGGGGCGGCTGCGCAGGGTGCAGTCCGGCTTCGTCCGCTCGTACGCACTGTCCATGCTGGTGGGAGCCGTGCTGCTAGTTGGCGCGCTGCTGCTGGTGAGGCTCTAGAGCTGGTGAGGCTGCGGATCCGATGAGCACTTTCCCCTGGCTGACCGTAGCGGGCGCAATCCCGCTCGCTGGCGCTGTCGCTGTCGCGCTGACACCCGGCCAGTCAGCAGCTGGCGGCCCGGACGACCGGCGTGCGCGCAACTTGCTGGTCAAGCAGATAGCACTTGTTACGTCGCTGGCCACCCTCGCCGTGACGATCGCGATGGCGGTGCAGTACAACACTGGCGGACCGAGATTCCAGTTCTCGCAGACCTATGAGTGGATCCCGCAGTTCGGCGTGCACTACGCCGTCGGCGTGGACGGCATCGCGCTCGTGCTCATCCTGATGACAGTAGTCCTGATGCCAATTGTGCTGCTGGCCTCCTGGAATGACGTCGAGGGTGAGTCGAACCCGGCCGGGGAACCGCCGGCCCGGCGCAGCGTGAAGACCTACTTCGCGATGATGCTGGTACTCGAGACCATGATGATCGGCGTCTTCGCGGCCACCGATGTCTTCCTCTTCTACGTGTTCTTCGAGGCCATGCTCGTGCCGATGTACTTCATGATCGGCAGCTTCGGTGTCGGCCAGCGACAGTACGCGGCAGTCAAATTCCTGCTCTACAGCCTGCTCGGCGGCCTGCTCATGCTGGTCGCAGTCATCGCGCTATTTGTCTATTCGACCCACGGTGGCCATCAAGGCACGTTCCTGTTCACTCAACTGGCGCACCTGACGCTGAGCCCGACCACGCAGAAGTGGCTGTTCCTCGGCTTCTTCGTCGCCTTCGCGATCAAGGCACCATTGTGGCCGTTCCACACCTGGCTTCCCGATGCGGCAACGGCGGCTCAGCCCGGCGCTGCTGTGCTGTTGGTTGGCGTGCTAGACAAGGTCGGCACCTTCGGCATGATCCGGTACTGCCTGGATCTTTTCCCCACCGGAGCGCACTTCTTTACCCCGCTGGTGATCGTGCTCTCGGTGATCGGTGTGCTCTACGGCGCGGTCGTGGCGATCGGCCAGGCCGACCTCAAGCGACTGGTCGCGTATACGTCGGTCTCGCACATGGGCCTGATCACGCTGGGCATCTTCGCGATGACCAGCCAAGGCCAGACCGGCGCGACGCTCTACATGGTCAACCATGGATTCGCGACTGGCGCACTATTCATCATCGTCGGATTCATGGTGGCCCGGAGGCGGTCGCAGCTGATCTCCGACTACGGCGGTGTCCAGAAGGTTGCGCCGCTGCTGGCCGGCACCTTCCTGGTCGCCGGACTCGCGAGTCTGGCACTGCCCGGGCTGTCGACATTCGTCAGCGAGTTCCTGGTGCTCGTCGGCACCTTCACCAGGTATGAGGCTGCGGCAGTGCTGGCGACGCTCGGCATCATCCTGGCCGCGATCTACATCCTGTGGATGTACCAGCGGACCATGACCGGCCCGGTCCGGGACGATGTCGCGACCATGCCCGACCTGAAGACACGCGAGCTGTGGGTGGTCGCTCCGCTCGTGGCGCTGATTATCGTGCTCGGGGTCTACCCGAAGCCGGTGATCGACATCATCAACCCGGCCGTTACCAAAACGCTGGTGCAGGCGCACTCCACCAATCCGGTGCCGCCCCACCCGCCGACAGCCACCAAGACATCTACTAGCAGCGACGTACGTCACCACACCAGGGTCAGTCACCTGACCCAGGCGCAGACGGCACCAAAGCAGGTGCCGGTGACTCTCAAGCAAAGGAGCTCGGCGTGACCGGGTCACTGGCGGCAGCCGCGCCGACAATCCCAGCCCCGCCCTTCGAGTGGAGCCTCCTATCGCCGGTGCTGCTGGTCTTCGCGGCAGCCATCGCTGGAGTGCTCGTCGAGGCGTTCGCGCCGCGATTCCTGCGGCGATCCATGCACATAGCGCTCTCGCTAGGCGCCCTGGCGGGCGCGTTTATCCTGAGCGTGGTGCTCGCGGCTACGAACTCGATCTTCGCTCACGGTCGGCCTGGTGCGCTGGTGGCCGTAGGTACGGTGGGCGTAGACCGGCCAACGCTGTTCTTCCAGGCGACGATCCTGGTGCTCGCATTCGTCAGCGTTCTGCTGATCGCCGAATCGTCGCACGAGGTGAGTGCGTTTACTCCGCAGGCCGCGGCGGTGCCGGGCAGCGCGGAGGAGCGCGAGGGACTGCTCGCCGGGCTTTCGCACACCGAGGTGTACCCGCTCACGCTGTTTGCCGTCGGCGGCATGCTGCTCTTCCCGGCCGCAAACGACCTGCTGACGATGTTCATCGCCCTCGAAGTGCTTTCCCTGCCCTTGTACCTGCTGTGCGGGCTGGCTCGGCGGCGCAGGCTACTGTCGCAGGAAGCCGCGATGAAGTACTTCCTGCTGGGCGCGTTCTCGTCGGCATTTTTCCTGTTCGGCGTCGCCATGCTGTACGGCTTCTCGGGTTCGGTGCAACTTGCCGCGATCGCCACGGCAGCGCAGTCCAGTACAGCGTCCGCGACGCTGTTGTACGGCGGGATCGCCCTGCTTGGCATCGGGCTGCTGTTCAAGATTGGTGCAGTGCCGTTCCAGGCCTGGAAGCCAGATGTCTACCAGGGGTCGCCGACGCCCATCACCGCATTGATGGCCTCGTGCACACTCGTGGCCGCGTTCGGAGCGCTGTTCCGCGTCTTCTACGTCGCATTCGGCCAGCTCACCTGGGATTGGCGGCCAGCGATGTGGGGTGTGTCGATCCTTACCATGCTGGTGGGCTCGGTCATCGCGATCACGCAGCGGGATGTGAAGCGGCTGCTGGCGTACTCCTCGATAGCACAGGCGGGATACATCCTCACCGGCCTAGTCGCCGCGAACACGGCTGGGCTTTCCGGCAGCCTGTTCTACCTCGCTGCGTACGGGTTCGCCAACATCGGCGCATTCGCGATTGTGACGCTAGTGCGCGACCACGGCGGGGAAGCGAACCACTTGTCCAGCTGGGCGGGCCTCGGCAAGCGCGCGCCGCTAGTCGCAGGCACGTTCGCGCTGTTCCTGATCGCGTTCGCGGGCATTCCGCTGACGAGCGGCTTCAGCGGCAAGTTCGCCGTGTTCCGGGCAGCGATCCAGGGCGGCGCATTGCCGCTTGTCGTCATCGGCGTGATTAGCAGCGCGATACTCGCGTTCCCATATGTCCGGGTGATCGTGCTGATGTTCTTCAGCGAACCAGCCACTGAAGGGCCAGTCGTCGTGAAGCCGAGTGCGTTTACCGGCATCGCTGTGGGGCTCGGTGCAATCGTGACGCTCGTCCTCGGCATCATCCCGCAGCCGCTCCTGAGCTTGGCCAACCATGCCGCAACTCAGCTGTTCGTCCGGTAGCAATGCGCGCCCGAATAAACGGTGCGTGCATGGGCTGCTACCTGGAGGTGGCGCCGGTGGCTGGCTTTGCCTACCCATGCGCTTATCGTGGGGACAGCTAGGCGCGATAGCCTCAGCTACGACTTTGCTCGCCGGCGACATCGGCGGGCCCTCGAGGGGACCTAAGTGATTGCCGCTGTCCCGGTGGAACTCACCGACACCGCGCTCGCATCCGACGTAGTCGACGGCCTTGCGCTCGTGGAGGATGGCCTGCGCGCGGCTGCGCGCTCGGACCACGAAATACTCGCTACAGCCTCCAGCCACTTGATGGAAGCCGGGGGAAAGCGACTGCGGCCGATGCTGGTACTCCTGGCGGCCCAGTTCGGCAACCCGCAGGACCCGCGGGTCGTACAGGCGGCAATCGCGCTCGAGCTGACGCATCTCGCGACCCTTTATCACGATGACGTCATGGATGAGGCCGATGTCCGGCGCGGAAGCGTGAGCGCAAATTCGCGCTGGAGCAACTCGGTCGCAATCCTCACCGGTGACTTCCTCTTCTCGCGCGCCTCAGAGATTCTCGCTGAACTTGGCGCGGAAGCCATCCGCATTCAGGCTCAGACCTTCTCGCGCCTTGTGACCGGTCAGATCTCCGAGACCGTCGGCTGCCAGCCGGGCGAGGATCCCCTTGACCACTACCTCGGTGTGGTGACAGAGAAGACGGCGTCGCTGTTCGCCACGTCTGGCCAGTTCGGCGCTATGTTCTCCGGAGCGCCGCCCGAGGTGATCGAGAGGGTTACTCCGGCTTGCCGGGCACTGGGCGTGGCGTTCCAGCTTGCCGACGACATCCTCGACGTGGCGAGCGAGTCCGAGCAGTCCGGCAAGACGCCGGGTACAGACCTGCGCGAGGGGGTCAAGACTCTCCCTATGCTCTATGCGCTGCGATCCGCGGGCCCTGGCGATACCCGACTCGTCGAACTGCTCAGCTTGCCGGACTTGTCTGACCTGGACCTGCATGCCGAGGCACTGGACCTGTTGCGCGCCCATCCGGCGATGAAGATGGCCAAGGCCGATACCCGGCGCTGGGCAGAGGCAGCGAGGTCCGAGATCCTGGGACTGCCGGCCGTTCCGGCCAGGGAAGCATTCGAATCGCTCTGCGAGTTCGTCGTAGAGCGGACTGGGTAAGCCCTCTCATCAGGCGGGCGCCGGGCGGTTCGGCGTGAGCCCTGCCAGGGATTCTGGCGCTAAGTCGGATGTCGGGGGTATCGCGGCTTATGAATACACATGGCAAGCTGCTCGCCTGCGGCCTGGCCGGGTCAGCGGCCGTGGCGGTCAGCGCCTGCGGCAGCAGTGCGCCGAAAGAGCCGAGCGCGGCAGACCTGCAGAGTTCGATGCAGGCAGCGGTCCGCTCGGCTAGTAGCGTGCACCTCGATGGGCAGACGACCGAGAGCACGGGCTCGGTCAAGGTCAACATAGGAGTCCATCGCACCGGCGAGCTATCGGGGACGGTCACGCAGAATGGCGCCAACGTCGATGTGCTGAAGGTAAGCAACAAGGCGTATGTGAAGCTCACACCCCAGTTCCTTAAGCAATTCAATGCACCGCCGAGTGCCTGCTCGCTAGTTTGTGGCAAATGGGTCCAGCTGCGTCCGAGTCAGGCTAGCCAGACGAACCAGCTCAGTATGCAGAACGTCGCGGCGCACGTGGCCTCCACGAAGCTGTCGAGCTATAAGGAAGTCGGTAGTACCACGGTCAACGGCAAGCAAGCTTGGGCGCTGCGGGCTCCGAACGGCGCCGAGATAGACGTGAGCTCCCAGGGCACGCCATATCCGCTCAGGTCGACGCAAGGCAACGGCCACGGCGTGATCCACTACTCGCAGTGGAATGCGGTCCCGCACCCGGCGGCACCGCCAGCCAACCAAGTGGTCAACCTCAGCGGCCTGCATTAGCTGACCTATCCTCACTTGACGGGTGTCGCGGTCAGCCAAGCTCGACTAGGGGAATCTGAGCACCCAGGGCTTCGTTAGGCTCGGTGTATTAACGTGCGCGGAGTCTACGAGGAGGACCTGTGAGCATATTCGGACTCCACAAGTCCCGGATGGTCTCGGCCGAGGACGCCCTGCCCGGCCGGTCTGAGCAGATGCCCGTGCCTGCAAAGCACGAAGTACTGGGTACACCGCTGCGGCCGCCGTATCCCACCGGATCCGAGATCGCCGAGTTCGCGCTCGGTTGCTTCTGGGGTGCAGAGAAGGACTTCTGGCAGACACTCGGAGTGGTATCAACGTCCGCCGGCTACGAGGGTGGATTCACTCCAAACCCGACATACGAGGAAGTCTGTTCCGGTCGGACCGGCCACGCTGAGACGGTTCGCGTGGTCTTCGATCCTGCGAAGGTCTCTTATTCCGCTCTGCTCAAGGTGTTCTGGGAGTCGCACAATCCCACCCAGGGCATGCGGCAGGGGAACGACATCGGCTCGCAGTACCGATCAGCGATCTTCTATCACTCGCCGGAGCAGCGGGCCGCGGCTGAGGAGTCCAAGGTCGCATATCAGAAGCGACTGTCAGAGGCGGGCTACGGCGAGATCACTACCGAGATCGTGCCGGCCGGCGAGTTCTACTTCGCCGAGGACTACCACCAGCAGTACCTGTCGGAGAACAAGAACCCGTACGGGTACTGCCCGGACCACGGCACCGGAGTTTCCTGCCCCGTCGGCGTGGTCAAGGCGAGCGACTAGGCCTGCGCCGGGGTGTGGTCTCGGCGGATCGCGCGCTCAGTGTGTTCGCGCTCAGTGTGGCCACAATATTGTGATACATTCTATCCATGACCGCTGATGCACATGCTGTCGGCCTGAGGGACCTGCGTCACCACACCAGCGAGGTGCTGGCGCGGGTTCGGCATGGCGAGATCATCGACGTGACCGAGCATGGGCGGCTCATCGCGCGCATTGTTCCGGTCGGAGAACGTGAGCCAACGCCGATTCTGGCGCGCCTCGCTGCCTCTGGGCGCGCGACACTGGCCCGCAGGCCCGGCTACCGTCCCCGTATGCGACCAGGGGATGGCACTGATCGTCTATCTCGGGCGCTGGCGGAATCGCGCGATGAGGAACGCTGGTGAGCAGCCTCTACTACGTGGACACCTCTGCCGTCATCAAACTCCTCGCTGAAGAGACAAACTCCAAGGCGTTCGCTGCCTTCTACGACGCGCACGATGATGCCGAATGGGTGAGCTCGGTGTTGCTCCGTATTGAGCTAACCCGTGCCGTCGCCCGCGCATCGCCCGCGTTGCTGCCAGACGCACGCGATCTGCTCGCGGCCTTTTCTTTCATTGCCATCGACGACGACATCGTTGACGGCGCGGAAAACGAGCCCGACCGTGGGCTGCGCTCGCTGGACGCGATCCATCTAGCGACTGCGCGGATCCTTGCGCCCGACCTAGACGCCCTGGTCAGCTACGATGACCGGCTCCTGAAAGCTGCGGCCGATGCCGGCATGGTCACTGTCTCCCCGCAAGACTGAGACGAGGTGGGCTTGCCAGCCGGCTGACCTGCCTAGGGGCGGCCCATCGAGCCGGCGTACCTGATGAGCAGTGAATATGGCGGTGCCATGTCGACCCCGTCGGGGTTGGCGAGGTATCCGGGTGCGGTTCCGGCGACACCTCGGTGGCCGTATTGCCAGACGATCCGGTTAGTCCTGGGGTTGATGACGATCACGCGGTCGTTGTAATCGTCATTGACGAGGATGTTCCCGTTCGGTAGCTGCAGCGCAAGCGACGGGTGGTTCAGGGCGTTCTTGCCCGTCGGGCGGAACCGCCACAATGCGCGACCATGGCGATTGAAGATCACGATCTGACCCGGCGTCGAGTAGTCGGCCGTGATGTAGCGGCCTGGGCCGGCCTGGTTTGAGTCGGATGGATACGCGACACCCGGCGGGTGGGTTGACCAGTACACATGCCCGTGCAGGTCGATCGCATCCACCCAGTCGCCGTTTATCTCGGTGATGAGGTAATGACCGTCGGTCAGCGGAAAAGCGCCGTTCGGACTTCCGAATGCGTGTGGCGGATCGTGGGCGCACGACGAAGTCGTGCCGAATTGCCTGACCACGTGAAAACGTCCAGGCGCGAGGATCAGGATCCGGCAGTTGACGATATCTGCAGTCAGGAGATCACCACCTGGCAGCAGCATGGCGTCATCGGGATGACTGAAGAAGTTTCGAGCGGAGCCAGGAATGTCCGGATGACCGTAGCGTCTGACGACCCGTCGTTGTGCGATGTTGATCAGCGAGATGGTGTCAGCCATCTCCTGGGTAGCGACGATCATGGTGCCGTTGGGTGAGACGAATGCGTCATCGGGCGGGCCGAACGTGCCCTGGCGGGAGGCCTTATTACTCGGGAACTCCCACCGGATCCGTCCTTGCGGATCGACTAGCAGCAGCCGGTGGTTGTCCTCGTCTGCGATGAGGACATCACCTGGCAGCGCCCGCGGGTTCGAGCCGGGTGCCAAGTGGCCACGTCGGGTCGCGGGAGCAAGCTGAAATGCTCCGGCCGAGTTAGGGCCTGAGCTAGTTGGGCCCGAATCCGACGCGGCAGCTGGCTTCTGCGCGGAAGGGCTGTCTTGCCTCTGACCCAGAGCCGACTGGCTCGTTGTCGGCGTGCAGCCGACAAGGGCCGCCGCAAGCGCCACAGTCAGCGAACCTACGGCTAGGCCCGTGAATGAGTGGCGCCCAGCAGCCGTCACCAGGTTAAGGGTAGCTGGCCTGCTAACAGCGCCTAAGGCGACCTCGGATTCCTGCCACGCCCGAGGCACGACCTGGACCGATTACGACGAGTAACTGAGTAACAGGTGTTACTCACGAGGTCCAAGAGGTCCATGGGACGCCCGTTTTGCGAACTAACATGATCTAAATCACGTTTAAGTTTCCTAGTTTGTGGCATACCGTCACGCAAAGTGGTGCATCGTGGGTTACCGAAAGCACCTGGCGTGTACGACGTGTCACCTCCCGGTGAGTTCGTGCCCTGAGCCTCGCACACGCGTTAGCCACGGCAGCTGGTCATGACAAAGCAACCCGGCCGGCTGGCAGGTGAGAGCCGGGCGTCAAGCTCGCCCCTACCGAAGGCCAGTCGTGCCCCGCACAAACGCTCAGCATCGCAAGCCAACCCGCTTCAGCAGTCTGCACGCCGTTCGGTCAGCAAGGCACCGCAGGAAGTCACTCGTCGCTTCCCTTGTCAGCGGCAGGCCCGCGCTGGTCACGGCCGTGGCCAGCACGACCCTGATCCTGGGAGCCGGTGCCGCGTTCGCTGTCACGTCCTGGCCGTCTGCCGGGCCGCAGTCAGGCCAAAGCCAGGCGTCGCTCGCTGGCACCTCGGCGATCACCGCTCAGCGGCGCTCCGATGCGGCAAGGGCGCATGATCGCCCGCTGGCCGCGTCGGCGGTCGAGCCCAAGGCCGCTGCCAGCGCGGCTGCTCCCAAGCCTCGAGCCTCCGGGCCCAAGGCCGTCGTTCACAAGCAGCCCGCCAAGGCAGCAGCAGCTGTGACTTCGGTATACGGCAATCCCCTCCGCGACGTTAAGGGGCTTCTTCTCGAGCGAGTCGACATGGGTGCGGACTTCGGCGGCATGGGCCCGATCTACGCCATCGGGAACGCGATCGTCACTAACGCCACTGGAAACTCGCCGGGCTGGCCAGGCGGCGGCTGGATTACCTACCAGCTCACCAACGGCCCAGCCAAGGGGCTGCAGGTCTACCTGGCTGAAGACGTGAAACCGACGGTGCAAGTAGGCCAGCACGTGACGCAGAACACGGTCATCGCCAACATGTACGTCGGCGGATCCGGGATCGAGACCGGATGGGCAATGCGAGACGGGGCGTCGGCGGAATCGCAGCTGCCAGCAGCCGGTGCCATCAGCGGAGGCGGACCGTTCCCGACCAAGATCGGACTCAACTTTGACGCGATGCTCCAGGCGACCGGGGTTGGCGCTGCGCCAAGCTTCGGGATGAAGGGCTCCTTCGGAACGCTGCCGCCGAACTACCCGACGGACTGGTCGAGCCTTCGTACTAAGTCGTCGTAGCTTAGTTACCGCCCAGATTCAGCTGGCGGCCTGCTTACGTGCCCGGTAAGCGGCAACATGCAGCCGGTTGCCGCAAGTCCGGCTGTCGCAGTACCGCCTTGACCGGTTCCGCGACAGATCGACAAAGACGTCGTTGCAGGTAGGCGACTCGCAGCTGCGGACGCGCCCGGCTTGCCCCGCGACCACCAGCCAGGCCAGGCCCATCGCGAAATGCGCGGCCATCCGGTCAGCAAGCGGCGCGTCCGGCCGTGACACGTGGATGTGCGGGCCGCGGCCGTGGTGCGAAGCGATCTGCGGACTAGCGCCGGTCTGGGCGAGCAGCGCATTGAGCCGCTCGATCGCGGCGTCGACATCACCTGCGGCGCAGGCGCTGGCGATCTTGTCCAGCCGGGACCGATATGTGCGCAGCCTGGCTACGTCAGCGGGCACTCCTGGGACGCCGTAGAACGCGTAGCGATCGGCGAAATTCTGCACCGCCCGCAGGTCGGCCAGGTCATCGCCGTCGGCCGACCGGCCGGAGTTGATGAGCTCGGCGCAGCCAGTCATCGCCTCAAGCTGGTCAGCATCAAAGTGACTTTGACTGCTGTCAGGCGGACCGCTTACAGTGCCTATCATGTCAGTACCGTACGACGAATCAGTCCTTACGGCCAACACCGTCGCCAGGGCCAACCCAGTCGGTACGGGAGGCACAGTCCTGACGTCCGTCCTGTCAGCGGAAGACGGCGCACCTTTGTCGGCGGGCGGCGCTGATTTTTCCAATCCCGGCGGGCTCTCCGGCCGGCCGGTCCTCTGCGCGACTCTCGGCGCGGCATGTATCTCTTCATCGGCCATCATGGTGACGCTGGCGAACGTCGGTCCTGCCACCACCGCCTTCTATCGCTGCGCGCTCGCGCTGCCAGGCCTAGCCATTCTTGCCGCCTTTGAGCAGCGCCGACGCGGGCCTCGACCGCTGGCCAGCCGCATGAACGCGGTACTCGCCGGATTGTTTCTCGCCGTGGACCTGGTGCTGTGGAATCACTCGATCACCGATGTGGGTGCCGGAGTGGCGACCGTCCTCGGCAACCTGCAGGTCCTGTTCGTGGCCGGGCTGGCCTGGCTAGTGCTACGCGAACGGCCCAGCCGTCGGTACCTGACGATGCTGCCGGTCGTGCTGCTCGGAGTGGTCTTGGTCTCTGGCATGCTCGGCCGTGCGGCTGCTGGCCTGCATCCGGCAGCAGGCGTTGGATTCGGTCTCGGCACCTCGGCTGCGTACGCATGCTTCCTGCTCATTCTGCGGCAGACGGCAGGCCAGACTGAGCACGTCGCTGGTCAGCTAGCAGACGCTACAGCAGGCGCCGCCGTCGGTTCGCTGGTCCTCGGATTCACGTTCGGCGGCCTGCAGTTTCATATTCCTTGGCCGTCGCTGGGGTGGTTGCTCATCCTTGCCCTGCTGAGCGGGACCGCCGGGTGGCTGCTCATCACCTCGTCCCTGCCGAGGCTGCCCGCGGCGATGTCGTCACTCCTGCTGCTGCTGCAGCCGGCTTTGGCACTTGTGCTGGCTGACCTCGTGCTGGGTGAGCGCCCCACCCTGCTCCAGGTGGCCGGTGCGCTACTTGTCTGCGTCGGCGTCCTAGCGGTCAGCTGGGTCAAGGCGCCTCAAGCCGTGACGGCGAAGAGCGCATAGCCGTAGCTGAGACCCGTCGCCACCGGATGCCTGCTGAGCCAGCCATCAGCCACCTCCGCCGGGAACTCAATGCGCAGCACTGCCGCGAGGTCCTCGCGACTGGCGAACTGCCACTGAGATCGCACCTCATGCCTGGTCGCACCGCGATCGGCCCACCACTGGTCCGTGATTGCCGCAGTCCGCAGCGGCGGATTGACCGCCGACCCGGCCAGCAGGTCGGCAAACTCACCCCAGCGGTAGTCGTTATCTACCGCTACCAGTCGGCCGCCCGGCTTCAGAACGCGCAATACTTCGGCTAGCCCCGCGTCGGTGCCGGGCGGGAAGAAGTATGCGAAGCGAGCGTGCACCACGTCGACCGAGCAGTCGGCCAGCGGAATATGCTCCGCGGAACCGGCGAGCATGTCGACCGTCGGTAGCGACGCTTCTGGCGTACGAGGACCTGGTCGGGGTGCCAGGTTAGCCACCCGCCGCGACGCGGCTGCCCGGAGCGCCGGATCAGGCTCGATCCCGATGACCTTGCCAGCATCTGCCGCGTATATCGGCAGCCAGAAGCCGGTACCGCAGCCCAGGTCGACGATGGTGCGCCCGGCCCAGTCCGCTAGCCCTCGCATGGCAGCGAGAACGTGCCCGGCCTGGTTCAAGGCACGGTTCTCGATTTCGTAGACGGCGGCGTGCTGCCCGATGTTTGGCGCGAACCGCCAGTCGGAGAACTCGCTGGCCGCGCCGACCTGCAATGCGGCAGGCGCTGAGTTAGCGGCATCAGAACGGATGTTGACCACGGCGCACTATAGGCCGGTTATGACGTCCAGACGAAACCGGTTATGCCTTCGCCAGATCCTGGTTGATCACGCGCGCAGCTCCCTGGATCGTATCGATGCCGTACTGGAAGCTCGAGTTGCCGCTCGTCAGGATCGCGATCTGGTAGTTGACGTTGGTCCCGCGGAACACGCCCAGGCTGTTGACGTGCCAGTTCCTGGAGGTGGGGTAGGGCAGCCAGCCGTTCTTCACCGACACTGTCAGGCCGGCGGGCGCGCCCACTGGCACACCCCATCGCTGACTGGCTATCACATGGGCCATCAGGCCCAGGACGTACTGACGTGACGCTGTGTTCAGCACCGTTCCCGGCTTGCTCAGTAGCGCGAGCAAGGTCAGCTCGTCATGCGCGTTTTCCTGGGTCAGCCCCCACGCCTCGTTCAGCACGGTGTGGTTCATCGCTGCCTTGTTGAGGAATCGCTGCATATCATGCATGCCGACCTCGTTCCACAAAGCGGTGGCAGCATCGTTGTCCGACTCCGTGATCATCTTCTTGGCCAGCGCGCGCTCCGCCTTGGTCAGGTGACCTGGCCCGCCCTTCTTGAGGAGTAGGGCGCTGAGGATTGTGACCTTCACCGTGCTTGCGGCATCGAAATGCCACCAGGGATGCAGTCGGCAGGTCAGGCCAAGCCGCGGGTCAGAGACCGCCAGGCCGATCGAGGAATTCCGGCCGCTGATGGCCTTCTCGAGCCCGCTTGACAGCCGAGCCGCGAACCTGGGGCGTTTGGCCGAGGAGCAAATCGGCTTAGTCGCCCGCGCCACCGTCGCGGCCGCAGCGCTCGGTGCTGGTATCGCCGCGGCGGGGACTGCGAGCACAACCGCGCCCAAAGCGACCGCGCAGCACAGCACAGCTCTAGATCTGATCCGGCTCATCGCCACCCCGTGTCCCGCTCGCACAAACGCGAAGTTCTCGCCCCCGCTGACATGGCCCCAAGTTCAGCCGCGCCAGCCGAATCCTGGCCGAACACTAGCGAAGATCTCTGCGGAAAGCTCGGAGCCTGGCCGCGATATGGATGCGGGTGCGGCGATGACCGTTAACGGCCGATTACGCGGAGGTTCCGCCGCGTCCCGCCCCGCCGCGGAATCTGGCCACGCCCTCGAAGACCCCCGGATTAGTCAGAGTGGCCATGCCGTGGCGGAACTCATTGGCTATCGCCTCGGAGTAGTTAAGCGAACTGCTTTCGAGCGTGGAAGCCCTATCGCTGCGAACGCATTCTTGCGGGAACGCGGCGATCTGCCGGGCTAGTTGCTCTGCTCCCTCGCGCGCATGGCCGACTGGAACCAGTTTCGTCGCCAGGCCCATCTGGTACGCCTCGGACGCCGCCACCGCGCGCCCAGTGAGGATCATGTCGAGGGCCCGGCCCATGCCCACTACCTCGGGCAACCTGACCGTTCCGCCGTCGATGAGCGGGACTCCCCAGCGGCGGCAGAACACGCCGAATACCGCGTTCTCCTCGACAACGCGCAGGTCGCACCACAAGGCAAGTTCCAGGCCGCCCGCCACGGCGTGCCCGGCAACCGCAGCAATGACGGGCTTGGAGAGCCGCATCCGGGTCGGGCCCATCGGGCCAGGGCCATCTGGCGTTGTCTTGTTGCCATGTTCGCTTCCCACCGCCTTAAGGTCAGCGCCCGCGCAGAAGGTGCCGCCCTCGCCGTACAGGACAGCGATCGCCGCATCGGTGTCGGCGTCAAAGTCGGCGAAAGCCTCGGCCAGCGCCGCCGCGGTCGGTCCGTCAACTGCGTTGCGCACTTCGGGCCGGTCGAGGATGACAGTGGTTACCGGCCCTGATCTGTCGACGCGCACCGTGGCGGTCCGGGCAGGCGCAGTTCGTCCGTGCGATGTGCCGGCAGCCCCGGCCCTGCCGGCCTCGGTGGCTGAT
>Ga0126371_10003009_pt1 | contig 14663 bp, 7 predicted proteins | sample PanSoiMetaPlot_4_FD_110145 | JGI IMG/M metagenome (GOLD analysis project Ga0126371, IMG submission 110145) | Tropical forest soil microbial communities from Panama - MetaG Plot_4 | ecosystem: Environmental > Terrestrial > Soil > Tropical forest > Bulk soil | place: Panama | collected 2016-02-17 | reverse complement strand
GGCGTCCGACGTGGACAGCCGGAAAAATGCCCGCGCTAGCGACCGCGAACAGCGTCATAGCTTCGGCGAAACGATTGATCGAGTTGCGCCACGTTTGCCGGAGTAACAAGAGGATCGCCGAGATCAGAGTGCCGGCGTGGCCGATACCGATCCACCACACGAAGTTGACGATGGCGAAGCCCCATCCGATGGGGATGGTCACACCCCAGATGCCGACGCCCTTGACGAACAGATAGCCCAAGGCGAAGAGAAGCATCATCGTCGCCATGAACATCAGGCCGAATCCAATAAACCATCCGTTCGAAGCGGGGCGCGTAAGAACGATCGCGCTGATCTTTTCAGTGACCGTACCGAAGGTATGGCCGGGCTCAATGACGGGAGCGCGATCGAGTTCGGTCGATGATTTGTATTGCTCTGGCATGAGGCGGCTTCTAGCTTCTAGCTCCTAGCGTTCCAACTCAGGGTTCGGATTTTTCACTTCGGCCAAATAGGTTGTGCGCGGACGAGTATTCAATTCGCCCAGCAGGCTGTAGTTTCTCGACTGCGCCTTCCACTTGGAAACGGCAGTGTTTGGATCATTAATGTTGCCGAAGACGATCGCGTTGGCCGGGCAGGATTGCTGGCAGGCCGTCTGCAACTCATCTCCGATGCGGACATCTTTACCCTCGCGGACCGTCGCAGTTTCCGTGTCGATGCGGCGTTCATTGATGCGCTGCACGCAGTAGGTGCACTTTTCCATGACGCCGCGGCTGCGCACGCTGACGTCAGGGTTGCGCATCATCTTGTATTGCGGCGTGTCCCAATCCTGGAAGAGCAGGAAATTAAACCGGCGCACCTTATATGGACAGTTGTTCTGGCAGTAGCGCGTGCCGACGCACCGGTTGTAGACCATATCGTTCAGGCCTTCCGTGGAGTGGCTGGTCGCGGCTACCGGGCAAACAACCTCGCACGGCGCGTTCTCGCACTGCATGCACGGGACTGGCTGGAAATAGGCTTTCGGATTGTCGCGATCGCCCTGGTAGTAGACATCGATGCGAATCCAGTGCATGTGACGCCCGAGCAGCGTCTGGTGCTGGCCGACCACCGGGATGTTATTTTCCGACTGACACGCGAGGATGCAGTTGTTGCATCCCACGCACTTGTTGAGGTCGATCGCCATACCCCATTCGTAATCAAACTTCTCATACTCGTAGTTGGGGTAGAGAGTTTCTTCCTTTGCCGGGCTTCCCTCTTCTTCGTTGGCAAAGTTCGGATGTTTCTTGAATTCCTCAAGATTCGCTTCACGAACCAAGGGGCGATGCTCACCATCGGGAGTGTCCATCGACTGCATACCTTGCGTCGAGGCAAGTTCGGAGATCCCACCGGTCTTGGTGATCTTTACACCCGAAACGATCCAAGGATTGGCGGTAGTACGTAGTTCGTAAGCGTTGAAGCCCTGCTCGGTGCCGACACGTCCAGCGCGCTTGCGGCCATAGCCGAGCGTGATGCTCACGGAGTTGTCCGGATGCCCGGCTTGAATCCAGACGGCACCCGTCACTTTCTTACCGCCCACCTCGAGGTCTACAACGTCTTTGCTGGCGAGTTGCAGGCGTTCGGCCATCTTCGGGCCGATGAGAATGGCGTTGTCCCACGTGAGCTTCGACATCGGCTTGGGAAGTTCTTGTAGCCAGCCGTTGTTGGAGAAGCGACCATCGTAGATGGTGGGATCGCGGCGAATGTTTAGCTCGATGGCGTTGGTGTCAGCGGCTTTCGTCTCGGGCGCGGAGGGGGATTTGGCCGTGACTGATTTCGGCTGGAAAGCCGTGCCTTCGATCCAACCATCATGGAGTGACTTACGCCAGAATTGCTCGAAGTCGGCGCTCTTGTGTTGCTGTTGCCAGTATGTGCGGACGAGATCGTAGCCGGTTGCTTCAACCTGGCCCGAGAGCAGAGCTACAAATTCGATCGCGCTCTTGCCGTTGTATAGCGGAGAGATCAGCGGCTGAATAATGCTGGCTGTCCCGTCGTAGGCTCGGGCATCACCCCATGATTCGAGTTCGTGCGTCGCGGGGACATGCCATTGGCACAGTTCGGCGGTTTCGTCCTGATACAGGCCATGGTGCACGCGAACCGGAACAGTTCCGCTCTTCAAAATATCCGCAAACTTCAGATCGGCCGGCGCGTCGTACACCGGATTGCCGCCGAGAATGACCAGCAGGCTTACTTTCCCGGCCTGCATGTCGGCGACGAGTTCCTTCAGCGAATCAGCTTGGTTGATCGGGTTCGCGTCAACTGGATCCGTATAGAAAACGGTCTTACTAACGTTACCGAGCTTGGCGTTGATGGCATGAGAGAGCGCATGCACCACAGGCGACTGGTGGTCCCCCGCTATAACAACGGAAGCCCCCTGGTGCTTCTGTAAGTCGTCCACAATAAGGCGATCTATATACTCCGACCCCCGGGCCGACGCCAGCAACTGCGCCAGCATCTCGATATGTGACACCCTCACTGGCAACCGATGATCCGCCTTCGCCCCCGTTGCACTCGGCATGCTCTCGATCACGTACAACCGGTTCATGTTGCCATCTGGATTGCGGCGGCTCGCGAAATCTCGGATGTACTTTACGTTGCCAGGGAATCCGCCGTAGAGAAAGTCGGCATCGAGCGAGACGATGACGTCGGCTTTCGTGAAGTCATAGCGCGTTTCGACCGACTGCCCGAAAGCCATCTTCGCGCCTTCGAGAACGTTGTCGCGATTGACCGGCTCATAGACGTGCCACTTCGCCTGTGGATAGAGCTTCAGAAAACCCCGAAGCTGATCGGCCAGCGTCGGCGATGTGATCGTCGTCGTAAGAATTCGGATGCCTGATCCCTGTAGCGCCTTCTGTGCGCTGAGAGGGCCGCGAATCGCACCCAGGAATGCCTGCCACGAGCGGACATCACCCATGGACGTCACGGTCTGCGAGCGATCGGGATCGTAAAGGCCGAGTAACGATGCCTGCGTGAAGATGTCGGTCCCGCCTTGCGAAGCAGGATGCAGATCGTTGCCTTCGATCTTAGTCGGGCGCCCAAGATGGCTCTCGACCAGCACAGGATTCGCATATCCGCCCAGCGTGACGGCAGTCGCGTAGTATTGCGGGCGTCCGGGGATTACGTTTTCGGGCTGGCGAACGTATGGGACGATGGGCTCTAGCGGAAGCTTCACGCATCCCGTCATGCCGGCCAAGCCGAGCGAGGCGCCCATCACCTTCAGAAATCCGCGGCGCGAGACTAAGTCGAGCCATTCAGAAGCGCCCTTAGGGAACTCGCGGTGCAGGGCCTCCTGGAACGCCGGGCTGCCGGCGAGTTCCTCCAGCGAGCGCCAATATTCGGGACCGACCTTCTCTTTTTCGTCGTGCGCGGTGGCGGCGTCGATTTTTTCGCGGACGGTCGCCAGGTCCAGCTTCTTGGTCGGGCAGACGTCTTCGCGGGTCTTGATCTGGATCAGGCCGCCGCTCGTTTTATCGTCGTTGGTCATTGCAGATCTTGAATGCAAAAGGTCTCTGGGTGGCACAGCGCTTCGGCGTTGAGATCACACCCTCTTCCCGTCCGAAAGCATGCCCTTTATCTATGGCAGGTGTTGCAGCTTGTAATGTCGCTGACGCTTACCTGCCCGTCTTCGGTTTTCATTTTGCCGACGCGAACTTGATACTTTTTGATCAGGAATGCGCCCAGCGCATCCTGATCGGTGAAAGTTTGGCCGTCCATCTGAACGGGATTACCCGACGACGGCGGCTGATAGCGCATGTTGAAGACCTGATCGCGCGGCCTGAGATTCTTACCGGGATCGCGATGGCACCCCAGGCACCACTCCATCTGCAGACTCTCTTGCTGATACATCAGCGGCATCAAGTCAACCGGGCCATGACAAGTGTTGCAGCCGACTCCCTTGGCCACGTGGATGCTGTGATTGAAATAAACGAAATCGGGAAGCTGATTGACGCGGGTCCACTGCAGCGACTCGCCGGATCGGTAGCTGGCACGAACGGGCTCTAGCAGTTGAGCATTGGTCCAGATCTGCGAGTGGCAGTTCATGCAGGTTTTTGTTGGAGGAATACCTGCAAAGCTCGAAGTCTCAACCGAAGTGTGGCAATAACGACAGTCGATGCCGAGCCCTGTGACATGGTGCTGATGACTGAACGGGACCGGCTGTGGCTTACGAACTCCCGCATAAGTGATGAATGGCGAGCCCTGAACGACGTACAAGACCCAGCCCAGAATGACAACGACAAAGACTGCACCAAAAATGGTGGCACGTGACAGCGTATTCGTGCTGCGATGAAAGATCTGCGACATTCTCTTTTGAGATCTGGCTGAAGAGACCCGGCGGATCGTCCGTCAGAGCGTCAGTCTATGTTTCCGATTCTGTTTCGAGTAAGAAAACCACCCACAGAGGTTTTCGAGTTGGCCGCGAAAGTGGAAATTATAAATATTTCTCCCCTCTTTGTCGCGGCTTTTTGAAAATTCGTAAAAGAAAATATCTTTGAAGCGAACCTTGCTGGAAAAACGTTGGGTTTCACAACGAGAAGCTTCTAGCTCCCGCTACCTGAGATTCATGACGAGCAATTTGGGTTCAGTCATTTCTTCGATCGCGTAGCGCAATCCTTCGCGCCCATGCCCGGAATCTTTCACTCCGCCGTAAGGCATGTGATCTATGCGGAATGAGGGTACATCTCCGGCGATGACGCCTCCGACTTCGAGTTCTTCATAGGCTTGGAAAAGAAATTTCGCGTCGCGAGTGAAGATACCAGCTTGCATTCCGTACGCAGAATTGTTGACCTGGCGCAACGCTTGATCAAAGTCTTTGTAGGGTTCCACCGTGACAACCGGGCCGAATACCTCGAGGCAGTTAACCTTCATATCGGGCTTGGTACCCGTGAGGACCGTGGGCTCGACAATGAGATTGTTTCGGCGCCCTCCGCACAGGAGGCGGGCTCCGGCACGAACCGCCTCGTCAATCCACGTGAGAGTACGAACCGCATCACTTTCGCGGATGAGCGGGCCGACGTCGGTGGATTCGTCCAGCGGGTCTCCGGTCTTTAGTTGCTTCACACCTTCCACAAGGAGGTCTGTGAACTTTCCATAGACCGAGTGCTCGACAAAAATACGTTGCACCGAGATGCAGGTCTGGCCGGCGTAATTGAACCCTCCTGTTACGCAGCGGTCGGCGGCGTATTGAAGATCGGCGTCGTTGTGGACGATCACCGCAGCATTGCCGCCAAGTTCAAGCACGACCTTCTTCTTTCCGGCACGGCGCTTGATGTCCCAACCCACGGGAACGCTGCCGGTAAAGCTGATCAGCTTGATGCGGTCATCGGTAACCAGCAGACCTGCATCTTCGTTGGAGAGCGGAAGAACGTTAAGGCCACCGTCGGGCCATCCAGCCTGCTGTACACACTCGGCAAGGAGCAGAGAACAGAGCGGCGTTTGAGGTGCAGGCTTAAGGACCATAGGGCATCCCGCGGCAATCGCCGGAGCTACCTTGTGCGCGACGAGATTGATTGGGAAATTGAACGGCGTAATCCCGGCAATCGGCCCAATCGGAAACCGCCGCACAATGCCCCAGCGTCCGGCGGTATATTCCTGCCAATCGAGAGGCAGATATTCACCATAGATACGCGTGCTCTCTTCGGCGGCGACATTGAATGTGAAGATAGCGCGATCGACCTCAGTGCGAGCAGCTTTAATGGGCTTGCCAGCTTCCTGAGCGAGCGTGCGGGCAAATTCTTCCTTCCGCTCAAGCATGACCGCGGAGATCTGGCGGAGAACCCGCTGGCGCTCAAACGCGGGCAAACGGCGCGTGGTGCCGAATGCTTTCACGGCGGCCGCGATGGCAGCTTCGGCATGCTCTTTGCGGCCTTGGGTCACCCGCGCGATTAGGCTGCCGTCATAGGGCGCGCGGATTTCGATGAGGTCGCCTTCCTGTTGCCATTTTCCGTCGACGAAAAAACCGTGCGTCGCAACAGGCGCAATCGTCATCTCTGCCATTTTCAATTGCCCCCAGACCAATGACTTTCTTTCATTATAGGACTTTCCCGATACTGAGGCTTCACGCTGCCAACCCGGGCTCGTATTTCTCCTGCCGCATGTTGCGTGAATGGCGAATGAACCGCATATAGAATGATGTCTCGATATGAGCGACCTCGCGACAATTGCGGAGCTTTCGCAACGGATTCGGCGAAAGGAAATCTCTCCAGTTTCGATTGTTGGGGAATGCCTTACTACCATTGAGAAACTCAACCCTCAGCTCAATGCGTTCATTACCGTAATGGCTGAGTCAGCGCTCGCGGAAGCGCACGCCGCGGAAGAAGAGATCACGCGCGGCGCCTGGCGTGGGCCGTTGCATGGGATTCCCATCGCGATCAAGGACTTGATCGACACGGCTGGAGTGCGAACAACGTCCGCGAGCGCGCTTCATAAGGATCGCATTCCTACGGAAGACGCTACAGTCGTGCGGAAACTGCGTGAGGCGGGTGCGGTCATCGTGGGCAAGAACAATCTGCATGAATTCGCCTACGGCGGGAGCTCGATGGTGAGCCATTTCGGCGAGGTTCACAACCCATGGAATCTGGAACGGATCGCCGGAGGGTCGTCGGGCGGTTCGGCGGCCTGCGTTCCGGCGGGCATGGCGTGCGCGGCGATTGGGACGGATACCGCGGGATCGATTCGCGAACCTGCCGCTCTCTGCGGATGCGTTGGGCTGAAGCCGACCTATGGACGGGTCTCATGCCTTGGGGTCATTCCGCTCTCGGCGTCACTGGATAATATCGGCCCTCTGGCGGCGAATGTCGACGATGCGGCCCTCGTGCTGCGGGCCATTGCGGGATACGATCCGATGGAGATCAATTCTGCTGAGCTTCCGGTTCACGACTGTGTTGGCGTGCTGAAAGAAGGTGCGAAGAAGCTGCGAGTGGGCGTGCCTCGTCGGCATTTCTTTGATGATCTTGATCCCGAGGTCTCGTCGGCGATCGAACATGCGCTGATGAGAATCAGCACGCTGGTCGCTGACGTAAAAGATGTGTCTCTGGACGTGCCTACGGATCGCACCGTACAAGCTGCGGAGTCTTACGCCTATCACTCCGAGAACATGGCGAAGAATCCTGGGCTGTATCAACCGGAGACATTGCGGCGCCTTCACACCGGAGAGAAGGTTACCGCGGCAGAATACATCGAGCGGCGACGGGAATTGGAGTGGTCACGGCGCAACATTCGAAATTCGTTTGCCGACATAGATCTGCTGGTAACCCCTACGATTCCCATACCGGCTCCCTCGATCGCGGAGTTGAAAGCCAATCCTGATGCGCTCCGCCCGGCGGAGTTGAAACTGCTGCGGAATACGCGGCCGTTTAATGTCTGGGGTTTGCCAACCATCTCGCTCCCCTGCGGTTTCACGCAGTCCGGACTTCCTATCGGACTACAGGTTGCCGGTCTGCATTGGCGCGAAGACCTCGTGCTGCGGTTAGCTCATTCGTACGAACAGGCGACAGCCTGGCACAAGCGCAAGTGTTCAACCGCATGAACACCGCCCGGTATTCACTTCAAAATGCCGTGCTGGATGAGAAATTTCACCCGGGTATTTGGACTACCGGCATCTACACATTTCCCTGTATTGCTATTACATTTCCGCGAGTTAGTACGCACCCAGCCGATTTCAGGTAATCCCAGCGCGCTAGCCGCGTACCCCGAGTCGGCTTCGATCGAGGCAAGACCCCAATTTAATTTCTGAGGGCGATGTGTTTTACAAAGTCGTCGCAGTCGTGTGTCTAGCAGTGTGGCTTGCCGCCTGTGGCTCCAATCAGAACGCTTCCAACCTGAGTGCTGGGACAACGAGTACTACTACCCCCACTTTCACTTCGACAACGAACACCACACTCAGGGCTCAAACAGCCAACAATACCAGCGCAGCCGACAATTTTCCCACCCAACAGAATGGAAACCTAGGTGCCAACAACGTAAGCAAGCTCAACGTGCATTCCCTGCTCTATCCCGGAGCTAGAACCAAAGTTTTGGCTCAGTTGTTGCTGTGGTTTGGCCAGTCGAACCACATGAACGTGGGATACACGTCAAACAATGCTACGCAGGTCCAGCGGCAGATCGAAGACATGATCAGCCGCGGCATCGATGGCGTGATTGTCGATTGGTACGGCCCGAACAACGCCGTTGATCAGACCACCCAACTCGTAATGCACGAGGCAGAAAAACATTCCGGATTCTCCTTCGCCATTATGATCGATGCCGGAGCACTCGGGGCCTATTCGTGCGATGGCTGCTCACCACAGCAGGTGCTGGTAAATCTGCTGCAGTATGTGGAGACGAACTACTTCCCCTCGGGCGCATACCTGAACATCGGTGGGCAGCCGCTCGTGACGAATTTCAACATCGACAACCAATATTCGGTCGACTGGCAACAGGCAAACGGGCAGCTCAAAACACCGCCTCGCTTTCTGTTTCAGGACGACGGCGGATTCACCCACGCGATGAGCGACGGCAGTTATTCCTGGGTGATGCCGTGGGCGAGTGATCACGGCTTGGGATATCTCACCAGCTTTTACGACACCGGCCTGGCCTTCACAGACAAGGAAACCGTAGGTGCGGCGTACAAAGGATTCAACGATCAGCTGGCATCGTGGGGTTCGGGACGTGTTATGGATCAGCAGTGTGGCCAGACGTGGCTGCAGACGTTCTCGCAGGTAAATTCGCTGTACAACAGCGGAAATCAGCTTCCCTATTTACAACTCGTTACCTGGAACGATTACGAAGAGGGCACCGAGATCGAGTCGGGCATCGACGGATGTTTCTCGCTGCAGGCATCTCTGTCGGGAACCTCTTTGCAGTGGAATACCAGTGGTGATGAGAGCACGGTCGATCACTATACGGTCTACAGTAGTCAAGACGGGCAGAATCTCACAAGGCTGAGCGACTTACAAACTGGCATCCACTCATTCGATCTGTGCAGCGTGGCCATGCCCCCGGGAAATTATCAGCTGTATGTGCAGGCTGCGGGGAAGCCTTCGATCGCCAATCGCATGCCAGCGCCCGTGAGTTACACCGCCGCGTGCGGAAATTAGGTTCAGCCGAATCTTGTCATCCTGAGCGGAGTGCGGGTGAGCAAAGCGAGCCCGTGCGGAGCCGAAGGATCCCTACTTCTCCACTACTGTCGTGCTGCTCTTCCACGGCTAATCGACTGTTCTTACATCGTCGGGCAGGGTTAACACGAACTTGCATGCCCCACCGGCCGAGCAAGAGAGCGTCCCGCGGCGCAAGATTTTCACCGGCGTGTCGTCGGGAAACGTGAGCTGATAGTCGGCAGTGCGAAGCGCTTCGGCGTAGGACTTGAGCTTCTCGTCGCCACTGACCCACCGAACGGCATCTACCTTGGCCTTCTCTCCGGTACCGCCGCTCAAAAGGACGAAGAAGTCGGCGTTGCCGGCCTCTTTGGCGTTCCCCACGTCAATCGTTCGAAGGTGCTCGAGTTCATCTTTATAGCGAGCGATGGTCGCGTCCGCCTTAGCATCACCTCCGGCCAAAGACGCCAACCGGGTGCGCGTCTCGGGAATGGGGCGTAAGCCATTCATCGAAAGCGCGTAAGTGCGCATGGCGAGATCTTTCTGTCCGCGCTTTTCATAAATTTGCCCGAGATGATCTCCCACCTCGCCGTGATGACCAAGGTTCCAGGCTGCAGCAACGTATTTCTCGGCTTTATCGAGATTGCCTTCGCCGAATTGAACCCAGCCTAGCGTATCCCAGTAAGCAATCAAGGACTGGACGAGTGGCGGGTCCTTCTGCGTCAGGCGATCGAGGGAAATGTTGCGCAACGCTGCTGCCGTCGCAGAAACAGCCGACTCGGCATATTGCTGGGCACGGTCGAGATGCGATCCCTTCAGTGAAAGCTGATATGCAATGTTGTTCCATACCAGGGGAGTTGCGTTGAGCTCGACTGCATGATCGAAGGTGGCGAGGGCTTTCTCATCCTGCCCCAGGTTGAGATAGGCATCCCCAAGGCTGACTTGCAGCTCCGCGCTGTCAGGAGTCAGAGAAGCGGCCTTCTCGAGTTCTGGCACGGCGAGATCGTACTTGTGCCACTCGGCGTACATGACCCCCAGATTCGCGTGTGCGAATTTATCCAGCGGATTGTTCTCAAGTTGTTTGTTGAACGCCTTCACCGCCTCTTCGTATTTTCGGTCGTTCCAGTACACGCGGCCGAGATTGTTGTAGGCGTACTCGTCGTAGGGATTCACCTCGATCTGTTTCTGAAACGCAGCAACCGCAAGATCATCTTGGCGGGTTTGCATGTAGACCAGACCGAGATTGTTCCAGGCGTACTTGTTCTTCGGATCAATCTCTGTAGCGCGCTTGAGCAAGGCCTCAGCAACGGTGAGGTTCCCGGCATCCCCGGCAGCGCGCGCGCTTTCGACAAGCTCATCGGCCTTCATATCAGCAGGAGGAACGAAACCTCCCGCGGAGGCGTTCTCGAGCGCGAGCTGCTGGCCCAGGTCGGCGCCGACCGCACGGCGGAATGACTCGTAATCGGCGGCTCGAGCCACCGGGAGTTCGTCCTCGTGCAGCGTCAATGTGCGACCTGCAGTGAACGTGTTCCCTTCGACGTGATACGTGGCCTGATATTCCGCGTAGTCACGCTTCAGTGAAAACGCCAGCGGCGCGTGAGCGGAGTACTTCTCGGGCAACTGTAAGGTGATTTTGTAGGAGTACTCGGCCTTGGGGCCAAGTTTCAGCGGCTCGTCATCGTCGTTGTCATCGCCATCGCCGACATCCGGCAAGTTGAATTGGACGAGCGGCAGCACGATCTGCGTCTTCTTCTTCGACCAGTCGAGAAAGTTCAGACGGGAAACATCGTACGAAAGTTTGAAGGGCTCTTTCGTGGCTGCGGGATCGCTGACTTTCAAATTGGTAACATCGCCACCGAGACCTGCATTGATGTTTTCAGCGACACGTTGCCAGTTGGCCTGCGGTACGCGCCGGAACACGGAACGGAGGAGCAATTCCTCGTCGCCGCGAAACTCGTAGCTGACGTGCGCTTCGAGCTTTCCGATTTCGTTGATCTTCCCGGTGATGTCGGAGCGCTCGCTATCGGGCATCGGAGTGTCCGCTGGCGTTTCCTCAAGATGCGGCGCCGGGCCATTCGGCATACTAGCGGGCGGGATCACTAGTGCCTGCTTCTTCCGCAAGGTATACGCGAGCAACCGGAAGGGAGCCACCTCGCTGGTCGTGTCCATCCAGACTTCCTGACCCTGCAACGGCAGCATGGTGATCACGTGATCAAACTGCGAAGGCGAGGGGACATCGGGATCGAGCTTGCGGCTCGAGTTGATCAGAACAGAATTCGCATGCAGCCCCTCGGCTTCAAGCAGCGAGGCGAGGAGGGTGTGCTTGTCTTTGCAATCGCCATACTGATTATGAAGAACGTCGGAAGCGGCATGGGGCTGGTAACGACCCACTCCCAGCGACAGGCTCACGTAACGGAAATTCTTGGCGACAAAATCGTAGAGTTCCTCGATTTTCGCTAAATCAGCACTCGTGCCTCTGGTGAGTTCGTCGGCCTTGGCTCGAACTTCGGGCGAAGGAAGCCGGCGGTCTTTTTCCATGCTGGCGTACCAGCGGCCGATCTGCTCCCAACTTTCGAACGTGGTTAGCTGAACATCGGGGCGGTCGTCATCGGGACGACGCTTCTTCTTTTTCTTGTCTTTCTCTTTGCTGTCGTCCTCGCGTTCGAGGTGAGAACTCGCCCAGTGATAAATACGGCGGCCGTTCGCCTCGGTGATTTTTGGATCCATCCCAGGTTTGCACTTCAGTTTCAGCGTTCGTCCGGCGGGTACGTCTACATCGAGAGTTTCGTCGAGGTCAATGTTGGTTTTGTCGAACTCGTACTCCGCCCAAAATTGCTCCTGCGCCAGTGGCGTGTGAATCACCGTCACCATGTCGTATTCCAGAATCTCTCCGGGACGCAGGCCGGGGACCGTGATGTGCTTCTGGCGGTAGTCGGTATAGACGGGTGCCTCACGCTCGATCGGCGCACTGAGGTCCTGTACGGCGTCATCTCCGGCTTTCACTACGCTGCCGTCTTCCTTCAAAACGCGAACATAAGGAATCTCGACCCGTTCGTTAGCGGAGTTGTAGCCCTCGAGCAACTGTCCCCATTGCTGCACGCCGGCCTCGCTCTGCACGCGGATGCGGGCAACGGTCTCTTTGCGCCCCGTACCGTCGGCTTCGAAGCGATACCGCGAGTGCATTTGTTCGATAACAAACGATTCCTTCGCGTAGTCGCGCTTGTTGTCAGTCTGAGGGGCCGGGGCCGGGGTTCCAGCGGACTTGTCTCCGCTGCTAGTCGACTGGGGAGCGGTGCCCGGAGCTTTCGGAGTGGACTGGTCCTGCGACGGTGTCGATTGTTGAGCGTACGCACCAATAGCGGCGCAAAAGAACAACAGAAGCGGCAAACATTTACGCATAGTTTGAATGGGGGCCTTACTCATTATCCCATGCTGAGGGGATGATAGAGAACGCAGGTGGAAGGCCGTGTTGCAGTTGGCCGTCAGATTCAATGCTGACTTTTTCGCGTCGCTGGACAGTTTCGTCCCGGCGGCCGCCAGCGGATAAGTGTTTTATTTTCATAATAGTTAAACCAATTTGCATCTGGGCTCTTGTGATCTTGGTCACAATTTTCCTTATCAATGTTCAAAATCGGCGGTAGAATGCGCCTCAGATGGTCCTGCCTCCCTACGACGCGAGGCAGGCGTGACGCATATCGTACTTGCGCCACGATCTTTCCTCCGGAGGTTTGCATGGAAGATCGGGCCCCTGTCGTCTCTCCTACCGAGCAATCTTCTACCTCAACTAGCGCCATAAAGCGGGAAGGCCGCGGAGCTTGGGTGCTCACGGCATACGGCTTGTCGGGGCTGGCGTTGTTCGGGGTTCTCGCCTACTTCTTCTCCGACTTCATCTCCCACTAGTCTAGGGATGTGGTCACGAACGGGCGTGCGCGTCCGCGGTGAGGGGTGATGTGTGTTTGTATGTTTCGGAGTCTGCCATAGAATGCCCCGATGATCGGCCGGAAAGTTGCAACCCACCTTACTGGACTTTTGTACGCTCTATCTTTCGGGTCGATATTCTCTGTTGTTGCCCTGAGATTTTTCCGCTGGCTCCACTCGTCGTTAAGTGTTTGATAGTCTGCGTTTTCCTATTTTCCTTTTACGTTGTCGGGATGTGGGTCTCTGTTCGAAACGAACTCAATAAGAAAATTCCGACTCCCAGCCACGAACTACGCAGGAGGAACAAGGAGTTCTACAATTGGCTGGACTCCCAAGGACGTCGCTAAAACACCCTCAAGATCACGAACCCCCTCGAAAAGAACCTCTTACGATCGTGTTACAATGAGCGGCCTTAGGGTGTTGCCTTCGGCGCTCAGTCGGTCATCCCACTCAGATTACAAGGTAGACGAAACTAGCTGTGCCCAAGACTCCTACGTCCAGTCCGACGCCCGTCACATACGCCGATGCAGGCGTCGATATTACCCGTGCCAACCGGACGAAACAGCGAATCAAGTACTTGGCCCATAAGACGTTCACCAAGGGAGTATTGAGCGAGATTGGTGGCTTTGGCGGTCTTTTTGCGGTCGACAAAACCAAGTACCTCGACCCCGTGCTCGTCTCGAGCGTCGACGGTGTGGGCACGAAGCTGAAAATTGCGTTTGAGATGGACTTGCACTCCACAGTTGGCGCCGATCTGGTCAACCACTGCGTGAACGACATTGCCGTACAAGGCGCGGCGCCTCTCTTTTTTATGGATTATCTGGCGACCGGCGTCCTCGATCCTTCGGTGGCGGAGAAAGTGGTTGAAGGAATCGCTGACGCCTGCAAGCACAACGGCTGCGCCCTGATCGGCGGAGAGACGGCCGAAATGCCCGGGTTCTATCCCGATGGCGAATACGATCTGGCCGGGTTCATTGTCGGCGTTGTGGATCGTGACAAGATCGTTACCGGTAAGGATGTGCAGATCGGCGACATCATTCTCGGGCTGCCTTCGAATGGGCTGCACACGAACGGCTATTCGCTAGCTCGCAAGCTGTTGTTCGAGGTAGCAAAGTATTCGCCCGAGACGTACGTGAACGAGATCAAGAATAAAGTCGGCAACGAGTTGATGCGGACTCACAAGAGCTACTGGCCAGCATTAAGAAAACTGATCGACGCTCAGTGCGTGGTCGCCATGGCACATATTACGGGCGGAGGCATGACCGAGAATCTCCCGCGTGTGCTACCGCGTGGGACGGCGGCCGCAATCGAACTCGGATCCTGGCCCGTACTGCCGATTTTTGAGCACTTGCAGCAGTTGGGAAATGTGACGCAGGAAGAAATGCTTCGCACATTCAACATGGGCATGGGGATGCTGCTGGTAGTCCCAGCGGCCAAGTTCAAAAAGGCACAGTCGGTCTTGGAGCGCGTAGGGGAAAAAGCCTACACCATCGGCCGGATCATCAAAGGCGAGCGCAAGGTCACCTACAACTAACCCGCCCCGGGATAGCCCCACAACCCTCGATTTTCATTAATCCTCAAGATCGCGAATCGTGCGCGGGCATCTTGTGTCCTGTGGCGAAATGGGCCACTTCCAAGAAGAATCACCAACGAGGCCGATGG
>Ga0126371_10003008_pt1 | contig 14668 bp, 9 predicted proteins | sample PanSoiMetaPlot_4_FD_110145 | JGI IMG/M metagenome (GOLD analysis project Ga0126371, IMG submission 110145) | Tropical forest soil microbial communities from Panama - MetaG Plot_4 | ecosystem: Environmental > Terrestrial > Soil > Tropical forest > Bulk soil | place: Panama | collected 2016-02-17 | reverse complement strand
CGGCGACGACGGTGACTCCGGAGGCGGACGGTGACAGCGCGCTCGCGTGATCGGGGCAGCCATGCCGGGCGCCCGCGCGGATACGCGCTTCCCCGCCCGGGGGCCGGGCCCGCGCAAGCGTCGCGAGGCGCGCCCGCATCCTCAAGAGGGCCTGGAGCCGGACGCTGGGGCAGCACACCAGGACGAGGCATGCCGTAGTGCCGGGGCCGGCCGCCGTGGCTTCCCCGGTCACGTGAGCCCGCAGTCACCGTCTGCCTCCGGTGTCACCGTCGTCGCCGTAGGGCACGGTCCATCTCCCTGGCAGCGTCCCGCCGGGCCAGGTCCTGTCGCTTATCGTATGTCCGTTTGCCGCGGGCAAGCGCTAGCTCCACCTTGACTTTGCCGTCCTTGAAGTACAGCGATAGCGGGACGAGGGTCAGGCCCTGCTCCGATGTCTTACGAACCAGTCGCTCGATTTCTCCCCGGTGCAGCAGAAGCTTCCTGGTTCGCCTGGGCAGATGGTTGGTCCATGTGCCCATGGTGTACTCCGGAATATGAACGTTATGCAGCCAAACTTCCCCGTCAGAGACTAGCGCGAACCCATCGGCCAGTGACGCGCGGCCGGCGCGCAGTGACTTAACCTCGGTACCCGTGAGCGCGATGCCGGCCTCGAAGGTGTCTTCGATCGCATAATCGTGCCGGGCGCGCCGGTTCGATGCGATCACCTTGTTCCCCTGCTCGCGTGCCACGTCTCTCCTGTCAGACAGCCTGCGGCTATCGTCGGACCCCGGGGCCAGCAAAGTGGCACCGGCCGTGGAGTCCTAGACGCGCAGGTAGCGGCGCAGCGTCAGGAACGACGTCAAGCCGCAAAGCAGCACTCCAACAATCATCGCGAGCACGATGACCTCGACCAGGTCGGTGGTCGACAGCCCCACGTTATAGCTGAAGTACTGCTGCAGGTTATTAAGCAGCAGTGACTTCACGCCAATCAGCAGCGCGGCGGAGAGCGCCCAGCCGAGCAGACCGGCGATGATCCCCTCGAGCAGGAACGGCAGTTGGATATAGAAGTTCGACGCGCCGACCAGCCGCATGATGCCAGTCTCCCGCCGTCGGTTGAACGCGGACAGCCGGATTGTGTTGGCCACCAGCAGGACGGCCGCGACGATCAGGATCAGGGCCACGATGACGACCGCGTTCCGCGCCCCGTCGAGCAGCTTGTAGAACTTGCTGAGGATGGTCATCTCGTCGATGACCGAGTCCACGCCGGGCGCGCCAGTCACGGCGCTGGCTACGATGCCGTAGTCGGCCGAGGGGTTGCGCAGCTTGACCTCGAACGACGGCGGCATGTCAGTTTCCTTGACGGTGGACACATACGAGGGGTCGTTGGAGAAGTCCTGCTTGAACAGCGCGTACGCCTGCGCCTGAGTCACGTAGGTGACCTTCTCGACCTGCGGCATGGAGCGCAGCGTCTGGCTGAGCTGCTGCTGCTGCTGCTCGGTCACCGCTCCGTGGCAGGCCGTCGTGTTGGCGCTGTCGGCCGTGCACAGGTAGATGGAGATCTCCACCTTGCTCTGCCAGTACGTCCGCGTGCGGTCGACCTGCTTGACGAACAGCAGCCCCGTGCCAAGCAGAGACAGGCTGATCGCCACCACCACGATCAGTGCGATGGTCATGGTGAGGTTCCGGCGCAGCCCGACCCAGATCTCCTGGAACACGAAGTTTGAACGCATACTGGCCTTATCTCATCCCTCAGTAGTCCTATGTGGTCCGCCGCAGCGCGCCGTAAGCAGGCGGTAATGTGCCCTGGCTAGTACGCCTGGCCGTAGACGCCCCGCACCTGGTCGCGGACCACCTTGCCGTATTCAAGCTCGATGACGCGCTTGCGCATCGAGTCGACGATGGCGGCGTCATGGGTCGCCATGACGACCGTCGTCCCCGTCCTGTTGATCCGGTCGAGGACCTTCATGATGCCGATCGACGTCGCGGGGTCGATGTTTCCCGTCGGCTCATCGGCCAGCAGGATCATCGGGCGGTTGACGAACGCCCGGGCCATCGCGACCCGCTGCTGCTCGCCGCCGGACAGCTCGTCCGGCATCCTGTCGTGCTTGCCCTCCAGGCCCACCAGGTCGATGACCTCGGGGACCACACGGCGGATGAACCGTCGCGGCTTGCCGATCACCTCGAGCGCGAACGCGACGTTCTGGTAGACGTTCTTGTTCGGCAGCAACCGGAAGTCCTGGAACACGCAGCCGATGCGGCGGCGCAGGTGCGGCACCTTCCAGTTCGTGAGCCGCGCCAGGTCCTTGCCCGCGACGTGAATCTGGCCATCGGTCGGGCGCTCCTCCTTGAGGATCAGCCGGAGGAACGTCGACTTGCCGGACCCGGAGGGGCCGACGAGGAAGACGAATTCACCCTTGTTGACGGTGAGGTCGACATTCTCTAGCGCGGGCCGATTCTGGTTCGGGTAGATCTTGGTGACGTTGTCAAAGTTGATCACAGGACCATCACTACGGTCTCGACGGAGCGGGACGAGGCCAACCAGCAGCCAGGTTGCCGCCGGGCGGGGGTATTTCCGGCCTAGCCGGGCAACTTGCGGGTAACCTGGGTTGGCCAGGGAACAGTCTAGGGGGAAACTGGCGGCTAAGGCTCCAGATCACTCCAAGTGCGCCGGGGCGCCGGCTACCGGAAGGGGTAAGAGATGAGCTGCGAGCACTTGATCTGCGCCCAGTGTGCAGGTCCCGTGGTCGAGGGACGCTGTCCGGTCTGCCGCGCCGCCAGGGAGCACGTGCACCATGGTTCGCCCGGCATCAGCCCGCAACTTCTTATCGCCGCGGCGCTGATCCTGCTGCTTGCTCTTTTGATCGCTACCCACGTCGTGGCCTGACCCAACTGAGGTCCGCTTAGCAGGCTCTGTACGTTCATATGAACGTCTTTCTTCATTCCGAACGGAGCGTTGCTTCGCGCCAGCGGGAGGGTGTGCGAAATGAACCAGGCCGAGACCGCGGCCGAAGTGGTCAGCCGGTTCAACGCCGCCTGGGGCGCACATGACCTCGCGGCGACGCTGGCGCTCATTAGCGACGACTGCGTGTTCGAGTCCACGACGCCGCCCGACGGGCAGCGCTACGTAGGTCCGGCCGCCATTGCCGCCGCGTGGCAGCCAATTTTCGACGACCGGGCAAGCCGGTTCACGGTCGAGGACGCATTCACCGCGGGAGCGCGCGTCGTAACGCGGTGGCGCTACGACTGGCACGGCGGCCACGTCCGCGGCGTCGACCTCTTCACGGTTCGGGATGGCCTGGTAACCGAAAAGATCGCCTACGTGAAAGGCTGACCGGTCAGCCTTTGTGGCTCGTGCGCTCTCAAGGCTCATTTCGAGGCCAAGTGGAGCCGCGAGAAACGCATGGGACGCCAGGTGCCGGACTAACCTCGCACGCCCTCCGCACGGATACCCGCCCCGGGGTATCCGTGCGCCAAATTTTCATGATCACGAAAGATTCGTACTCTATAACGCTAAAAAGTCTTCACCAGGGAAAAGGCCTTCGCGATCATGATGGTACTGCTGAGGCTCTGTTTGCGTTAAATCATGAAATATCTAGATTGCATATCCTTCTCGGCCGGCGCACCGGCCAAGCCCAGGACTAAGCGTCAGTCGCAAAAGGCACGCCAAGCAGCGGACCCGGACGTTCGAGTTGTTACTGGCGATCTGCGGTCCGGCGTGAGACGGCTATTGCTTGGCGTCGTTCTCGCCGCGGCGCAGCCAGCGGATCTCGGCGTCGATGAAGTCATCGATCTCGCCGTCGAGCACGGCCAGCGCGTTCCCGGTCTCCATTCCGGTGCGCACGTCTTTCACGTTCTGGTACGGGTAAAGCACATAGTTGCGGATCTGAGTGCCCCAGGCCCGGCCGCCGTCGCCACGCAGCGCGGCCATCTCCTCGGCTTCTTGCTGGCGCCGCCGCTCGAGCAGCTTGGCCTGCAGGACGGCCATCGCCGATGCCTTGTTCTGGATCTGGCTCCGCTCGTTCTGGCAGGACACCACGATGCCCGTTGGCAGGTGGGTGATCCGCACCGCCGAGTCGGTCGTGTTGACGCCCTGACCGCCAGGGCCTGACGACCTGAACACGTCCACCCGAATCTCGTCGTCGTTGATCTCCACGTGGTCGGTCTGCTCCACGACGGGCATCACGTCCACGCCGGCGAACGATGTCTGCCTGCGGCCCTGATTGTCGTACTTCGAGATGCGCACCATGCGGTGCGTACCCTGCTCGCCGCGCAGCGTGCCATACGCGTACGGCGCCTTCACCCCGAAAGTGGTCGACTTGATGCCAGCCTCACCGTAGGAGACGTCGTAGACCTCGGCCGAGTAGTTGTGCCGCTCCGCCCAGCGCAAGTACATCCGCTGCAGGTTCCCCGCGAAGTCTTCCGCGTCGGCGCCGCCAGCCTGCGAGTTGATCGTGATCAGCGCCTCGCGGTTGTCGTACTCGCCGTTCAGCAGCGTACGGACCTCGAGTTGCTCGATTTCCTTGCGCAGCGTGGCAAGGTCGGATGCCGCCTCGTCCCTGGCGGACTGGTCGTGCTCGTCGTCGGCAAGCTCGAACAGTACGCGGGTGTCCTCAAGACGCTGCCGCAGGTTCTCCAGCCGCGCCAGCTCACCTTCCAGATAGGAAAGCCGCCGGGTGACCTGCTGCGCTCGCGCCTGGTCCTCCCAGAGCCCTGGGTCGGCAGCCTGCTCACGCAGGTCGGCGACCTCGGTTTTCATCGCGCCGGGATCGACCACGGCCTCGATGGTGTCGAGCTTCGACGACAGTTCCGACATCTCATCGGCGGGATCGGTAGCTGCCATGCCGGAAAGCCTACGCGAGGACCGGCCCCGCAGCGTAACAGGCGGTGGCCTGCCGGGCACCCGCAACGGGTATTCTCCGAATTCGTGGCATACCGAACCCGCTGGACTCGCCTGATCTGCGGCGTAGCAGTCGCTGCGACGGCGGCGCTCGTCGCCGCGGGCTGCACCTCGGGTTCGGCGAGCACCGCGGCCCAGGGCACGGGCAGCGCGCCCGCGGTGACCGCCGCGCAGGCCGGGCAGGTTCTGAACACTTATTTCGCCGCAAGCGACAAAGCCGCTCGTACCGGCGACGAGGCGCTGGTGCTGTCTGGCGTGACCGGCGTCGCGCAGGCAGAGGTCAGAAACTTCTTCAAGGCCTACCGCGCGTTGCATCAGTCGCCGCCCTTGCCGCGGTTCAGCTACCAGACGCCGACCCTGTACCTGCCGACACCGGCGGGCTACCCGCGCTGGTTCGCCGCCAGCGTGACGCGCTCGCTCCGCCCCCCGCTCGCCGACACGATCGTCGCCACCCCCCAGCCCATGGTTATGGTCTTCACGCAGGCCGGCGCCACGGCGCCGTGGCTGCTCGCGAGCGCGTATCACGTCGCCGGCAGCATGCCGAAGCTCGCGGTCAACAGCGCGGGGCAGATTCCGGTGGTCGCCACGTCGCAAACCGCGGGGCTGCTCAGCCGCCCGGATGTCGTCGGTCCGCTGCTCGCCGCCGTGGTGGACGAAGGCGCGTCAAGCCCAGCGGCCCGCGCTGTCTCAACCGATCCCTACACGATGAGCCTTTACCAGGTCGGACGGGCCGGGAACGGATTCATCACGCCGCGCGGCGATGTCCGCCAATGGGAGCTCGACGGCTCGACCTACCCGCAGTTCGCCTTGCGTACGGCCGACGGCGGCGCGCTGGTTTTCTTCACCATGTACCTGAACACCACGATCGCGGTCCCAGCGGAACTGAACCAGTCAAGGCCGATCAACCCGGGACCGCCGATCGCAATTCCCGGCGACATGAGGTGGATGCTGCCAGCAGGCACGGTGCCGCGGGTGAAGCTGGAAAGGCAGGACCTCTACAACTTCGCCGCGATCGACCCGCCGGCCGGCGGCGGGAAGATCAAGGTAATCGCGGCGGGTAGCTTCCTGAACTACGCCTGGGCGTCCTGAGCGGGCAGCGAGCCAGGCGCTACGAGCGTCCTGATCACCCGGCAGGCCACCGACAGCGTGGTGAACGTGAACCGCTCGCTCTCCCAGATCTCGCCGAGCGTCACCGCGGCCCGGCCGACCGCGTCCGCGTTCCGCTCCTCCCAGGCCGCGACCCGGTCACCGACCGGGCCGCTCCCGCCGACGGCGAGCACGTCCCTGGTCAGCGCGGCGTGCGCGCCATACAGGTCGTCGCGCAGCGACGCTCGTGCCATGGAGGCCCAGCGGTCCTCGCGCGGCAGCGCGACGATCAGGTCACGCAGCCGGCCAAGCTGCAGCCGGTCGGCGAGCGCGAAGTAGACGGCCGCTGTCTCGTCGACGCTACGGCCGGTCATCGCCGCGCTCTGCACGATGTCGAACGCCGAATAGGACGGCACCATGGCCGCTACCTCGTCGGCGAGCGCCGCGGGGACGCCGCGTGACGCGAAGGACGCCCGCCGCTCTTCGTAGCTGGCCAGATCACGCCCTACAAGCAATTTAGGAATGCCGGAACGGACGGTGGCGACTCCCTCGGCCAGGAAGCTCACCGTCTCGGCGATATCGAACGGCAGCTGCCTGTTCAGCAGCAGCCACCGGCCGGCGCGCTCCATCAGCTTGCGCGCCTCCAGGACCAGCCCGATCCGCACGTCCAGGTCGGCGTCGCCGACCAGGTACTCCACCTGGCGCCAGAACGCGGCCATGCCGTAGACCTCGCGGGCGACCAGCCAGGCCCGGGTGATGTCAGGCACCGGCAGGCCGGTCTCCTCGCCCATCCGGAACAGGAACGTGGTTCCCCCGGTGTCCACCATCTCGTTGACCACGGAGGTGGTGATGATCTCCCGGCGCAGCCGGTGCGTGCTCATCCGGTCAGCGAACCGTGTGCGCAGCGCCGCCGGGAAGTAGCCGACCAGCGTGTCGTGCAGGTACGGGTCGTCGGGCAAGGAAGAGGCGAGCACCTCCTGCCCGGCCGCGATCTTCGTGTGGGCGAGCAGCAGCGACAGCTCTGGTGTGGTGAGCCCGGTGCCCGCCGACCGCCGCGCCGCGATCTCCTTGTCCACCGGGAGCACGTCGCCCTCCACCGACAGGCGCTTTTCTCTGGCGAGCTTGCGCAGGTAGCGGGCGTGCACGTGCAGCAGTCGCGGCGCCTGGTAGCGGGCAGCTGCCAGCGCCATGTTCTGTCCGTCGTTGTGCCGCAGTACGAGTGCGGCGACCTCGTCGGTCATCTCGTGCAACAGCGGGCCGCGATCGCCTGACTTGATGTCCCCCGCCGCGATCGCGTCGGCTAGCAGGATCTTGATGTTGACCTCGTGGTCGGAGGTGTCCACGCCGGCCGAGTTGTCGATGAAGTCGGTGTTGATGAGCCCGCCGCCGAGCGCGTACTCGATCCGGGCGGCCTGGGTCAGCCCGAGGTTGCCGCCCTCCGCGACGACTTTCGCGCGCAGCTGGTTGGCATCGACGCGTACCGCGTCGTTGGACCGGTCACCGGCGTCGGAGTGGACCTCGGTGCTGGCCTTGACGTAGGTGCCGATCCCGCCGTTCCACAGCAGGTCGACCGGCGCCTTCAAGATGGCCGAGATCAGCTCGTCCGGTGATAGGGCGAGCGTCCCCTCGTCGATGCCGAGCGCGAAGCGGGCCTGGGCGGACAACGGCACCGATTTGACGTCCCGGGGCCAGACGCCGCCGCCCGCCGAGATCAGCGCGTGGTCGTAGTCGTTCCAGGATGACCGCGGTAGCGCGAACAGCCGCTCCCGTTCGGCGAAGGAGGCCACGGGATCGGGGTCCGGGTCGAGGAACACGTGCCGGTGGTCGAACGCGGCGACCAGCTTGGTGTGCCTGGACAGCAGCATGCCGTTGCCGAACACGTCGCCGGACATGTCACCAATGCCGACCGCGGTGAAGTCGTCGTCGTCGGGGTTGAGCCGCAGCGCCGCGAAGTGCCAGCGCACCGACTCCCAGGCGCCGCGGGCGGTGATGCCCATCTTCTTGTGGTCGTAGCCCTCCGAGCCGCCGGAGGCGAACGCGTCACCGAGCCAGTACCTGTAGTGGTCCGCGATCTCGTTGGCGACATCGGAGAACGTCGCCGTGCCCTTGTCGGCGGCGACCACGAGGTACGGGTCGTCGTCGTCGAGACGGACCACGTCCGGCGGCGGCACCACCCGGTCCCCGTCGATGTTGTCCGTGATGTCGAGCATCGCGCTGATGAACATCCGATAGCAGGCGAGGACCTCAGCCTGGTATGCCTCACGATCGGCCGGGCTGGGCAGCCGCTTGCAGACGAAGCCGCCCTTCGCGCCGGAGGGCACGATGACCGAGTTCTTGACTTCCTGCGCCTTGACTAGGCCGAGGACCTCGGTGCGGAAGTCCTCCGGGCGCTCGGACCAGCGCAGCCCGCCGCGCGCGACCCGGCCGAACCGCAGGTGCACCGCCTCGAGCCGAGGCGAGTACACGAAGATCTCGAACTTCGGCCGCGGCGCCGGGATCACCGGCACGTTTTCTGGCGCCAGCTTGAGCGTCAGGTAGGGCTTGGGGTTGTCCGGGTGCTGGAAGTAGTTCGTCCGCAGCGTCGCCTCGACCAGCGCCAGGTAGGAGCGCAGGATGCGGTCGTGGTCCAGGCTCACCACCTCGTCAAGGGCGCCGCGCAGCTCCTCGGCGAGCGCCTCGCTGCGCTCGGCCGCACCGGCCTGCAAGGCGGGATCGAAGCGGGACTCGAACAGCCGGACGAGCAGTCTGGTGATCGCCGGGTTCGAGCGCAGCACCCGTTGCAGGTAGTCCTGGCTGAACCGGGCGCCCACCTGGCGCAGGTACCGCGCGTAGGCACGCAGCAGGACCACCTGGCGCCAGGTAAGCCCGGCGTACAGGACAAGCGCGCTGAACCCGTCGTCTTCGGTCTGGTCGTTCCACAGCGCGGTCAGCGCTGCCTCGAATTCGGCCAGCGGCGCTGCGTGTACGGCCGCGCCATCCATGGGCCGCAGGCCGAAGTCGTAGATCCAGAACGGCTTCGCGAGGTGGCCCTCCGTCGGCCCGCACGAGATGGACCCGCCGAACTCGTACGGGTGCTCGTCCACCACCTCGAGTCCCATGTCCTGTAGTTGCGGCAGTACCTGCGACAACGTAATGGGAGCAGCGGACCGGAAGACACGCAGCCGCCACTGCGAAGCATCGAGCCGGAGCGCGAACGGCTCGCGAGCCTCGCGCAAGCGCAGCATCTCGGTCAGGTCGGCGATGGCGGTGACGGGCGGTGTGTCCGCTTTGTACGTGTCAGGGATGGCCTCGGCGCAGACCTGCAGCAGCCTGGCCGCGCGCTCGGCGCCCATCCTGCGTTCGGCCTCGGCGGCGAGGTCCTCGTCCCAGGAGCGAACCGCGGCCGCGATCTGGGCCTGCAGCGCGGCCGCGTCGACATGCGGCAGCGGACGGTCCGGGTTGACGTGCACCACCACGTGCAGCCTGGCGAGCGCGGAGTTGCCCACCATCGCGCTGTAGTCGACGGAGACGCCGTGGAAGGCAGTGCGCAAGATCTCCTGGGCGCGCAGCCTGACATCCGTCGTGTACCGGTCTCGTGGCAGGTACACCAGGCATGACATGTAGCGGCCGTACGCGTCGGGGCGCAGGAACAGCCGGACCTGCCTGCGCTGGCCAAGGCCCAGCACGCCGAGCGCGATCGGGGCCAGCTGCTCCGCGCTGATCTCGAAAAGCTCCTCGCGCGGGAAGCCCTCGAGGATCTCGATGAGCGCCTTCCCGTCGTGGCTGTCGGCCGGCAGCCCGGAGGCCTCGAGCAGCCGGTTCACCTTGCGACGCAGGACGGGGATGCGGGTGACCGATTCGGTGTAGGCGGCCTGTGTGTACAGGCCGAGGAACCGGTCCTCCCCGATGAGGTGCCCGTCAGGGCCGAACCTGCGAACCGCGATGTAGTCCAGGTAGCTGGGCCGGTACACGGTGGACTTGGTGCTCGACTTGGCGAGCACAAGCAGCCGCGCGCTGCGCGCTCCGTGCTGGCCGCCGGGCGGGGTGACGGCGACCGAGTCCGAGACGTCGTGACGGAGGAGGCCGAGCCCGGTGCCCGGCATGGGACGCAGTTCCGGTTCGTGGTCGTGGTCGGCAAGCGTGTACTCGCGGTACCCCAGGAACGTGAAGTGGCCCGCTGACAGCCAGGCGAGCAACTCGCCCGCCTCCGTCTCCTCGGGGCCGCTGCCCTCAAGCGATTCGACTAGCTCACGTGCGGCCGACCGCATGCGCCGCTGGTCCTCCATCGCGACCCGCAGGTCGTCGAGCACCCGGCGCAGATCGGCAGCGAGTTTGTCTGGCTCGGGCTGGTGCCCGAGCTCGACGTGGATCCAGGACTCGCGCACCGCGCCAGCCGACGATTTCGCGCCGACACCGCTGAAGCCGATCCCGTGTGCCACTCCGGTCACGTCCCTGCGGGCGGTCAGCAACGGGTGCACGATCAGCCTGATGTCGGCGGAGTGCCTGTTCAGCTCCATCGTCACCGAGTCGACCAGGTACGGCATGTCGTCGGTGATGATGTCCACAACGGTCCCCGCGCCGGTGAGCGACGCCTCCCCTGCGTCGCGCACTTCGACCACCGCGCGACCCTGCGGGCGGCTGGCGCCGAGCGCCGCGTGCCACGCCGCCACCGCGGCGATCCGCCACGGACCGGCCGTCGCGAGCACCTCGGTCGGGAACAGCCGGTAGTAGGCGCCAAGGAAGCCAGGCAGGTCACCGACCGCCCCGCCCGGGTCACCTGGCGGCGCCACCCCATCGCCCCCGGCGTCCGGGACGCTGTCGGCGCTAGAGTCCGCCCACAGTGTCGCCGCCTCGGCGAGCAGAGGCTCCTTTGCCTCGTCCGAAGTGTCCCTGGCCTCATCCGCTAGTTCCGGCATTCGATGTCCACCCCTTTGTGTACGCGTATGCCTTCGTTACAGCCTAGGTCCGTTACAGGGTAGATCCGGGAACGTATGAGGCGAGCACCTCCGGGTTGGCCAGAGCGCTCGGGTCGGCGGCTTCCGCCACGGGTGTGCCCAGCAAGATCTTGCGCACCGGGATCTCCAGCTTCTTGCCCGACAGGGTGCGCGGCACGCCAGGCACCTGGACGATCTCATCGGGGACGTGCCGGGGGGACAGCTGCTCGCGCAGCGCGGCCCGGATCTGGCCCGTCAGGTCGTCGTCGAGCTGGCAGCCCGCCGTCAGCTGGACGAACAGGACCAGCCTGCCTTCGGCGCCGAGCCGTCCGGTGTCCACCACCAGACTGTCAGCGACCTCGGGAAAGGCCTCGATTACGCGGTAGAACTCGCTGGTGCCCATCCGCACGCCGCCGCGGTTGAGCGTCGCGTCGGACCGGCCGTAGATCACGCAGCCACCGTCGGGCAGGATCTCGATCCAGTCGCCATGCCGCCAGACTCCGGGGAATTCGGCGAAGTAGCTGTCGGCGTAGCGCGTGCCGTCCGGGTCGTTCCAGAACATGACGGGCATCGACGGCATCGGCTCGGTGAGCACGAGCTCGCCGACCTTGCCGACCACCGGCTTACCGCTCTCGTCGAAAGACTCGACCCGCGCGCCCAGGCTGCGGCCGGATATCACGCCTGACCGGACGGGCAACAGCGGACAGTGCCCGACGAACCCGGTGCACACGTCCGTGCCGCCGGACATCGAGCCGAGCTGCAGGTCCTTGCCCACGGCGTCGTAGACCCAGGTGAATGCCTCAGGCGGCAGCGGCGAGCCGGTCGACCCGATGCCGCGCAATGCGGACAAGTCCCAGGTCTCCCCTGGCCGCAGCCTGGCCTTCAGGCTGGCCATCAGGTACGGCGCGCCCACGCCGAGGTAGCTGACTTGCTCGTCGGCGGCGAGCCGCCACAGTTTGCCGGTTTCCGGGAACGTGGCGCTGCCGTCGTACAGCACGATCGAGGTGCCCGCGAGCAGCCCGCCGACCTGGAAGTTCCACATCATCCAGCCGGTCGTGGTGTACCAGGTGAACCGGTCGCCTGGGTGCAGGTCCAGGTGCAGCGCGATCGCCTTCAGATGCTCGAGCACGATGCCGCCATGCCCGTGCACGATCGGCTTTGGCAGCCCCGTCGTCCCGCTTGAGTAGACGACCCACAGCGGGTGTTCGAAAGGCACCTCCTCGAACTCGGCTTCGCCGGGCCGCGGCGCCGCGTCCGCGCCAAGCACGGACCAGGGCACCAGGCGGACGCCTGGCTGCAGGGCCGGCGGGCTGGCCTGTGCCGTGCCGAGCAGGTCGACCATCACCACGGCGCGCAGGGTGGGCAGCTGGGCCGCGATCTCGGTCACCACGCCGGTGCGGGAGAACTCCTTGCCGTTGTACGCGTAGCCGTCCACCGCGAGCAGCACCGCCGGCTCGATCTGCGCGAACCTGTCCACCACGCTGCGGGTGCCGAAGTCCGGCGAGCACGACGACCAGATGGCGCCGATGCTCGCGGCCGCGAGCAGCCCGACCACCGCCTCGGGGATGTTCGGCAGCAGTGCCACTACCCGGTCGCCCTTGCGCACCCCGAGGCCGCGCAGCCCCGCCGCCACGCGGGCCACCTCGGCTGCGAGTTCGGCATACGTGAGGGAGCCAGCCCGGCCCCGTTCGGAAGAAAAGATGATGGCGGCGCGGTCGGGATCGGTCCACGCGGTCCGCAGCGCGTTCCTTGCGTAGTTCAGGGTGGCCCCGGGAAACCAGTGCACGTGAGGCATGATGCCGGCGGTCAGCGCCGGCCCGTCGCCGCGGTCACCGAGCACGTCGAAGTAGTCCCAGATCGACGTCCAGAACTCGCCCGGGTTGTCTACCGACCACGTCCACAGGTCCTGGTATCTGGCCGCGGGGCCGTCGCCCCCGATCAGGACGCCGCGATCGGCGAGCCAGCGCACGTACCGGCTTACCCGCGCGTTCTTGACCGTCTTCGCGTCCGGTTCCCACAGGGTCGCGCCATATCCGTGCCCGCCAGCGGCGTCGTTACCAGTCATGCCCCTAGCATCGGCCCGCCCGCGCACCACGCGCAACGCGAGGATCCTCACTACGGCACGCGTTACGGCGCGTTCAACGGGATCCGGACCAGCTGATTACCCGAATCGGCCGTTCACATAGTCGAACGTGCGCGGATCCTGCGGGTTTCCGAACATCGCGTCGGTCGGGCCATGCTCGACGATATAACCGGGCTGACCAAGCTCGGCGAGGAAGAACGCGCACTGGTTGGAAACTCGCTGCGCCTGCTGCATGTTGTGGGTGACGATCACGATCGTCACCTCGCGCACCAGGTCGGCCATGGTCTCTTCGATCACCCGGGTGGAGGTGGGGTCGAGCGCCGAGCATGGCTCGTCCATCAGCAGCACCCGCGGGCGCACGGCCAGCGAGCGGGCGATGCACAGCCGCTGCTGCTGGCCGCCGGACAGCGCGCCGCCTGGCTGCCGCAGCCGCCCGCGGACCTCCCGCCACAGCCCGGCCTTGGTCAGGCACTCCTCCACGAGGTCGTCTCTTTCATTCCTGCCCACCTTGACGCCGGTCAGCTTGAGGCCGGCCACTACATTGTCGTAGATCGACATCGCCGGGAACGGGTTGGGCTTCTGGAACACCATGCCGATGTCCCGCCGGGCCTGGGTCAGCCGCTGTGACGGGTGATAGATGTCGACGCCGTCGAGGATCACCTCACCGGCCATCGCGGCACTAGCGACTAGCTGGTGCATCCGGTTCAGGATGCGCAGGAACGTCGACTTGCCGCAGCCGGACGGGCCGATGAGCGCGGTCACCTCCCCGGCGTGCATGGTCAGCGACACCTGATCAAGGACCATGTGGTCGCCGAACCAGGCGGTGATGTCACGCGCCTCGAGGGTGGCCAGCGGCAGCAGCTCGTCTTCATACACCGCCGTGGACTCGTCGCCGTACACCACCGTGGCCGGGTCGGGGTCAGGTGCCGGCGCAGGCGGCTGCTCGTGCACCGGTGCGGGGGGATCCCCGTTGTCCGGTGGAGCCGGCAAGTCCCCGTCTGGCGATGCGGACGGCCCTTCGTCCGGCCCGGGCGGGGGCGGGTACGCGTGCCGTGCGGGGTACGACGGCGGTGGCGGGTAAGTGAATTCGCTCGTGCCGGGCAGCTGGTGGCCATGGGCATCCGTCGAGGAAACCGTCGTGGATGCGTCGGCGTCCTCGGATACTCCGCTCACGGGCGGGATGTTCCCCTCGTGGGCCGGGGTGTTCGGTGGGGGGGTCGCAGGCATCGGCTCGCTCATGTCAGGTTCGGCAGTAGGCGGGTCACTTCATCAGCAATGGACAGCACTATGTAGCCGAGGACGGGGACCGCTACCAGCCAAGTTTGCCACCTGCCCCACGCACTCCAAAGCCAGCTAAAGGCGAGCGTCACCAGCAGCAGGAGCTGCCCCCACAACACGATCGGCAACCATGCCTGCGTCTCGGTGCCCAGCGCGTTCTCGCTGGGCGCCAGGGTGTTCGAGGACAGCACCATCGGCGGGGCGGGCTGCGGCTTGGAGATCAGGTCCGCGTCCACGTAGACCACCCCGGACGGCGCGAACGGCGCGCCGTCCGCCGTCACCAAGATCATTCGGCTCTGACCAGCGGCGGGCGGTGGGGGCGATGGGTCGCCGCCGCCGCGCAGGCGGAGAACCTTGAATTGAGCTACGGTTTGCCCGGTGATCACGGTCATGACGTCACCGGGTACTAGCGAGCGCAGCTTGCTGAACGGT
>Ga0126371_10003007_pt1 | contig 14669 bp, 13 predicted proteins | sample PanSoiMetaPlot_4_FD_110145 | JGI IMG/M metagenome (GOLD analysis project Ga0126371, IMG submission 110145) | Tropical forest soil microbial communities from Panama - MetaG Plot_4 | ecosystem: Environmental > Terrestrial > Soil > Tropical forest > Bulk soil | place: Panama | collected 2016-02-17 | reverse complement strand
TTAACGAGCTGTTAAAGCAACTCAGCCTATTCTGGCGCGCGAAGAGTTCCTGACGTCGCGTAATTTGACATGACCACAGCTTCCCTATTTCCAGGCTTCGATGGCTTGATGACGCTCTCACGACGTGAAGGCGTCGATATCAAACCCACTCTGCTGCGCGTGCTGACCGACCTCTACGTGCAGACAAGCAAACACACCGCCGATGAAGAGCGTCAGTTCATCGAGCTGACTTCCCGACTGATCGACGAGGTTGACGACGCGACGCGCGACGCAGTGCGGGCACGGCTCGCAGTCTATCCGACCACGCCGGCAGGTATACTGAAGAAGTTGGGATTGAGATCCGACCGTCTCGATCGGCCTATTCCGCGTGCCGAGGAGAGGGCCTGCCCGCCGGCGGAGCCTGCACCAGTGAAGCTGCCGACGAATAAGCAAATGCAACCGGCCTCGACCCTGTCGATGCAGCCTGCAGATGCCGCTGAAATCTCGGACATGTTCTTTGCCGCAAGTGGCAGCGACCGCGTGTCGATCCTGCACCGTCTCGCCGACGCGCCACTCAAAGCCTCGCCGCGGATTCCCGAAGCGCGCGCCGTACGGGCGATTGAGACGCTGGAGATGGCTGCATTCGCCGAGGACGTCGAGAACTTCACCCTCGAACTCGGCGAAGCTTTGATCCTGCCCGCGCGGATCGCAGTCCAAGTGGTTGACGATCCCGGTGGTGAACCGCTTACCTGCGCAGCGAAAGCCCTGGGCATGCCAAGTTCGGTCTTCCAGCGGGTGCTGCTTTTCCTCAAACCCGAAATCGGCACATCGGTGCGCATCGTCTACCGGTTGTCAAGGCTGTACGATGATTTGAATGAGCGTTCGGCGTTCGTCATGCTTGCAGCCTGGCGCGGCTCTGTACTGGCAATGGCCCGCGCCAAATATCGCCCGGCGCTCTACGACGACGAGCGGGCACGTGCGCGTCCGTCGTTGGCACAACCGCGCCCAACGCCGCAGCCCGATTCGGGCACCATCATCCGCATCGGCGAGCATGGCTTGCGGCGCTAGCAGCGCGACACGTTCAGGGGTGAATCATCACGGCGTTCCAGCTTTTTCGTCTGAGCATGATTGCGCTCAAACCCCTTCCGCCTTTGTAGCATGGGAAATCCTGCCAACTTCGCCATCCAAATAGGGACAGGTTTTTTCCAGACCATGCTGTTTTAACCGTCAATGCAAACGCCAGCAAAGCAATCCGGCTTGCTTTGCTGGCCTTAGTTGCTGACCCTTACCGCGCGAGATCGAGGAAATGCCGACCGGCCTTGTCTTCGGTCTCGATGATCCATGCGTCGGGATCAAAACGGATCTCCCTTAGAATGCGCTCTTCTATCGATTGTTCTGTTATCGGTTCCTGAGATGTTGGCGTGAAGAATCGCTCGATCGGCCGGCTGTCGTCATAGACCGTCTGTGGCGCAGGTACATAGAGCATCGCCTTGCCGTTTAGAGACGCAACCTTGACGAAGACGGCTCCGGCCTCTTCTGCGCCCCGACGGCGCACCGCCCCGAAGATGCCCGCGGCCTGACAGCGGCGCAGATAGGCCGCGACCCAGATGCTTGTTTTCAACCGCATGAAAGGGACGATAGTATAGCGTCGAGATGAGCGCCAGTGCCGAACACAATCACTGTTCGATGGGATGACCGATCATCGTGCCGAGCTCACGCACGAGGCGATCGGAGATTTGTCCGGTCACCGGCATCTTGCGCTCCCGCTCAAATTTCTGGACTGCAGCCTGGGTATCTGTACCGATCGTGCCGGTCGCCTTCAACTGGCCATAGCCGTATTCGGTGAGCGCGCGCTGCACGGCTGCCACGCGGCGTGCGCCTGGGGTTTGCAGAGCTGGCGGAGGCGAACGCATTAAATTCGATGATGACGGCAGAGCAGCTGTTGTCGCTGGCGGCGACGATGATGTCGTCGACCTGACTAGATTGGAAGGATCGGCCACCTTCGTTTCAGCAACTTTCAGTTCAGAACTCCTTTCAGAACTCTTGGTCTCACCCGCCTTCTCTGCAGCATCTGCTTCCGCCGGCCGCGCGCGCGGCAGCAGGCTCGACGCGCTCGACGTTGCGGCCAAGTTCACGACGGTCGAGCCGAACATCGGCGCCGGATGCGGTCCTTTCTGCAGAAACAGCGCGTTAGTAACTATGGCGCAGGTCCCCGCAAAAGCAAGCACGCTTGCAACCGTGTCCTTCGGGCTGTGCAGCAGGACCCGCAACGCAAGCCCGTGCTCCGCATCCGCTTCGACCGACGCGGCTTTCGTGCCGCGCTTTCTGCGCGGCGCGTCGCCATCCCCCGTATTTTTTTTAGGCACTTTTCTTCACCTGAACTGTTTCGTCCTGAGCTCCGGATCGTATCGCCGGCGTCAGCGTGGCAACCTTGTTCGGCGCCCGCTGCGCCGATGCCCGAGAAAATGTAAGTGGCAGGGCTACGGTGACCGTGGTTCCCTCATTCACCTTGCTGACCAGGGTCAATTCACCACTGTGCAAGGCAACCAGGCTTTTCACGATCGAGAGCCCGAGTCCAGTCCCCTCGTGTCGGCGTTGATAGGTCTTGCCGGCCTGAAAGAACGGATTGCCGATCCGCTGGAGATCGTCAGCGGCGATGCCGACGCCAGTGTCTGTGACGCGCAGCATTATACGAGGTCCTTCGACCACGGCGGAAACCGTCACCTTGCCGCCCGGCTCGGTGAATTTGATCGCGTTGGAAACGAGATTGAGCACAATCTGCTTGAACGCACGCGGATCGCCGGTGACCACAGGTAGCTCCGTCGGCGCGTTGAGGACGAGGTCAACGCTGCCTTCCCGCGCCTTGAGGGCCAAAAGGTTGCAGCAATTCATCAGCGCGCCGCGTGGCGCAAACGGTTCCGGCGAGATTTCGAAATTGCCGGATTCCATCCTCGACATGTCCAGGATACCGTTGACGACGGACAGCAGATGTTGGCCCGAGTCGTTGATAAGTCTCGCATATTCTTGGCGGCGCGTAACATCGAGCACCAGCGTGTCCTCATGAGCGATCATTTCGGAGAAGCCGATGATCGCGTTCAACGGCGTGCGCAATTCGTGGCTCACGGTGGCAAGGAAGCGTGTCTTGGCCACATCTGCCTGCTCGGCCGCATTGCGCGCCAATTCGAGCGCCCGTTCCTGGATCTTTCGGTAGGTCACATCGCGGATCACGGCAACGACCTCAGCTTCCGATGCCGCCGCCTGCTCGCCCTTGTCCAGCTGACGGCAACGCATTTCGACCCAGATGAAGTGGATCTTGCTGCGTTCGCCATTTTCCCTGACGAGCGGAGCCTCCCTTCGCAAGCGAAACTCAACGCTACCCGCCTCCCCTCGCGCGGCATTGGAAAGCGCAGTGAGATAGGCCGGGCGATCGGCGACATGCACGCGATCGAACATGCCATGTCCGAGCAATCGGGTGGTCGGCGTCCCCAGCATCGCTTCAGCTGCTGGCGAGATGAACTGCACGGAGCCATTGCGGCGATGGCGTGCGATCACGTCGCTCATGTTTTGCGCCAGGAGCCGATAGAGCTCCTCCTCGCGCGTGAAAAGCGAAACGCTTACTCGCGCTAGCGAGCCAGCGCCGAAGGCAAGGCCCGCGGCATAGAGCGTCGCGCAGACGACACCCGCGATTATGTACGCGCTACGCAGCGCTGGACTGACGCCGGCCAATGGAAAGACGCCAAAGTGGTCGAATGCGATCAGGGACCCCGCGCAGAACACCGCCAATACGGAAGCAAATGTGACTACGCGGCGCGATGCGGACAGGGCCGCCTCAAGCGGAACAACGACCAGCCAGATCGCAGCAAAAGATTCAATGCCCCCAGTGGTCGTCGCCACCGCCATGACCAGTCCCGCAAGAGCAAGCGATGAAAGCACATGCGCTCCCTCGTACTGGCCGGTGCGCGACAGAAACCACGACAGCAATATGGGCGCGATCAGCCACGCGAAAGCCGCCACTTCCAACGCGCTAGGGGCGCCACGCGATGCAAGATAGAGCGGGAATACCGCGAACGCTACCAGGCTGCCGAGCAGTCGCGGCGCCATGAAAGCGCGATGACGCGCACATGTCAGGGCATCCTGGCGCGCCGAGGGATGCAGCAACGCATCCAGACAATCGCGAATGATACTTAACACTGTCACGACTCTCGCGCCTCGGCTTGTCTGTCGATAAGGACTCGCCGGAACGCCCCCTTGTCTGCCGCACCGTGTCAGAGTGAAATTAAATGAACGCTAAGACCTGCCGCCCCGCGACGGGGCGCCTTGTTTTTGCGGGGTGTTCAAGGGCTGCGCTCTGGGGTTTCAGCGCGGATGGTGAATGGCGGGTTTCTCGCAGAGGCGCTTTATGGTTTCAAAATCGTAGATACAGCCGCTCAACAATTGAAACCCGGCATCAACCGAAAATTTACGAGCCGACCGACCGATCGATTTTTTCGCAAATCTTCGGCGAATTAAGCTTGATGCAATCACTTGGGCTTTATCCAAGACCGCTAGTCAGCTCCATCGTGGAGACGACGGAGCTGCGAGATGTTTTTTATTCTTCGCCTGACATTCTGGCTCGGGCTGGTGCTCGTGCTGCTGCCGCGGGAAAAGACGCCCGAATCGGAGAAGCTACCGCAGATCGGCGCCTCCGAGGCTGTGCAGGCTGCCACTGCGGCGGTTTCCGACATGAGCCAGTTTTGCAAACGCCAGCCGGCCGCCTGTGAGGTGGGCGGCCAGGCTGCGACCGTGATCGGCGTGCGCGCCCAGGAAGGCGCTCGCAAGATCTATCAAATCATTACCGACAAACGCGCTCCCGACCACACGAGTTCGATCGGCGATGTCGACGAGCCTGACCTGGAACTTGCCGGACTGGCGCCCCGCGACACCCTGACAGGGGACGATCTTGCCGTCGAATGGCGCGGCGTACCGTAGCCGCGCGGCGGGAACTTCTGGGCTTCATCGACATATCGCTTTCACGCCGGCGATCCTATATATCGTTTGGGGATGGAACGCAGGTCACATGACAATTGACGACATCAGGGACAATTTCGCGCTGCTGGACGACTGGGACGACCGGTACCGGTACGTGATCGAACTCGGCCGCACGCTGGAGGCAATGCCAGAAGTGGAGCATTCCCAGGAAAACAAGGTCCGGGGTTGCGTCAGCCAAGTCTGGCTATCGAAGCGGGTCGAACGCAACGGCAATGACGCTCCTGTCCTGAAGTATCGTGGCGACAGCGATGCGCATATTGTCCGTGGCTTGATCGCGATTCTGCTGACGCTCTATTCGAACCGCACGCCGCGCGACATTCTTGCAACTGATGCGACGAGCGTGTTTAACGAATTCGGTTTTCGCGAACACCTGACCCCACAGCGCTCAAACGGCCTTCGTGCCATGGTCGAGCGCGTTCATGCTGACGCCCGCGAGGCGCTCGCAGCGGCGTCTTAGCTGATAGTCATTTCCGTCGTTTTCGCTGCTGGCCGAGTCCCATTTTCTTGGCGAGTTGCGAACGCGCGACCGCGTAATTCGGAGCAACCATGGGATAGTCGGCCGGCAACCCCCATTTGTCACGATATTGCTCGGGAGTCATGTTGTAACGCGAGCGCAGATGGCGCTTCAGCGACTTGAACCGTTTGCCGTCCTCGAGGCACACGAGGTAGTCGGGATTGATCGACTTTTTCAGCGACACCGCGGGCTTTGCGGGCTCCACCGGCACCTCGGTTCGGCCACTGGAGACACGCAACAAGGCCGCATGAACCTGACTTATCAGGTTTGGAATCTCGGAAGCCGGCGTCGGATTGTTGCTCAAATAGGCCGACACGATGTTCGCGGTTAAGTCGATAAAACTCTTGCCGGCGGCATCCGTCATGACCACGACCTTTCAACTGGATTTTTCGCACACCACACCGCGCAAAGGATTTTGTCGAGATAGGATACTATCCCGGAAGGCTATACATTCGCATAACTATCGGACACGAGGTGAATACTGCAGCGTTGCGACCAACACAACGCTATACTTTGCGTGGAGAGTGCAACAGAAGTAAAGTCCTATCCTGAGCGCTGGTCGAGATGGGTGCGCAGTTCGTCGATCGATCCAAAGCGCATTGTGCCTTCGGGCAATTCCGCCTCGATCGAGCCGTCGGAGTAAAGTGAATAGGCCATTCCATCGACGACGCCGGATTTAAGAACCGTCACAGTCTGCCGGTCCGCGCTCCGCGTGGCGGCAATCCCCGCGCTGCCGTTGGGCTCCGCGAAGGACGGGGCCATTCGACCCCCCGCACGCCGTTGTGGCGGCCCTTCTCCTCCCCTCATATGCCCGGGCTTCGGCCAGGCATCCTCGAAGTAGGGCGCCGGCTCAGCCGCATCGGCTATCGGCGGAGGCAGCGGCACGGAGGCCGGGACGTCAGCGGACCGCGCTTGCGCACGCTCACGTTCCTTCCGCGATGAAGACGCAAATATCAGGTTCCGCCGCGGCTTTGCCGCTGGTTGCGGATCGGCCGTCTCTGACTGCTCCTCCGGGCTCGCACGCGACGGACCAGTTCCATTCCACGCCGTTCGCGCAGGCGATCGCGTCGTGCGGGATTCGAGATCGTCGACATCCGACGACACCGACGGATCGCGCGGGAACATGAAATCGTCGCCTTCGGGCCGCTCCTCGACCAAAGACCCAAGCGCTTCGCTGGAGCGGGCGTCTGCAGCGCTGCGCGTTAGGAGCCGCCGCGCGATGGTCTTCAGTTCAGCAACTACTACAGATAGGGCGATGATAATCAGGCCGGTACAGGCCGCCATTGCGCCGACAACAATCAAGGTGTTGCCGAAGCTGAACTCCTTGACTGGGATTCCGAAGAGGATCGCCGCGAGACCGCCCATTAAGGCGCCAATCCCAACCATCAGCATCAGCAGCATCATGAAGTTCACCTAGTGTGCGATGGTTCAGAGCCGTCTCTTCATTACTTTCGTTGGATCTCTGCCAAAACAACTTCTGGATTAAAACCACTTTAGAATCAGTAAGTTTGCGAGATTCTAGCCGTATTCCATGCAGGATGAGGCTACAGAACTGCCCCAAGAGAGGTCCCACACCGTCGCTGCGATGATGGGCCCCTGCCATGATACCGTCACGTTAGGCATATCGCCAACCACCATTGTCCCAGAAGTTTCCGATTTCTCTAAGTCTCGCAATATGCTCGTGTTCTAAGGCCATTTCCTGCCAAACCCAGCTTTGCGGATGAGGTTGCTGCATTGCAACCGGATGAATTGCGCCACAATTGCCAATTACTTGAGAAGGGAACTGCGCTATATGGATGCCGGGGAACGAGGCTCAAGCGCTAGCTTAGGGCATTAGGACGCCGGGTTACCAATAGCCATGTCTTCCATTACGACTTCGGCCATCGACACGCCATACCGGCGCTCGCTGGAACGGACTTACGACGATCTCGCCCTCCTTGCGCTGGCGGTGGTTGGCGTCGTCGCAGCTCTCACTTTTCGCGATTATGGACTTGGCTGGGACGACTACACCCATGCCGAGTATGCCGACCTTCTGCTGCGCATGTACGATTCCGGTTTTAAGGACACCGGCGCGCTTTCCTTTGCCAATCTCTACATGTATGGCGGCGGCTTCGACATGGCTGCGGCCCTTCTGCACAAGCTCATTCCGCTTGAATTGTTCGAAACTCGTCGCCTGCTCGGCGCCATCGTCGGCGTGATTGGGCTTGCGGTGACGTGGCGGCTTGCCCGTCGCGTCGGCGGTCCGCTCGCGGGACTGGCAGCGCTGCTGCTCTTGGCGCTGTGTCCGATTTTCTATGGGCACATGTTTATGAATCCCAAGGATGCACCCTTCGCGGTGGCGATGATCATCCTGATGATGGGGCTCGTGCGGTTGGCGGAAGAGTATCCGTCACCCACGCCGCGGACGGTCCTGATCGTCGGCCTCGGCGCAGGCCTCTCGATCGGATCGCGCGTTCTCGGCGGGTTGGCGCTGGTCTATGCGTTGATCGGATTCATTCCGCTGCTCGTCGAGCAGGTGCGAACGCAAGGCGCGCGCAAAGCGGGCCGTCGCTTCCTCCATGTACTCTATTTGCTGACGCCGGGCCTGATCCTCGGTTACCTGATCATGGGCCTGATCTGGCCATGGTCGATCATCGGTGTAGCCAACCCGCTCCGGGCGCTGACCTATTTCTCGCACTTCTTCGAAAAGCCCTGGAAGGAACTGTTTGACGGCGCGCTGGTGTCCGTGCCTGACATGCCCTGGTCCTACCTGCCGACGCTGTTCGCGTTGCAGCTTCCGGAAGTGATGCTGGGGCTCGCGATCGCAGGCGTCGTCACTACCTTTGTCATGCTGACGCGCACCGAGGTCTCAGCGCGGAGCAAGACCGTCTTGTTGATGCTCACGCTCGCAGCGACGCTGCCGCTGGTGATAGCGATGGTGAAGCGCCCTGCGCTCTACAACGGCATCCGTCATTTCATCTTCGTGGTCCCGCCGATGGCCGTGCTTGGCGGGCTGGCGTTCGAATGGGCGATGGCATGGATGAAGGACCATCGCCGCAGTTGGCAGCCCGCGGCGCTGGCAGTGTTCATCTTCGGCCTTTTATTGTCGCTCGGCGAGATGATCCGCCTGCATCCCTACCAGTACACCCATTTCAACCATATCGCGGGCACCGTGCGCGAGGCAGACGACCGCTTCATGCTCGACTATTGGGGCCTTGCCCTCAAGCAGGCTTCCGATGGCCTACGCGAGCAACTCATCGAGAAGCAGGAAGTACCGCCGCACGGGCGCAAGTGGAAGGTCGCGGTCTGCGGGCCGCAGCGTCCAGCTCAGGTGGCGCTCGGTTCGGATTTCAATATCGGATGGGACAGCCATGCCGCTGACTTCGCCATGACGCTCGGCGAATTCTATTGCAAAGGCCTTTCCGCGCCTGTGATGCTGGAGATCAAGCGTGACGATGTGGTGTTTGCACGCGTCTACGACATCCGCGGCCGCAGCATTTCCGGCCTATTGTCGATACCGGCGCCTTAAGGTCCAGCCAAACACCGGTACCGGTGTCGTGAGTTTCTAGCAGATACCTGCCATCCTTCGCGGACAGCTTGCTGCCGATGGAGTATGCCTCTACGCTAAAAAATTCACAATCAACGACGGGAGGGCCGGTTATGTCGCCTGCGGAAGCTCATCTGAAGGAAGCACCGTCGGAGATGACGGAGGCCGAATGGAACCAGCGCATCAACCTCGCCGCCTGCTATCGCCTCGTGGCGCTGTACGGCTGGGATGACTTGGTCGATACCCATATCTCCGCGCGCGTGCCGGGTCCCGACCACCACTTCTTGATCAATCCTTATGGCCTGCTGTTCGACGAGATCACCGCCTCAAGCCTCGTCAAGGTCGATCTCGACGGCAATCAGCTCTCCAAGAGCGATTACAGCATCAACCCGGCGGGGTTCACGATCCATTCGGCGATCCATGAAGTGCGCGAGGACGCCGGCTGCGTACTCCATCTGCACACCGTGGACGGCACCGCCGTCTCGAGCTGCGTCGAGGGGTTATTGCCGCTGAACCAGACCGCGCAATTTGTCACGCACGATCTCGCCTATCACGATTATGAAGGCGTGGCGCTCGACCATGACGAACGGCCGCGCTTGCAGAAGGACCTCGGCGACAAGAACCACATGCTGCTTCGCAATCATGGCACTCTCACGGTCGGCCGTTCGGTCGCCTCCGCCTTCGAACGCATGTATCACCTAGAGCGGGCCTGCTCGATGCAAGTCCGTACGCGGATGCTCGGGGCAACGGCCTATCCTGTCGAACAGACAGTGATAGACAAGAACGAAGCCTTATTCCGCAATGCCGAGCGCGCCGAAATGCGCTCCACCAACCTGGTTTGGCCGCCACTCCTCCGCAAGCTCGACCGCATCGACCCGAGCTATCGGAATTGAAATTTGCGGAATTTCGGGTAAAGTGAAGGTAACACCCTCTACACATTCGGAATCAAACGCCGCCCAATTTCGGGCGGCGTTTTTGCGTTTGGATCACGGGTGGGTTGAACGAATGCGAACCCCATCACAACATACGTTCTATCGCGGCAATTCCGACAGAGCCGCGATAATGCGCGCCCAAGAACGAATGCCTTTGTGGTAGCTCTTCAGGTCGTATTTCTCGTTCGGCGAATGGATGTTGTCGTCGTCGAGGCCGAAGCCGACCAGGAGCGTGTCGAGACCGAGGGTCTTCTTGAAATCGGCGACAATCGGGATCGACGCGCCCGATCCCATCAATATTGCCTCCTTGCCCCACTCCTCGGTGAGCGCCCGCTTGGCCGCGGCGAGCGGCTTCATGTTCCAGTCGAGAGCGATTGCCGGCGCGCTGGAGTGGTCGCCGAACTCGACCTTGCAGTCCTTCGGAATCCGCGCGGTGACGTGGTCGCGGAATGCCTTTCGGATCTTGCCAGGATCCTGGCCTTCGACCAGGCGGAACGAGATTTTGGCGGAGGCCTCAGCGGGAATCACCGTCTTGGACCCCTCACCGATATAGCCGCCAACGATACCATTGACGTCGCAGGTCGGCCGCGACGAGACCTGCTCGATCAAGAGGCGGTCTGTCTCGCCAGCTGGAACGGAAAGCCCAATCGGCTTGAGGAATGTTTCTGGCGTAAGGTTGAGTTTCTTCCATTGCGCCAGAATTTCCGGCGGCAGATCCTTCACGCCGTCATAGAAACCCGGGATAGTGATATGGCCATCATCGTCAAATAGCCCACCGAGAATTTTGGTCAGGACCCGGATCGGGTTTTGCGCACCGCCTCCGAATACGCCGGAATGCAGATCGCGATTGGCGGCCTTGATCTTAACCTCGTCATACACCAATCCCCGCAGCGAGGTCGTGATGGCCGGCGTGTTGGGGTCCCACATGCCGGTGTCGCAGACCAGCGCGAAGTCGGCCTTAAACTCCTGCTTGTTGGCTTCGAGGAACGGCACGAAGTTCTTCGAGCCGACCTCCTCCTCGCCTTCGATCAGGATTGTGATGTCGAGCGGCAGCGATCCCGTCACCGTCTTCCAGGCGCGACAGGCCTCGACAAAGGTCATGAGCTGGCCTTTGTCGTCCTCGGCGCCGCGAGCGACGATGATCTTGCGCCCGTCGGCATGATTGGTCACGACGGGCTCGAAGGGCGGCCGATGCCAGAGATTGAGCGGATCTACCGGCTGCACATCGTAATGCCCATAGAACAGCACATGCGGGCGCGACGCGCCGTGACCGTTGCTCTTGGCGACGATCGCGGGGTGGCCCTTGGTTGGTCGGACCTCCGCTGCAAAGCCAAGGCTCGCGATGTCCTTTGCGAGATGCTCGGCGGCGGCCTTGCATTCCCCGGCGAAGGCCGGATCGGCCGACACCGATTTGATCCGCAGCAACGCGAATAGGCGCTCCAAGCTGTTGTCGAAATCGGCATCGATGCGATCGAGGACGGAGTTGAGTTGCGACGTGTCGGGCATGTTGCGGCGTTCCTTGGCTACGGAAATTCTGCCTGTTGTTTCAACATTACTTCTTGGAAAACGGGCCTACCCTGCCAAATGCGTGCCGTGGCAGGCCTTTCGAAGTCATGCTCTAGGCCGCCGGTTTTAGCCCCACAGCCGCCGTCGAGCTAGCCGTATCCGTCTTGGGCGGATGCAGAATGTGCCAGATCAGAGCTGCGGCTACGACCGCGGTTGCCACAAGGTTATTGCCATAGGCCTGCAGGTCCTTCGGGAAAACCCCGAACGAGAGGCACATCAGAATGCCCATGATTGCGAGCGCGAACCAGGTGCCGAGCCGCACGGCCGGACGAGGATCATAAGCCGCGCGGTGGAAGAGAATGGTCATTGGGAAGAAAAGCCACAAGAAGTAATATTGTCGCGCGAGCGGGGATGCTACCGTCATCAGGCAGAATAGGATGCCAAGCTCCTCGGCATCCGATTTCTCTGTTCGCCGTGAGGGCGGCGGCATCACGGCGAGATAACCGAGCCCGATCGCAAGCGAGACTCCAATCACGATCCAGTTGGCCGCCTTGAAGGAAATGTCGACGACATTCATGGTCCGCACCGGCTTGCTTGCATTGTCCTGGTTGTAATTGACCGGACGCGTCAGGCGGTGTGTCACCGCGATGATGGATTGATTGACCCATGACCAGTTCTGCTCATTGCGCTGACCAAAGCCCTTTTCGGAGCTGATGCCGACCATGCCCTCATACCAGGTCTTCAGTTCCGCCAAGTTATGCTGAAGGCCGCGCACAGGCGCCGGAACGACGAACAAGAATACAATCAGGAAGACGACCATGCTCGCGACCGCCGTCCAGTGCCGGCGCCAAAGGAGATAGGGAAGCACCGCGACCGGAAACACCTTGATCGCGGTTGCCAGCGCGAACATGCTTCCCGCCATCCATGAACGTCCCTGCTGCAGCACCCAGAAGCCATACAGCAACATCGCCAGCAGCACGAGGTTGGGCTGGCCGAGATCGAACATATCGAACACGAAGGTGATGGTGGCAAAGCCGGGGGCAGCGAAAAGCCATTGGTTGGGCGATCTGTCCGATCCCGTCATAGCGTTGGACAACAGAATTGTTACCCACCAAGCCACCACATTGATCAATGATAGGCAGAGGTAGAGCGGTATCTTGCCGAACCAGCTCGGAATCGCGAGCAACACCGCCGACAAGGGCGGGTAGATGAAATCGAAGTAAACGCGAGGGTCGCTCGGATAGAGGTCCTTACCATGCAGCACCTGCTGCCCGGCCCAATACCAGAGCGGATAGTCCTTGGTCTTTCCGCTGCCCCAGATCTCAGGCACGAGGACGTCGGCCGTCAACACGATACAACAGAGCAAAAACAACACTTCGAGCGGCGCTCGCAGCTTCGGCCATCTCAGCACGCTTGGTTTTTCAATCATCAACAGAGGATCATGCCGCGACAATGAGGAGGACATTATCGCCGCAGTAAACCGCCGAGCGCGCCGCGCACCAGCGAGCGACCAATCGAACCGCCGAGCGATCCGCCGATCGACTTGCCGACGTCGGCGACCATGCCGCCGACCACCTTGTCGGTGACCGAACGCGTGACGTTCCGGGCAATGAGCTGACCTGTCGACAGCCTGCCGCGCTTCACATTGGTGCCGAAGATCGTGGCAGCGATTGCGCCGATATGCCCCAAAATCCCGCCACCGCCTGATCCGTCCGCCGTGGCCGCCGTTCCGGTGATGCGCTTCTGCAGGATCTCATAGGCGGACTCGGCATCGATCGCGGTATCGTATTTTCCTTTGACGGGGCTATTGTCCATGATCGCCTTGCGCTCCTCCGGCGTGATTGGCCCGATCCGTGCCGTTGGCGGCCGGATCATGACGCGCTCGACCATCGAAGGCGTGGCGTTTCCTTCCAGAAACGACACCAAAGCCTCGCCCCTTCCCAGTTCCGTGATGACCTTGGCGGTGTCAAGCTCCGGGTTGGGTCGGAAGGTTTGCGCCGCAGCTGCGACCGCCTTCTGATCGCGCGGCGTGAATGCCCTGAGCGCGTGCTGCAGGCGATTGCCGAGCTGACCGAGCACTTTGTCGGGAACGTCGATCGGGTTTTGCGTGACAAAATAGACGCCAACGCCTTTCGAACGGATCAAGCGGACCACCTGTTCAATCTTGTCCATCAGCGCTTTTGGCGCATCGTTGAACAACAGATGCGCCTCATCGAAGAAGAACACGAGCTTCGGCTTTGGAAGATCGCCGACTTCCGGCAATTCCTCGAACAGCTCGGACAGCATCCACAACAGGAACGTGGCGTAAAGCCGCGGGCTTTGCAAGAGTTTGTCAGCGACGAGAATATTGATCATGCCTCTCCCGTCGCGGTCGGCGCGCATGAAGTCCTTTAGCGATAACGCGGGCTCGCCGAAGAACTTGTTGCCACCCTGGTTCTCCAGCACCAGCAGCTGGCGCTGAATGGTACCCACGGTCGCTCTGGTGACGTTTCCGAAGCCCTGGGCGGCTTTTCGGATCGGCGCCAAGGGATCGTCGTCGCCATCCGCGTTCTTCTTGCTCGCGTCCGGAACGATCGCATCCAACAGCGCGCGGAGATCCTTCATATCGATCAGCGCAAGGCCGTTATCGTCGGCGACCCTGAACGCGACGTTCAGAACGCCCTCCTGCACATCGTTCAAATCGAGCATGCGCGACAGCAGTAGCGGTCCCATCTCGGTGACCGTTGCGCGCACAGGATGGCCCTGCTCACCGAACACGTCCCAAAAGACGGTGGAAAACTGATCGGGCTGGAACGTCAGCCCAACGTCGCTCGCGCGCTTGACGATGAAATCCTTGGCCTCGCCGACTTCCGAGATGCCTGACAGATCTCCCTTGATGTCCGCCGCAAAAATAGGAACGCCAGCCCGCGCGAAGCCTTCCGCCATCACCTGGAGAGAGACGGTTTTTCCAGTTCCGGTCGCGCCGGTGACGAGCCCGTGGCGATTTGCAAGCGCAAGCGTCAGCCACGCAGGCTGTTCGCCCTTGCCGATGAATATCTTTTCACCCGTATCTGCCGCGCTGTAGTCGGGTATTGCCATCACATTCGGCCTGCTCGTCATCAGTCGGTTTCAACCTGGATCATACTTCATATTGCGAAGCGATTGAACCGGTCGATGCCCGTTCTTGCAAACCGGATCCTAAGGC
>Ga0126371_10003006_pt1 | contig 14672 bp, 9 predicted proteins | sample PanSoiMetaPlot_4_FD_110145 | JGI IMG/M metagenome (GOLD analysis project Ga0126371, IMG submission 110145) | Tropical forest soil microbial communities from Panama - MetaG Plot_4 | ecosystem: Environmental > Terrestrial > Soil > Tropical forest > Bulk soil | place: Panama | collected 2016-02-17 | reverse complement strand
CCGTAGCGGCCAGCACATCGCGCTGGAACCAAAAGCGTTGCGCGTTCTGATAATGCTGACGAGTCGTGCGGGGCACTTGGTGGACAAGCAGGAACTGCTGGAGTCGGTCTGGCCTAATACCTTCGTCGAAGAGAACACGCTAACCAAAACAATCGGCATCCTTCGGCGGGAACTGGGTGACACCAGTCGGGATTCAAAGTTGATCGAAACGGTACCGACTCGCGGTTATCGGTTCATTGCGCCAGTCGAAGTTCTGCCGGAGGCACCTTCTTCGCCGTTTCAGACCGTTGGAGTGTCAGGAGAATCACCTGCCGCGCCAATTTCATCAGCCTCTCATTTGCCACAGGCAAAAAGCGGCAGGCTGAAAGGAAGATACCTGCTCGTTGCGCTTGCCGCGCTCATTCTGTTCATCGGCGCAGGATGGCTAATCTACAAAAAATGGCGTACCTCAATTCCAGTGACGCCCGCCCAGCGCACACTCACCCGCCTCACGTCAGACGAAGGCCTGCAGGCCGGTGCGACTTGGTCGCCAGACGGACGCTTCATCGCCTACAGCTCCGACCGCGGCGGAAAATATGATATCTGGGTCCAGCAAATCAGCGGCGGCGATCCCATTCAGATCACAAAAGGCCCCCACCAAAATTGGCAGCCGGACTGGTCCCCCGACGGCAAGTACATCGCTTATCGCTCTGAGGAGGGCGACGGTGGAATCTACGTCACACCCGCTCTGGGCGGAGAGGGTCAGCAGCGCAAAATCGCATCCTTCGGCTACAGCCCTCTTTGGTCGCCGGATAGTTCGATGATCTTGTTACAGCAGACCGGTTTTCTGGGTAAAAAGATTTATGTCGTAGGCCTCGACGGAAGCCCACCCCGTGAGGTGCTGACCGATCAGGAAAGAGACAACGCCGTGATGTTCTCTACATGGCATCCCGATGGCCGGAGAATTACGTCCTGGGTCGTGAATGAGGCCACGAATATCTTCTCTGCTACCATTCCACAACTTTGGACAGCGCCTGTTGACGGCGGTCCGGCGGTCGAAACGAGATTTCCGCCTGAACTCCAGAAGCAGATTGAAGCCCTGGCAGCGGTGCCCGGTAGTACCGAGTTCAGAACGGATTTCAGGTTCGCCTGGGCGCCATCGGGCAAGGCAATTTACTTCGAACGCACCTTTCGAGGAGCAAGAAATGTCTGGCGCATAACTGTTGACCCTGTCACATTGCAGGCCATTAACTTTGAGCGCGTTACGACCTCTCCGGGACTCGATGCCGAGTTCGCCATCTCTCGAGATGGAAGCAAGCTGGCCTTCACAAGCGCGCACCAGCAGATTCGCGGCTGGGAATTTCCCATCGATGCCAATGCAGGGCGTGTCACAGGTCCGGGCCGCGCCGTCACCTCTCCCGGAATTGAAGCGTGGGGTTTAGATCTCTCGCCAGACGGTCGCAAATTAGCTGTGGGGGGCAATCGTGACGGTCGGGTGGGAATATGGGATACGTCTCCGGATGGGCGCGAAGAACCAATGATGCCGGATGATTCCTACCTGCGAAGTGGTCCGATATGGTCTCCTGACGGCAAGCGGGCAGCTTACACGCGCTCCCCGGCTTCAGATTCTTCCAACACCAGCCAAGTCGCAGTATGGTCAGGCGAGAACCGCACCGAATCTTTCGTTGGACCGGAGACCCCATACTTCAGAATCGTGTCTGACTGGTTCCGCGACGGGAACTCGCTACTCATCGTGCTATCGGATTACTCAAATCGATCTGAAATATGGCAGTTGCCCATTGACGGCCCTGAATCCGGGAAGTCCTCGGCCCGAAGAATTGCTTTTGATCCAAACCACGCGCTATGGCAACCTCACATGTCGCCTGACGGCCGCTGGATTGTTTTCGAAGCCGTAAGCTTCCAGTCTCATAATGCGGAGTCCACAATCTATACCATTCCGTCTGCCGGCGGCCCCCCCGGATCATGGACCCGCATTACGGATAGCAAACAGTGGGACGACAAGCCACGATGGTCTCCCGACGGCAAGACGATCTATTACCTCTCCGAACGGAAGGGCTATTTCAATCTGTGGGGCATTCGCTTCGATCCAGTAAAGGGAAGGCCGCAGGGCGAACCTTTTCAAGTGACTTCGTTTGCGAGTCCCACACTTATGGTCCCCAGGCAAATACCGCCGGTCGATATTTCAATTACCGCCGATCGCCTCGTGCTGCCCCTTGCGCAAACATCCGGCAACATCTGGATACTCGACAACGTGGAACGATGAAAGTTCTTGCTGCTATCCCTAAATCCTGATAAGAAAGCTAAGCACTTGCCTTACGGGCTCCTCTCGTTCCTCAACGAAGCATCAGGAAAGGAAGGCCGTGATGAATCGCTCCACAAAAAGAACGCTGAAAAGTGGCAAGTCTGGTATTAGCTTCAGGCAATTTCCCGTGTTCTTCTGCATCGGAATAGCTGTTCCCCTTGTTTTTCCTGCGCAAACCCAGGCACAGGCTCCTGCCGATAAAGCCTGGACAGTATTACAGTCCGGACTCTCCGCAGGCGGTGGCGACAAAGTGACCGCGGTAAGGGTACTGGGATTAATCGAAAAAGACCAAAAAGCAGAGCAATTGGCCCTTACCGCACTTGGCGATTCGAACTCAGAAGTTCGCGCTGCGGCAGCCGAGGCGTTAGGGCAGATGCAAGCCAAATCAGCCGCGCCACAAATTGAGACAACTCTTAAAGCCGAGCAGGACGTAGGCGTCATCGTATCGTGTGCTCGCGCCCTGGTTGCCCTGGGTGATCCCTTGGGATTTGGCGTCTACTATGCCGTTCTCACCGGCGAAAGGAAAAGCGGGGCATTACTGGATAGTCAGAAGAAGATGCTCAAAGACCCCAAGAAAATGGCCCAGTTCGGCTTTGAGACGGGAATCGGCTTTGTCCCATTTGCCAGCGTTGGGCTGGGCGCATTCAAGGCGCTCACCAAAGATGACTCTTCCCCCGTCCGCGCCGCCGCTGCCCGGATTCTGGCCAAAGACCCTGATCCTAAAACGCGCGATGCCCTTGTTCAGGCAACATCGGACAAAAGCTGGCTGGTCCGCGCGGCCGCCCTCGATTCCCTCTCCCATCGCAACGATCCCAGCGTGATCGCCAAAATAGAACCCAGTCTCGACGACGAGAAAACCGCCGTCCGTCTAACCGGCGCAGCCGCGATTGTTCACCTTCAGGATGTTCAGGAGCATACACCGGAAACGAAACCGATCAGCAAACACAAATAATGGCCAACTGGAGGTGCTCGCCTGTTATCCATTTGGAAGCTTGTCAAGTACCTTTTGATTAATGCTCTTCTAACTCACTCAATAGAAAGCGCTTTCGTCTGAGAGCACTTGACCTGTTTTCTTGCCAAATCAGGTATCCTAGAAATAGGGAGCCCTTTTTTGAGCTCTCGAGTGTTACTACGCATAAGTGGTTGAAAACAAACAATCTCCGTACAGAATCGCCCACCCAAACTGTTGAAAACAAAAGATCTCCGTACAAAATAGGGGCAGGGGTACCTCAGAGATCAAAAGACCGAATGAAAGTTTTCGTCACAGGTTCCACCGGATTTGTCGGCAGCCATGTAGCCAAAGTCCTCGCCCAGCGGGGAGCAGACCTTCGTCTCCTTGTTCGCAAATCGAGTAATATGGCGAACTTGTCCGGAATGCACGCGCCGCCGTCGTTGACTACCATTACTGGTGATCTGCTTGACCCAGAATCGCTCCGTCCCGGCATCCATGGCTGTGATTTCGTCTTCCATGTCGCCGCCGACTACCGCCTCTGGGTGCGAGACCCGAAGCAGATGTATGCGGCAAATGTAGACGGTACCCGCGAACTGCTTCGCATCGCCCGCGAAGAAGGCGTCCGCCGCGTGATTTACACCTCAAGCGTGGCTACGATGGGCTTCAAGACTGACGGCAGCATCGTCGACGAGAACACGCCAGTCTCGCTCGCCGATATGGTCGGTCACTACAAGCGGTCAAAGTTCCTTGCCGAGCAGGAAGCGCTCAAAGCCGCCTATGACGGCCAGGAAGTAATGATCCTGAACCCCACCACCCCGATCGGACCCGGCGACATCAAACCCACCCCCACTGGCCGTATCATTGTCGACTTCCTCAACAGGAAGTTCCCTGCCTATGTGGACACTGGCCTTAATCTCGTTGATGTAGAAGAAGTTGCACATGCACATGTCGCTGCCATTGAGAAAGGAACTCCCGGTGAGCGCTATATCCTGGGCGGCGAAAACCTGACCCTCAAGCAGATACTCGACAAGATGTCAGCGATCACTGGCCTGCCCTCGCCGACCACCAAAGTCCCTCATGCTGTAGCTATGATCTTCGCCTTCTTCGACGAAACCATCACGGGCCGTATTCTCGGAAAAGAGCCGCGCGCAACAGTAGAAGCCGTCCGCATGGGCAAGAAGAAAATGTTCGCGTCATCCGCCAAAGCCACGCGAGAATTGGGTTTTCGCCAGATTCCCGTCTACCAGGCCATGCGTGCCGCCATTGACTGGTTCCGCGCTAACGAATACGCACCATGAAACGTGTGGGTATCATTGCCGCATTACCGGGTGAGCTCAAACCTCTCATCCGAGGCTGGCAGCAGCGCAGATCACTTTATTTCGGCCGAATTGGCGAAACTGAGTGCATTGCCATCGCCGGCGGAATGGGCGCTGAGGCCGCGGCACGCGCTTGCGAATTGGTACTCGCCGAAGACAAGCTTGACGCGTTGGTTTCAATTGGCTGGGCCGGGGCGCTTTCCTGCGGGCTTAAGCCTCGAACAGCCTGCGCTATCTACGATGTCATCGACAGTGCGACAGGCGAGCGCTTCGTCACCGACTTTCCTACCGGCCAACGTCTGCTAACTCTGGATCACGTTGCCTGCCATGATGAGAAACGCGAGCTCGCCGAGAAATATAAGGCCCCGCTAGTTGATATGGAGGCCGCAACTGTGGCCCGCATCGCTGCAGCACGAGATTTGGCGTTCTTTTGCTTTAAAGGCATCTCTGATGGCGCCAACGACAAGCTGCCTAACTTCAACCGCTTCCTCGGCAAAGATGGACAGTTGCGAATGCCGCTGTTTATCACCTATGCTTTGCTGCATCCGAAGTACTGGCCGGCGCTGAGGCAGCTGGACACACAGAGCCAGGCCGCAGCCCGCAATCTCGCATCCATCGTCACTGAGTCTCTGCGTCGTCCGCTGTAATCTAGTACAAGCACATGGCCACCATCACCAGCAATGAGTCCACTGCGGCAAGCGACGTTATACCCGCGACCATGAACGCCGCAGTCTACCGTGCCGTCAACGACGTGCGCGTCGAGACCATACCAGTCCCGGAAATAGGTCCCGGCGAGCTCCTCATTCGCGTCCACTCCTGCGGCATTTGCGGGACCGACTTAAAGAAGATCCATACTGGCTCGCACTCGGCTCCGCGCATCTTCGGCCATGAGACGGCCGGAATGATTGTCAAGACCGGCGGAGACGTGAATAACTTCGCCCTCGGCGACCGGGTCATGGTCTTCCATCACATTCCATGTGGCAAGTGCTACTACTGTCGCAAGAAGACCTTCGCGCAATGCCCGATCTACAAGAAGGTTGGCTGCACCGCAGGTTTCGAGCCTTCAGGTGGTGGCTTTGCTGAATACGTCCGCGTCATGCCCTGGATTGTCTCTATGGGAGGCGTAGTCCAGATCCCCGATGGCGTCCCCTTTGAGCAGGCCGCGTTCGTCGAGCCAGTCAACACCTGCCTCAAGGCCATTAAGAACCTGAACCTCGCTCCCGATGAAACGGTGCTGGTCATCGGCCAGGGTCCGATTGGAATTATGCTGGCCGCGTTGGCTGCGCGCACCGGGGCCAAAGTCCTCACATCTGATCTCTATCCGGAGCGCCACGCAATCGCAGAAGTCTACGGCCTTAAACACCATATTGACGCCGGCAAGGAAAATGTAGTCGAAGTAGCGAAGCGCGAGTCCGAAGGACGTGGAGCCGACGCCGTCATCCTCGCCGTCGGTGGGAACGCGCTCATTCGCACAGCGATGGACGCTGCCCGCCCCGGTGGCCGCGTACTACTTTTCGCTCAAACTCAGCACGGCGATGCGACCATCGACCCGGCGGCCATTTGCATGGAAGAAAAAACGCTGCTCGGCTCCTACAGCGCCTCAATCGATATTCAGGACGCGGGCGCAAACCTGGTCTTCGATGGCTACAGCAACGGATTTGACCTGACCAGGCTCATTTCTCACCAGTTCCCTTTGGAACAGACGCTGGAAGCCATAGAAATAGCATCCAACCCAACGGCAGCATCGATGAAAGTATTTATTCAGCCAAATCTGAGAAAATAGAAAAGATATGGCGAACCAAATGACGGCCGCTGTGCTCTACGGGAAAGAAGACCTGCGTATCGAGCAGGTGCCCGTGCCGTCCGCCGGTCCCGGCGAGATCGTTGTCAGCGTCGCCGCGGCGCTTACCTGCGGCACTGATCTCAAGGTATATCGCCGCGGCTATCATGCCAAAATGCTGAAGCCTCCCATTCCTTTCGGACATGAGTTGGCCGGCGTAGTAGTTGAAGTCGACAAGAGTGTGAAAGTCTTTCGCGCAGGCGACCGCGTGGTTGCACTCAACTCAGCGCCATGCGATGCCTGCTATTACTGCAAGCACAACCAGCAAAATCTTTGCGACGATCTGCTCTTCAACAATGGCGCTTATGCTGAGTACCTTCGTATCCCATCGCGAATAGTTGAGAAGAACACACTGCACGTTCCTGATGGCGTTCCTCTTGAACACGCGGCTCTTACTGAACCTCTGGCCTGCGTGGTTCGCGGCCTCGAAGAAACGAATGCGCAACCCGGTGACACAGTTGTCGTGATCGGAGCCGGCCCGATTGGCCTGATGTTCATCCATACGGCGCACCTGGCCGGCATGCACGTTATCGCAGTCGTCAAGCGCGATGAGCAAGTAGAAGCGGCAAAGACCTTCGGTGGGGAGCATGTGATCCAGACAACCGTTACAAAAGATGTGGTCGCTGCCGTTCGCGGCCTTACTCCTAAGAATCGCGGTGTTGATGTGGCCATCGAAGCTGTCGCGGTTCCAGCAACCTGGCAACAGGCAGTGGAGATGGTCCGTAAGGGCGGAGTTGTCAACTTCTTTGGCGGATGCGCCGCCGGAACGAAAGTTGAGCTGGACACAAACCGTTTGCATTACAACGACATCACGCTGAAGGCCAGCTTCCATCACACGCCGTCGACTGCGCGCAGAGCATTTGAACTGATCACCAGCGGACGCTTCAATTGCCGCGAATACATCACAGGACGCGCGCCGCTGGCCAGTCTTGATGAGGTTTTCCGCAAGCTGATGGACCGCTCGAATGACATCAAGACGGCCATCATCCCCTGAACCAATGACTGCAAAAACCGCACAGAGTGAATTGATCGAAAAGGGCTGGGCGGCGCTTCCAGCGGAATACCGCATCCCTGACAAAGCACCCACGCTCGAAGAAGCTCGCACCTACTGCCAACGTCTTGCCGAAACTCACTATGAGAATTTCCATGTAGCGTCATGGTTTTTGCCGAAACGCCTGCGTCCGCACTTTCACAGTATTTATGCCTATTGCCGCATCTCCGATGATCTGGGAGACGAGGTCAGCAATCGTGAACAGGCGCTCGCGCTGCTCAATCTCTGGGGCGAAGAACTCGACGCCTGCTATCGCGGCGAGGCGCGCCATCCCGTATTTGTAGCGCTCGCTGAGACGATTCGCGCCTGCGACATTCCGAAAGAACCGTTCGCCGACCTGCTCGTCGCCTTCCGTCAGGACCAGACCGTTACACGCTTCGAGACGATAGACGACGTTCTCGGTTATTGCCACTATTCGGCGAATCCGGTCGGCCATCTTGTGCTGTACGCCTGTGGCTACCGTGATGTTGAGCGCTTCGCTTTATCTGACTACACATGCTCTGCGCTCCAACTGGCCAATTTCTGGCAGGACGTAACTGTTGATTATGCTAAAGGCCGCATTTACTTCCCCCTTACTGACATGCAGCGTTTCGGAGTCGATGAAGCGACCATCGCAAATCGCAGTTTTACGCCGCAATTCCGCGAGTTGATGCGCTATGAAGTTGAATATGCGCGGCAAATGTTCGCGAAAGGCCTGTCGCTGATCCGGATGGTTGATAGCGAGCTTGCCATCGATCTCGACCTCTTCAGTCGCGGTGGTCTCGAAATCCTTAATGCGATTGAACAGCAGGAATACAACGTGCTCCGAGCACGTCCCGCCATCTCGAAGGGCAGGAAAGCGGCACTGCTTCTGCGCGCACTGAGTGGAAAGTTTTTCGGGCGGAGCGCTGCGTGGTCGTGAGCGTCGAGCAGGCGTATGCGGTCTGCCGCAAGATCGCACGCCACGAAGCTAAAAACTTTTACTACGCCTTCGTAGCACTTCCTAGAGCGAAGCGTAATGCCATCTGCGCTGTCTACGCCTTCATGCGTCACGCCGATGACCTGTCTGACGATGAAACAAAATCGCGCGAAGCGCGGCGCAGCAATCTTGATGCGTGGCTCGAGTCATGGCATAAGGCATCGCATGGAGAGACAACCGAGGACCCGGTCTTCATCGCCCTGCGGGACGCGCAGTCGCGCTTTCATATAACGACTGACCTATTGGATCAACTCGTCCAAGGGACGGCGATGGACCTGCATCCGTCGCACGTTAATCACAGCACACCCGGAAGCGAGGCCGTCCATCCACTATGCTTTGATACTTATGCGACCTTCGATGATCTCTATCAGTACTGCTACTATGTTGCGTCAGTTGTAGGATTGGTCTGCATTCGCATCTTTGAATACAGCGACACGCGTGCGGAAAAACTGGCTGAGGAAACCGGTATCGCCTTCCAGCTTACCAACATCCTGCGCGACGTGCGCGAAGACGCCGAGCGCGACCGCATCTATCTGCCGCTTGAAGACCTTGAGCGCTTCGGCGTCACCATTAATGAGCTCCAGCAACTGAAGAACCGCCAGCATCTCACTCTGAACCAGCGCGAGTTGTTGGAGTTCGAAGCAAATCGTGCTGAACACTATTACAAATCAGGCGAAGCTCTATTGCCGCTCATAGCAGCCGATGCGCGCCCGGCGCTGTGGGTCCTCATCACCATCTACCACCGCCTGCTTCAACGTATCGAAAGAAAGAATTTCGACGTATTCACGGAACGCGTTTCGGTACCAACCCTCACCAAACTGGCCATCCTGGCGCGAGGAATGCTCCGCACGCTGGCCAACCGGCTGCGAGGCTAAAGCAATGGCTGCACCGAACCGCAGCATCGAGTCAGTCGTGGTGATCGGCGGTGGCGCTGCCGGACTTGCGGCCTCGCAGGCGCTCGCCGATTCCGGATACAAAGTGCGTCTCATCGAGCGCAAATCCTACGTCGGCGGACGCGCATCGTCCTATGAACATCCCGGCACTGGCGAAATTATTGACAACTGCCAGCATCTGCTCTTCGGCTGCTGCACCAACCTTATAGACCTTTTTCGCCGTATCCGCGCATTCGATAAGCTCCGTTGGTTCGACGACATTACGATGATCGAGCCCGGAGGGCGATGCAGCATGCTGCGCTCTTCATCGCTGCCGGCTCCCCTGCATGCCAGCCCAGGATTCCTCAAGGCACACGCATTTTCGCTTGCAGATAAGCTGGCTATAGCGCGCGGCCTGAACTCTTTCATCACTGGCATACCTGAAGATACGGAAGAAAACTTCTCTCACTGGCTCGTCCGCCACAAGCAGACTCAAGGCGCCATCAAGCGTTTCTGGGAGCCTGTGCTCTTCGCGGCATTGAATGAAGAGCTGGACAAGACTTCAGTCCATTACGCGGCAAAAGTCTGCCGCGAATTGTTTCTGCGCTCACCTGAAGCAGGCCGCATGGCCATTCCATCTATCCCGCTTAGTGATCTCTACGGTTACGCCCTCGAATCGCTCAAAGCGCGTGGCGCTATTATCAATCTTCGCACCAGCGTAACGCGCGTCACATGGGATGAAAGTCAAAAACAATGGGCTGTCGAAACCGAACCTGACCGCTTCTTTAGCGATGCCATCATCTTTGCGGTGCCGTTTGAAGCGATGGCCAGGCTGCTGCCGACACTGCCAGATGCGCCAGGAAAAGAAGCGCTCGCTGCGCAAGTGAGCCAGTTCAGTCATGCGCCCATCGCAGCGATTCATCTCTGGTTTGATCGTGAAATTACCGGCCTTGAGCACGCATCGTTGCTTGACACCACCATCCAGTGGCTCTTCAACAAATCAAAGCTGCAATCGCAACGTTCTGCGCGGCGGGAGCAGTATCTCGAACTGGTGATTAGTGTTCTCCGCTCGGTCATTCCTATGCAGAGACAGGAACTGATCGATCTCGCCATGCGCGAACTGGCGTTGTTTTTCCCGGTTGTGCGAGAAGCAAAATTATTGAAAGCGGCGGTGACGAAGGAAGTCCGCGCAACTTTCTCCATTCGGCCGCAGCTCGATAAGATTCGCCCTACAGCGCAAAGCCCCTGGCCCAACATATTTCTTGCCGGTGACTGGACGGCGACTGACTGGCCCGCGACGATGGAAGGCGCCGCGCGCAGCGGCTATCTTGCGGCGGAAGCGCTGACGCAGTCCGCAGGCAACGCGCAGAAATTCCTCCAGCCTGATCTGCCGTCTACCGGATTCATGCGCCTCTTCCGCTAAGAGTTGAGGCCATCCTCAGCCCTCCCTGGAACATCTAACCGCAAAGATTTACTAAGATCAAATGGCCCAACAGCCAATTGAAAATTACGGCATCGTCGGAAACATGCGCTCTACGGCGCTCATCAGTATGGAAGGCTCAATTGACTTCTTCTGCTTTCCTGATTTTGATTCCCCCACAGTCTTTGCATCTTTACTTGACCCCCAAGGTGGCTCTTTTCGCATACAGGCCGAACTTGATGACCAACGCTTCAAACAACTTTATCTGCCCGACACAAACATTTTGCTCACCCGCTTTCTCTCCGGCTCGGGGGTCGCCGAGATTACTGATTTCATGCCCATCCTCGCCGGCCAAGAAGGCGAAATATATGCTCACCAGATCATTCGCATGGTGCGCGTTATCAAAGGCGAAGTCCAGTTTCGCATGTGTTGCGCTCCGCGCTTCAACTATGTGCGTAGCAGTCATGTCACGCGCGCCGCGCATAACTGCATTCATTTCGAACCAGAATGTGCTTCATGCCTGCGAATGACGCTGCACTCCACTGTGCCAGTCACGGCTGAAGGCAGTGATGCCATCGCTAACTTCACTCTCGAGGCAGGCCAGACTGCCACCTTCACCTTCGGCGAAGCCGCGCCCGATACGAGAATTCTTGATCCGGAAGCCATTGAAAACCATTTCCGCCAAACCGCAAGCTATTGGCGCGACTGGATTGCCCGCTCCAACTACTCAGGGCGGTGGCGCGAAATGGTGAATCGATCCGCATTGGCCTTGAAGCTGCTTTGCAGCCAGGAATACGGCTCCCTCATTGCGGCGCCAACCTTCGGTTTACCTGAGCGAATTGGAGGCGAGCGCAACTGGGATTACCGCTACACATGGCTGCGTGATGCAGCCTTCAGCCTCTACGCTTTTATGCGTCTTGGGTTCACTGAAGAAGCGCAGGCATTCACCAACTGGCTGCATGACCGCCTACACGATGACGCAGAGCACGGCCCGCTCCAGGTCATGTACCGCATGGATGGCCGCCAGGAACTCGATGAGTCTGTTCTGGAGAACTTCAAGGGCTATAAGTGCTCGCGGCCTGTCCGTATCGGCAATGCCGCGTCAAAGCAACTGCAACTCGACATTTATGGCGAAATCATGGATGCCATCTATCTTGCCAATAAATATGGCGACCCCATTTCGCACGATGACTGGGATGGGGTTCGTCGCATTCTTGAATGGCTGGAAAAGAATTGGAAGCGTCCTGATGAAGGCATCTGGGAGGTGCGTGGTGGAAGAAAGAAATTCCTGCACTCTCGTCTCATGTGCTGGGTGGCCTTCGACCGTGCCAGCCGTCTCGCCGGAAAGAGGTCGCTCCCAGGCCCGCTGGAGAACTGGCTGACTACGCGCGACGCAATCTCAGAAGATATCTTCACCAACTTTTGGGACGACTCCCAGAAATCGTTCGTGCAGTATCAAGGCTCTAACTGCCTCGATGCGTCGTCTCTACTGATGCCACTCATGCGTTTCATCAGCCCTGTCGATCCACGCTGGCTTTCCACTATGGAGGCCCTCGAAAAAACGCTGACTGAAGACAGCCTCGTTTATCGCTACGATACAAGAGAAAACTCTGTTGACGGATTGCCAGGCAGGGAAGGCAGTTTCACCGCATGCTCATTTTGGTTCATTGAGTGCCTGGCACGCTCACATCAGTTGGAAAAAGCGCGTTTGCTCTTCGACAAGATGCTCGGCTATGCAAACCACCTCGGTTTGTATTCAGAACAGTTAGGCAGCAGTGGAGAGCATTTGGGAAATTTTCCTCAGGCATTCACGCATCTGGCGTTGATTAGTGCCGCAACATATCTCGACCGCGCTCTGAGCGGAAAAGACAATGCAACTTGGCGCTGACAACATAAGGTGCTCGATACTCTGTGTCACATCCAGCATCTGGATAAATACTCGGAGCAGATTTACTGCTCGTGAGTGACATTCTGGTTTGTTGCAGCACCGTTTTGTGTGCGCGTCCTGAGCATGTTGCCGGTTTCAATCTCTTTCCGCGCATCTGCAGAACGGTGGGCCGCCGTGTAGGCATCAGCCAATTCCTGGTGGAATCTCAGGCTATCCGGCAACAGCCGCACCGCCATCTCTAGTTCTTGAATCGCGGTGGGGTCTCCGCTATCAAGTTTCATTTTGCCGAGATCATAATACGACTCAGCATCGCGTGGATTCAGTTGAACTGCGGTCTGGAATTCCTCAAGCGCCTTTTGCTCCTGTCCCTGCTGCTCCAGCGCTTCGCCAAGAGAGCGATGTAAGTCAGGAATTTCTGGATGCAGCTTTTCCAGAAGCTCTAGTTGCCTCATACCAGAGTCGATTTGCCCCGTACTGATCATCGACTCGGCGTAGTAGTACTCTACCTGGGGAACGAGGTCTGCCTTTCCGATTACAGGCTGCAGTGTCTCAATGCAACCATGGTAGTCACCAGTCATGAACTGACTGATGGCTAGGACGCTGCGGCCGCCAGTATCATCCGGGTGTGTTTTTACATATCGTGATAGAGGCGAAATGGCGTCCGCAAATTGCGACCCTGCAAATGCCGCCCGTCCCCAGTTATAGTCGAGTCCATCGAGCGAAGGATTCCACACGGCGGCGCGCTTAAAGTAGGCAACAGCGCCCGCATAATCGCTGTTTGTTGCGGTAATGGCGCCCAGGTTGTTATAGCTGTCAGCTATCGCGGACCCAACTTGCGCCTTCAGTACTTCAACCTTGCGCAGGGCCACAGGGTCCGCTGTCGTAGCATGAGATACGTCAGTTTCTGCAGCAGATGCCTGTAAATCCTGAGACCCTGACGTATCAATTAGCGCCGCGAGCTTGCTTTTGTCCTGCGACAGCGTTTTGTTAGCCAATTCGCGCGCTGTTTTCATCTCGGCGTGCGCTGCTTCAGTTTGTCCCTTCTGCATCAGGATTCTGCCTAAAAGAAAATGAGCATTCTGAACCTGATACCGATTCCGCGAAACATCTGTCGTAAGACGGATACATTGATGAAGAGCAGTTTCCGCCTCATCGTTACGGTTCATATTGAAATACATTTGCCCCAGATACAGATAGGCGTCAGGGCTTTGCGGTGCGAGCGCGACCGCCTTTTTCAGATATGTTTCCGCCTCAGGATAGTGATTGCGATTTGCCGCAATTTTTCCGAGCGCCGCGTAAGTCATGGCATCATTCGGAGAAATGGCCAACTCCTTCTTTAACTCTGCTTCGGCACTTTCCATGTGGCTTTCATCGCCACCCGTTGCTATCAAGATCGTGGCGAGTGAATAATGCGCTCCAGGCAGACGAGGGTTTTCTTCGATGGTTCGCTTGAATTCCGTTAGCGCCTGGGACTGGAAATCCGATTCAGCATATGCGTGACCGAACGCCATGTGGATTTCCGGAGTGTCCCCGAATGACTTTTCCATCTCATTGAATATCTGCGCAGCGCACTTTTCGTCTTCGAGATCGAGACACGCGACGGCCAGATCATAGCCATTAGGAAAAGTCGGATCCAAGGCCACCGCTGCTTCCAGTTCCTTCCTTGCTTCCTGATCCCGATCAAGCTTCAGAAACGCTCGTCCAAGCACTTGATGGGCCTGAGCAAGCTCTTCACGATCACCGGGATATTTCTGTATGAATTCCGAAGCCAGCGTCTTCGCATGGTCGGGATTGCCCAGCACCAGCGCCATTTGCGCATAGTCAAGAAGCAAAGACATGGAATTGGGCTCAAAAGTCAGAGCTTCATCAAACAATGGTGCGGCGTCCGTATAATCCTTCGCCAGGCCGTATCCCATCGCCAACTCGCCAAGCGCATCTGCAAGAAATGCGCGATATTGCTCCGCCGCCTCGCTGAGCTTGCCAGTCCGTTGCAGCTCCTGGGCGTGGTTGTAGTACTGCTGTAACGATCCGTTGTCTCTAGTCTGTCCGTTGAGAGCTGCAGCAGAAATCAAT
>Ga0126371_10003005_pt1 | contig 14674 bp, 8 predicted proteins | sample PanSoiMetaPlot_4_FD_110145 | JGI IMG/M metagenome (GOLD analysis project Ga0126371, IMG submission 110145) | Tropical forest soil microbial communities from Panama - MetaG Plot_4 | ecosystem: Environmental > Terrestrial > Soil > Tropical forest > Bulk soil | place: Panama | collected 2016-02-17 | reverse complement strand
CTTGGGCGAACACCATCAAGGCCGAAGGCGTCGTTCGTGCATCTACCGGTGAAGGTAGGAGGGCCTTCATCCATTCCGACGACATCGCCGCCGTTGCGACAAAAGCATTGATGACGTCCGATTATGATGGAAAATTGTTGACCATCACCGGGCCGGAAGCGTTGAGTTTCGCCGAAGCCACGGACAAGATCGGGGCCGCAATTGGGAAGCGGCTCAAGTTTGAACCCATCTCTGACGAGGAAGCAGGCCAGCGATATGCGGCCAGGAGCGCGTCGCTCGCAGAGACGGAAGCACATGTGGCCCTATGGCGTGCGATCCGCCAGGGGCGCCTCGCCACGGTCACCGACACGGTCAAAGAGGTGCTCGGCCGCAAGCCGCTCACTCTGGATCAATGGGCGATCGAGAATGCCGCCGCATTTCGCTGAATCGTTTTCGAATCGTTCCGTCCATTGGCCAAGTTTCAGGGCGTCTTCGACTAGAAACCGGACCGATAACCCTCGGCCCGCAGTCTTTTGCCTCGCCACGCGTGATGGCTTGTTCGGAAAAGTCGAAACCGGTGACTGCATGCCCCCGGCTGGCGAAGAACAGTGCAGTTTCCCCGGTACCGCCGCCCACGTCCAACAAGGAACCAACTACGCTCTGACGGACCTCCCTAATTGCTGGCTGCGGTTTTCCGCTGTCCCATTGGGCTTGTCCGCTGTAGGTGTTCCGGAAAGTTTCACGAGTGAGGGTTTTGGTTCCAGGTTCAAGCAGCACATTAGCCGGCGGCCTTTCGGTGGGTTTCTGAGTCTTGAGTGAAAATCGAAGGCATTAAATCGTTTCAAGGCCTTGACATCGCCCCAGCATGCGTGATGTTCTTCCGTGGGCTGACGATGCGGTTAGAACCACGCAGCACATGATTAGCGGAACAAATAAACCTGCAGCGGCGAAGCGCGTTGTGCTTTGGGAATTTCGGACGCGCTCCGATTCGAAGCGGGTTGCGGTCCGGAGTTGAGTTCCAGGATGAACGAGATCCGAGGATGGTTTCGGGTAGCGGGAATTTCCAGTGGCATGTTCCTGTGCGCGGCCAGCTTGACGGTGGCGCAGAACATTGTTGTGGACGCCACGCCGGGCCATGCCGTCAATACTTTCAGTCCCCCGCACGCGCTGGGGGGAGCCATTGACCGGCTTCGGGCGGGAACGGGAGCTCCCGGGATCGAGGGAGGCAGACGCCTGACTAAAGAGGAGATCGACAAGAACACGGACGCCCTGCTGAGTGAGCCAGTGGTGAAGGAAATTCTCGGGGCGGGATGGCAGACAGTTACCTATCGTCAGAATACCGAATTGATGGTCGAGGCGTGGCATTGGAATTCTGCCGGCAAGTGGAGCAATCCGGCGAGTAAGGAAGGGTACTTCACCGGGAGCGAAGCACTCGGCGAGGCGATTCGGCATTCCTATGCCTATCCACTCCCACATCGCGGCTTCAGCCGCGGCGATGGAAATGGCTGGTCGCGGTTGACCGACGGCGACACGAAGTCGTACTGGAAGAGCAATCCATATCTGACAAAGGCCTTTACGGGCGAGGATGACGCGCTCCACCCGCAGTGGGTCATGATTGATCTGGGCGAGAAAGTAGATGTCAATGCGATCAGGATCGACTGGGCCAATCCCTACGCTCGCCGCTACGCCGTGCAATTCTGGACCGGCACGCTTGAGCCGTTTTATGAGGGAACCATGAGCGGAACCTGGCAAACCTTTCCGCAGGGATACGTCACGGCGGGAAAAGGCGGGATTGAAACGCTGAAACTGATGTCGGGAACCATTGCGGCAAGATTTTTGCGCGTCTGGATGACGGAATCGTCGGATACGTGCGATACGCACGGAGTCGCAGACAAACGCAATTGCGTCGGCTTCGCCATTAATGAGTTGTATGTGGGTACGCTTTCAGGGGACGGGTTTTTCAATGATGTCGTGCAGCATTTGCCGAGCCGCCGCCAGACGGTAACCTGGCCCTCGTCGGTGGATCCGTGGCACGGGGAAGCGGACCTGGATTATTCGCGCGGAGACCAGATTGGATTTGACCTGTTCTTTAACAGCGGCATTACGCGCGGGCTGCCCACCATGGTGCCGATTGCAATGCTATATGGGACTCCCGAGGACGCAGCGGCGGAGATTCGGTATCTCTACAAACGGGGCTACCCGATTTCGTGGATTGAGATGGGCGAAGAGGCCGACGGACAGCACATGCTGCCGGAAGACTACGGTGCGCTGTACATCCAGTTCGCAACCGCAATTCACAAGCTGGTGCCGGAAGCAAAACTGGGAGGCCCGGCGTTTGAAGGTACTTTCGGAGACGTCGAGGTGTGGCCGGACGCGATGGGTCGGGTCTCGTTTCTGGCTCGTTTTCTCGATTACCTGAAAGCGCATGGACGCTTGAACGACTTCACTTTCTTTTCCTTCGAGCACTATCCCTTTCAGGAAAAAGGCATCATTGCCTCGTGGAGCGACTTGTACATTGAGCCGATGCTGGTGCATCAGGTAGTGCAGGCGTGGAGAGACAACGGGCTGCCACCGAAATTGCCGTTTTTCATGACCGAAGGAAACATGGGCGGCGGCAGCGCGCCCAGAGACGTAAAAAGCGCGTTGTGGCTGGCGGACTACGTTGGTGCGATGATGAGTGAAGGAGCCAGCGGAACGTTTTATTTCCACTACATGCCAACACCCGCCGGACGCGGAGGATTCCTCGCGTTGGATAACGATTACCGCGTGGTGAATTATCCGCCGCAGTATTTGGCCGCGCAGGTCATCACCAAGGAATGGGTACAGCCTGTGGAGGCTCCGCACCGCATGTTCCGCGCAACTAGCGATGTGGCCGATGGTAGCGGGAACGTTCTAGTCACCGCTTATCCGCTCGAGCGGCCCGACGGGCAGTGGTCCATCCTGCTGATTAACAAGGATCACGACAATGACCGCGCCGTGAGCGTGTCCTTTGCTGACAGCGGAACGAAACGCGCTCGCCATTTTGCCGGAACGCTGGACCGCATCGTCTTTGGTTCGAATGAATATCAGTGGCATGGCGATGAGAGTGGACAGGGCCACGCCGATCCGGACGGTCCGGCGTCAAAATCAACGGTCCAAGGCGGCCGAGACGTGCGCTATAGCTTGCCGAAAGCATCCGTCGTCGTGCTGCGCGGCCGAATCGCCGAATAGACGCGGCCAAGCCGTGCCAAACTGGCTGACCACGGGCCCGGATTTACTGCGAAAGGGGAAGGAGAGACTCAATTGACAAGCGATACGCGACGCGGTTTTTTTGGCAAAATCACAGCGCTGAGTGCTTTTTGTAGCGCTGTCCCCAAACTGTTCGCCCAGCAACCTCCGCCTGGGACACCCGCGAGCGGCAGCCCATCCCAGAGTGCACCCGCTGGCGATACACCGCGTCGCGGAAGTAGTCACACACACAACGGGATTTACTATTTTTCCGGCACCGGGGCCAATGACGGCTATCCCAAGGACGATCATGTCCTCGTGACGGATCCCTTCGAAAAGCATGTCACACGGACCATGGACGCGCTGAAGCGGTCGGTCGAACGCGCGGGCAGCAATATGGACAGTATTATCCATTTGGATGTATTTCTCTGTCTGCCGCTCGCGGACTCCATCCCCACGCCCACGGCAAAGGCGAGGTTTGATGCGCATCGGGCGCAGTACGACACGCTGAACAAGATTTATGGCACCTATTTCTCGCCTGGAAAAACACCGTCCCGCGCCTGCATGGCGGTTGAATGGATTCCCGGTGATTCGCTGATCGAGATCGTCGGAAGCGCACTGGTGGTCGGGCCACCGGCACCCGCTGCTGACAAATAACTATTCGGCGGCAACGCGGAAAGGAAGAAACGCGCATGAATCTGAAGTTTGGTTGGAATCGCCGTTCGTTTCTTGCCGCGCTTGGTGCACTCACCGGCGGCATTTGTGCGCCTCCGGACCTAAACGCGGCCGTCTTCGGCAAGAAACACAAGCCATCGGTTCCCTCTCTCGACGGCAACCCCATCTTGCCAATCACGACCGGGCTCGGTTCTACCGGCGACATTTACGCAGAGCTTGGCGTGACCCCTCTAGTTAACATTAATGGAACCCTGACGGTGATCGGCGGCTCGGTGATGAGGCCCGAGGTCATGGAGCTGATTCGCAGGGGCAACCAGCACTGCGTTCTGATAGACGAACTCGAGATCGCCGCCGGGAAATTCATCGCGAAGCTGTGCAAATCCCCCGCGGGTTACACCGGTCTGGTGACCGCCGGTGCCGCAGCCGCCATCGTCGTTGGGTATGCCGGCATGATGACGGAAGACCTTGAACCTCGGCTGCGCGCCATTCCTGATGTGAGCAATGTTCCCAGGAACGAAGTGATCATCCAAAAGAGCCATCGCTTTCCGTTCGATCATCAGATCCGCCAAACCGGGGCCAAGTTGGTGGAAGTGGAAACCCGCGAAGAGATGATTGCGGCGATCAACCCGAGAACTTTGGCCATTCACTTCACGAATATCCTGTCCGACAAGGGAAAGATCAGCGGCCCGGAGACCGTAGCCATCGCCAAGGAGCACAATCTCTACACCTTCAACGATGCTGCGGCGGACGTGCCGCCCAAAGAGCGGCTTTGGGAATACCCGGCCATGGGCTTCGACATGGTCACCTTCAGTGGCGGCAAAGATATCCGCGGACCCCAGGCGTCGGGCATCTTGATCGGGAAAGAAGAGCTGATTCGCTATGCGTTGCTGAACATGAGCCCTCAGGAGGATCGCATTGGGCGTTGCTGCAAGGTCGGCAAGGAGACCATTCTCGGCCTGCTCAAGGCGCTCGAGATCTTTGTCAACGAGGACTTCGACGCCACCCTGAAAACGTACGATGAGCGCGCAGAGGTGATTACCGCGGCCGTAAAGAAGTTTGGCGTAACCGCGCTCCCTCGGCAATTCAACCCGCAAGCTCTAGGCAATGTCACCCCACGCTATAGTTGGCAGATTCCGGCGGAGCTGGGTATTACCGGCCCCGAAGTTATGCAGAAGCTCGCCGATACGCGCCCGCTCGGCATAGGCAGCCTGGGTGCAGGTGCAAGCGGCATGCGTGGACGAAATCCGGACGCCCCAGCCGGTGACAACCACCAAGAAAATCATCGTCCGCCTCGCGACCCGCACACTTTCGGTTTTCCTGTCTGGCAGCTAAAGGATGGCGAAGACAAGATCATTGCGAACCGCCTAGTCGAGATCTTCAGCACGGTCCCCAAGGCCTAGACGTTCAGAAACCCACTCCACTATTCCGGGAGAAAACCCAATGTTCCCGGAGCTCGATTCCGAGGCCAGGGAGGCTCTGAACATCACCGAGTAGTTTGCTTCGCAATTTGTAGATGGAGGTGCTGGGTCCTGACCCAATAAGCCGCTCGGAGTCGACTGGTACGAGCGAATCACGGTGGATGGCGCCGTGCAGTGGAAAAGGCATGTTCTGGACTGCAGCACGCGCGCCGGTCGAGGGATGCAAATCACTGTCGTGGATATTGGTGGGGACGGTGATCGGGACATAGTCGTCGCTGGAAAACCCGGTCTATTTCTCTTCGAGAACCTGGCAGCGCAACGCTGAGAGGCCTTCATAGCTGGTCCTTTATGCATGGCCTGTTCTTCGGTCGCATCGCGGATGTCACCTCGCGACCAGCTGCTGGCCGCCATCGATGTCGTACGTCGCGCCCGTCAGCGCCGTGTTGATCATGATGTGAACCGCCAGGGCGGCGACGTCGCCCGGTCCGACGACGCGCCGGATTGGCAGCGTCGCACGAAGCTCATCGCGACGCCTGTCGAGGTCCTCCCCGAGGAGCGATGCCGACAGCGGCGTGTCCACGAAGCCGGCAGCGATCAGGTTGACGCGGATGGGTGCCAGTTCGAGGGCGAGGGTTGCGACCAGCGCGGGCATCGCCACTGTAACCACCGAGGCGATGCCGAGGACGGCGCTCGGGCGGCGGCCGCCGGTGCCGCCCATGAACAACAGCGTGCCGCCGGGCCTCACCTTGCGGGACGCGCTTTGGGCTACGTGGATCGCCAGTAACATGTGCTCGGTGAGGCCGCGGCGCGCCTCCTCAGGCTCGATTTCGAGTAAGGGCCCGTAGTGCGGGCCGCCGGCCGTGACCATCACATGGTCGATCGGTGTTGGCAGGTCGTGCAAGAACCTCTTGAGGGAAGCCGCATCGTTGGCGTCGAAAGCCGCGGTGCGCTGCGCGCCTAGCTCCTGCGCTGCTTGCTTGAGGCGTTGGGGATTGCGGCCGGTGAGGATAATATCGGCACCCTCGGCTCGGGAGCGTCGAGCTGTCTCGAGCCCTATGCCTGCGCTGCCGCCGATCACGACGACGGTCTGTCCGACGAGTTCCGGTTCGCGCCGGGTGGAGCCAGGAGTGGTCGCGCTGGTCATGATTCCTCCGATGGGTGGTGTAGGGGCCGATCGCCGCGTTGCCGAGACTCTTGCACTTGGCCCGAAGCTGAAGCCGTCGGTTCAAACTTTTTTCGCTCATCGTGACTTGTTACGGCACAGGATGTGGGTTCGAGGTCCCTCGTATACGAACGGCGATGAGAGACATCTGTTCCAAGTCGGGATAGCGCCCTTCTGCGTCCGGTTTTCGTTCAGTGGAGGGTATCTGCTGAAGGGTTGTCTCGGCCGGCAGGATTCCACTGAAATACTTCTTGTAGACCTTTGCAAAGAGCGGGCAATCTGACAGATCGTCCAAGTAAATGTTTGTCGAGACAACCTGATCGAAGCTCAGATCCGCCTCTTCCAAGTTGTCAAGTAGGTTGCGCATCGTCTGACGCGTCTGGTCGGTTGTCGTCGCCGCATAAACGCCGCCATTGGGACCGGGAATAAATCCACTCTTGGCTGAACAATACAGCGTATCGCCGGCGAAGACACAGGGGCTGGCAGTCGGGCTCGGCGGCATATTCCTCGGCCGGATGGCGTGTCGCCGCGCTAGATCGCGCACCGCCACTCCGGTATAAGCGATGCGCGCCTCTTGCGCCAAACTGGAAACTTCGATGGTTGCCCGCGCGGGGGTATTCCCAAATTCAAAGCGCTTGGCATATTGCTGATTCATGACTCGCATGGGCACTTCGGAAGTCAGATAGGGATTCACGAACACCATGTGGGCCATGCTGAGACCGGCGGCCTGAACGACGGACTTCATGCGGTCGAGCGCTAGATTCACCTGGGCAGCAGGGTCGTCCGGAATGGCGCCCGTCGCGGGATCGATTCCCGGCATCGTCGAAACAAACAAACGGTCGGAGGTGAGCATTCCCGGCGAGTACGCCTTGTTCGCCGGAACATTCGGCTCAGCCACCGGCTGCTTTCCGCGGAGGTCGCGTACCGCGATAGCAGTGATTTGGACCTCTTCGTCTTGCGGCTGCCGCGCAACGCCCAGGACCGCCCTCGCGGGAGGATCCTTGGGAAAGTACTGTGCGAAGGCCTTGTCCAGTTCTGCGTATTGATTCACGTCTCGCAAATACACCTGGATGTAGACCACATGATCCATGGTGAGGCCCGCAGCTTGGACAACTTCTTTTACATTGTCGAGAGTTTGCCGCACCTGATCCGCAAAGCCTGCCGGTTTGCTCAAGTCCGGGCGCAAAGGCCCTTGGCCGGAAACATAGACGTAATCTCCGGCGTCGATTCCCGGCGGTCCCATCTCGGAGCTCGCGGGAAGCGAGTGCGGTGGAGTGACGACGCGAATCTGCCCTTGCGCGCCCGGCGAAAACGAAAACAGAAGAGCGGCCGGCAGAAACAGAAATCTCATGCCGCTTTTCCCTTACGCGCAGAGCCGAGAATTTCACGCAGCCGCTTCCCCACGATCATTTCTTCCCCGGGCTGAATGGTCATGGAAACCAGCTCGATATGATTCTCTTCCTTCAGCTCCTTGGGATTTGGCTGGGGCTTGTCCACACCCTCGCGGACGGCCGTGACCATGCTGGGATTGTCCACGCTCAACACTTCGATGACTGGATCGCTTTCGCGGAGTTTCTGAACGCAATCGGAGATGCCGAACCCCCAAGCCTGCTGGTCCCAGGAAACGCGCAACGTGGGATAGCGATTGCCGTCGTCGGGAACATAGATTTCCGTACGCACGCCGGGGACGGTCTCGGCGAGTTTCGCAATGCGATCCACACGCGCGTTCCACTCGTCGTAGAGTTTCTTGGAATCGGTTTTCAGCCAGGTTTCGATGGCGGTAAGGCAGCCAATGACCTCTTCTTTGCCGACCTTCATAGGACGGCAAACGGCGCCTTCAAACGGGGCGGAATTGCGCAAAGCGGCATCGATCAGGTCCTTGCTGCCCAGCAATACGCCGCTGCATTGCGGCCCGCGCAGGCCCTTGCCGCCAGAAAAGGTGTACAGGTCGAGCTTCATCTGCGCGTACAACTTAATGTTATCGATGGGAGGAATTCCAGCAGCGTCGTCCAGCAAGAGCGGGACATTGTGTTCTTTGGCGATGGCGGCTTCGCGGGCCAGCTTGTCTTTCAAGTCCGTGGTGTAAATCATGGCCGTGTTGCTGTTAATGGCGTTGGCAAGGTCGTCGGACTTTTCGATAAGAACCAGCTTGGCGCCCGCGAGACGGATGGCGCTGTCAAAGGCGCTGCGCCCGCCAACCATGACGACTTCGTTTTTCATTCCGGTGGTGTCCGGAAGCTGCCAGATTTTTTTGGGATCAGCGCCAGCCATGCAGGCCGCGGTAGCCACAGCCATGGCTCCCGCAGCGCCGGAGGTGATAAGTCCCGACTCGGCTCCCGTCAGTTCCGCGAGGCGGCGGCCCACCGCGCGCTGCAACTCAACCATGTTGACAAAGTAGCGGCCGGCTTCGGCTTGCGCCTCGTGAACCTCCGGAAATTGCAGCGAGCCGCTCAGATACGTCCAGGTGCCCCGGCAGATGATGATGGTCTTGACTCCCAGGCGGCTGTAAACATTTCCGCGCGGGTCAATCCCCATGGCTGCAGCGGACTTCTCATAGAACTGTTGCGCAGCAATCTGGGCCAGCAACGGTGACGCCGCTAGCATTTTCATGAAGCCACGGCGGTTTGATTCGAGTGAAAGAGGCATTTCGTTTTCCTCCAAGAGTTTTACTCAGTGAAAACCAGGGTGCCAAAATGTTCGGGGACGTGGTTGGGGTCGCGGTTGACGACACAAGTTGACTGCCAGCACATGAAGCGGCGCTGGGGGTCCGCTCCGAGCCCATCGATGCGATAGAGGTTGGCGCGCCACCACGTGCCGGGGGTCACCGGTTTCTCGCTGACCGAGTGCAGCGGCACTTTCGCTGCAGCATACCAAATGTGTTTCTTTTCATCGATGCGGCCGAGGGGCTTCCAGCCCGAATTCCAGGCGGCGGCATTGTAATCGCTGTCGTTGCGATTCAAGTCGATGGCCAGGTCGACCCAGTCGCCAGTAGGAGCGATCTCGAACTCGCGGTAGACCTTGATATTGGTCCAGTTGTCGCCCAGGAAAAACTCAACGACGTCGCGGTCCCAAAGCTTGAGGCGGTCTTTGCTGTTATCGGGGGGCAGCCAAAGATTTAGCTCGGTGTAGGGGGAGATAAAGAGAAGATACAAATCGGAGTCGGTCCAAAAACCGCGCACTTCGGTTTTGATCTTGGGGTAATCGATTTGGCGGGAACAGTCCTTGTCGATCCAAGCCGAGGCGGCATGCGCCCATGTGGGCGATGCCGGGTCGGTATTCAGCTCGGGCGGCTGCGAGACGTGGGGAATGGAAAAAGAAGCTCCGGGTGGAGCAAACTCGCAGAGTCTGGCAGAAACATCCTGCGGTGATTGCGGGCCGCGTTCGGCGGCGCGGGACGCGGCAGTGAACCAATCCCGCAATGCTGCGCCGGCAAGCACAAGGGCAAATAGAAAGGGCAACGATACAAAGGTCCGACGAGAAAGCATAGATTAAGGGCGAGCCGCGTTTCTGAGTTCTGGCGAAATTTCAAAAGCTCGCTCGAACTCGACGCGCGACTCTGCCTCCTTTCCTTCGTGCTGAAGGGCCAGGCCAAGATTGTAGTGAGCTTCCGCATAAAGAGGCTTTAGGCGCACCGCGTTGTGAAAAGCGGCCTCCGCGGCGGGAAGATCGCCGGCCTGCATCAAAACCAAGCCCAGATTGTTGTGCGCTTCCGCGAAGCTTGGATTGCGGCGAATTAGTTCGCGAAAGACGCTGGCGGCACCAGCGGTATCGTTGCGCTGGCTGAGAACCAGCCCCAATTGCACGCGCGCATCGGTGTACCTGGGATCGAGACTGAGAGCTTCATTGAGTTCAGACGTAGCTTCTTCCAGCTTCGAGGATTGCGCCAGGGCCAGCCCATAGTTGTAATGGGGTTCCGGAGAATCCGGGTCGGACATAACCGCTTGACGGAACTCTTCGAGGGCGTGAGTGCTGTCATTTTGGCGCCAATAGAGAAGCCCGAGGCTGGAGTGGGCTTGCGCATAATCGGGCTTCAGCTCGAGCGCCTTCTGATAGGCAGCCAGCGCGCGGTCAGGAGCCTGTTTGCGCTCCCAAGCGACGCCGAGATAGTAGTGGCCGGTGGGCAGTTCGGGGCTCATCTCGATGGATTTTTGGAAAAAAGCCAGGGCGTCGTCGAATTTCTGCTGCTTCAGGGCCGCGACGCCTTGAAGAATAAGCGACTTTGCCTGCGCGAGCTGAGCGCGGAACTCACGCAACCCGCTGATTTCATCCAGCTCTTTGTGCGCGGCAGCGGTGTTTCCCTGCGAACGCAAAGCTATGCCCAGGTTGTAGTGGGCTTTCTCGGAATCGGGCTTCAATGCAATGGCGCGCTGAAAAGCGGCAATCGCGCCTTGAGTGTCGCCTGAGGCCTTTAGCTCCATTCCCAGATCGTATTGCGCGTCGGGGTCGTTGGGATCGAGTTGAACGGCGCGGCGGAATTGCGCCAGGGCGCCAGCATGATGGCCCTCGCGGCGCAGCGTCACTCCCAGAAACCGATGCGCCGGAGCGGACTTTGGATTCATTTGAAGCGCCAGGCGAAACTGGGTCGCTGCTCCCTCCAGATTGCCGAGCTCCCCTTGGGTGATCCCCAACTCGAAATGGAGCTGCGAAGAAGGCTTCGTCTTGAGCGCCCGCTGAAGTTCACGCTCCGCCGAGGAAGGATCGCTTTGCTGAGAATAGATGCGGGCCAGGAGGCGATAGGAGGCGACGTTCTTCGGGTCGAGCTCGACGGCTGAGTGAAGCTCCTTCAAAGCAGCAGGAAAATCCTGCAAGTCGAACCAGGTCGCGCCAAGACCATAGTGAGCGTCGGCCCAAGAGGGCTTGAGCTGCAACGTAGCCTCGAATTCCTCGAGGGCCTGGCGAGCTTTGCCGCTATATTTCAACGCGAGCGCCAGATTGTAATGCGTGAGGGCATCGTTTGGTTCGAGGTCCAGCGCTTTGTGATAGAAAGAGATCGCCTCCTCCCAGGACTTGGACTGAGAAAGCTCGATGGCGCGATGGCGGTACTGCTCAGCGGTTTGCGTTTGCGCAGGGAACGGCTCCGCAAACAGGAGCCCGAGAACGAGCAGAAACATCATGCCAGGAGCCTACCAAAGAGACTCAGAAATGGTCGAGCGGTGATCGAGCCCGGCGTTTGCCGGTGATCGGAAAAGCGGGCGCGGGACTCTTGCGAGCCTCGCCCCCGCAACGCCGTTGATGGATTACCAATAGAATTTAATGCTGACCTGGCCGATGCGCGGATCGCGGGCCGAGGTGATGAGGCCGAAGTTTCCGCTGCTGATGTTCCCGCTCGGATTGTTGAATTGCGCGTGGTTGAAGATGTTGAAGAATTCGACGCGAATATCAAATGCCATTTGTTCTCGAATCGCGGTCCGCTTCAAAAAGCCGAAGTCGGTATTGTTAAATCCGGGACCGTGGAAAAAGCGCCGATTTACGTCGCCGAACGACCCTAAGGTAGTGTTACGTGCGAATGCGCTCGGCAGGAAGTAGTATCCTCCCGATTTTCGCGGGTCCACAATCTGCACTGGCCCCACTTGATCGGGCCTGTCCGTGGACGAACTGCCGACGAGCGAATAGTCTCCCTTGGATTGCCTCATCTCGATGGGGAAGCCGGTAGCGAAGCGTGTAATGCCCTGCATCTGCCAGCCCTGGGTCAATCGTTTCGACGCTCCTTTGAACAGTCGATCGAACGGCATAACCCAAACGTAGCTGGCTACGAAGTTGTGGGTTATGTCGGTAGAAGACAGTCCGCGAGTGATTCTGGGATTCACAAAACTGACCATGTCGCCGAAAGCCGAAGAATTGTCCAATGCTTTCGAGAAAGTGTATGCTACGGTAAAAATCATGTCGTTGGTCTTGCGCTCAACGGTGATTTCTCCCGCGTTGTAGATGGAATTGGCAATTGTGCGTGTATAGGTGTTCCCGAAGCTATAGCAAAGCGTTTGGGCGCCAGCGCAATAGTTTGGATTCAGGAGCGTGTCCCTGGTGCCGTAAACGCATCCGGGATTAGCCGTAGCACCCAGGCACGACGTGGTAGTGCCGGGAAGCTGGAAAATGTCTTGCTCAGCGTGACGTCCGCAGCCAGCGGAGCCCGTGTTCGTATCGAGAGCTCCGATCGCGGTTAGGTGCAGGCATAAAGCGGCATCACCCGGGTTCGCTTCCTCGGAGGTGATCAGTTTGTGCCCCTCTGTCCCTACATACGCCAGCGTCAGCACCGTGGACTTATCCAACTGGCGCTGAATGGACAAGTTGAAATGCTCCGCATAAGGAAGACGATTGTGAGGGTCATAGCCGGGCGAAAACGAAATGGGCTCATAGATCGAGAAGTCCAGGGTCTTATTGGCCGGACTGCCCGGAACCGGAGGGCTGAATGGAAAGCGCTGCGTTTGTGATGTTCCGTCGCGACGGTTTCGGAAGGGTTCATCAAACAAGACGTTGCCCGAACTCCAGTACAGACCGAACGGCGCGTCGGCTACTTCAAAGAACAGGTTCAGGTCTTCGATCGAGGTGTAATAGAGGCCGTAGGATGCCCGAATGCTGGTCTTGCCGGGACCTCCAAAGATTTTGCCCAGCGCACCTTCGCTGAAACTGGGCGAGTACGCAAGACCGGCACGCGGGCCGAAATTCTTGTACCTCGTTGGGGTAAGGGTCTTGGGGACGCCGGGGTCCCCTGGATATACAAAACCCGTAGGAGACAACGGAAAGAGCACCGATTGTTCTCCCGGAATGATGGATTGGATTTTGCCTTGGGTGTCGTACCACGGCGTGCTCACTTCCCAGCGCAGGCCAAGATTCAGCGTAAGGTTCGGCTTGACCTTCCAGGAATCCTGGGCATACGCACCGCCGTACTTCGTGCGGGAGTCCAGGACTTGTAGGGCAGCCTGGGTATACCCGCTGCAGCCAGATGCTGCGCCCAGCAGATAGTCGGCGAAGTCCACACCGGTGATGCTGCCGTCAAACACGAATCCTCCATTCGGGTTGGCGTAGTTCCGCTCGTTCACTTCCAGGTAGCGGTATTCTCCGCCGAACTTTACCGTGTGGCGGCCTATCGCCTTGGAGAAACCGTCGCTGACCATGTAAGTCGTGTTCGGCTGGAAAGTATTCAATGAAGGCACACCGATACTGAAATTGCTAAAACTAATTTGCGGGACGTACTCGGGATAACCCGCCGTCGTGGACGGAATAATCCCGAGAGTGCCGGGGCCAGTCACAAATCCTAGCGAGGAAAGGCTCGCGAAGCTGCCGGCCGGGTTGTCCTTATGCACGACGTTCCGGAAGAAGCTGAGTCGTGCTTCGTTCACCGATGTAGCACCAAAATTCCTGGTGTTGCTCATAACAAACTGCTGCGCGCGCGAAGGCGTGGTGGATGGAAAGCCCGGAACGCTGGCGCCTGACTGGGGAAGCGCGCTGAGCACGGTCGCGTTGTCGAGATGGTAGTACCACGACCAGTTACCCGTCTTTTGATTGTTGAAATCTACTCGTTCCCCATATTTATTGTCATTCGCAACGTTGCGCTGGCTGTTATTCGAGTAAGTACCGGCTACCGGATCGAGATTCGGCAACGGTATATATGGAAGGATGGCTTTGGCCGGAGCTGACCAAGCGGACTGCGGAATCACCGCCAGGCCAGCCGCATTCACCGGAAACACGCATCCAGTGACTGGATCCGTGCTCGCGCACCCAGGGAAGCTGTAGGCCTCGTTGTTCGCCACGGTATAACCCAGCCGTTGCGTGAGAAGCTCGGCCCAGCCGCAGTTGGGACAAGTTCCCGGATTGCTACCATCGACCGTACCGGTCAACAGTGAAGGATCAAAAAGTCCCTGATACTGGGCCGCAGGAGCGAGCGTAACGACTCCGGTTTCAGCGCCTTGTACCTGTCTTGTGCCCTGGTAGTCCGAGAACCAAAACAGCTTGTTCTTCCAGATCGGGCCGCCAGCGGCGTAGCCAAATTGATTGCGCCGCAGTTCGCTTTTAGGGAGGCCTGCCAAATTGTTGAAGAAATTGTTCGCATCCAGCTTGTCGTTGCGCAAGAACTCAAACACATCACCGTGAAAGCCGTTGGTGCCTTGTTTTGTGATGGCATTCATCACCGCGCCGCTGAATTTTCCGTACTCGGCGTCGAAGCTGTTCGTGATCAGGCGGAACTCTTCGACTGAATCGAGGTTCGGCACTAAGCCCGCACCCAGGTTGCGCCCCT
>Ga0126371_10003004_pt1 | contig 14675 bp, 17 predicted proteins | sample PanSoiMetaPlot_4_FD_110145 | JGI IMG/M metagenome (GOLD analysis project Ga0126371, IMG submission 110145) | Tropical forest soil microbial communities from Panama - MetaG Plot_4 | ecosystem: Environmental > Terrestrial > Soil > Tropical forest > Bulk soil | place: Panama | collected 2016-02-17 | reverse complement strand
TAGTTTCCATAAGGCGGCGCGCGGCGTTGGCGCGGTCGGCCGAGAGCTCTCAGTTGGAGTAATCGGTGCGGTTGGAGAAGGGTCGGGCATCGGTATGGCCCTCGATCAACACGTGGTTGAGGAGATCGCCGAGCTGCCCGGCCAACAGCGCGATCATTTCCTTTCCTGCTTCAGTGGGAATCGGGCTTCCGGACTGGAAGAAGGCGCCCTTTTGGCTTTTCCAGCAGCTCGACGCGCAGGCCATCGCCGGTAACGCTCATTTGAACGTAATCTTTGAGCTTTTCGAATTCAGGGCTTCGTTTGAGAGCCTGCTCGAGATTTTCCTTCAGGTGGGCCATGTTGTCCTTGCCGACGGAGAGAGTTTCGCCGGTACCGGCGCTGGCGCTTCCGGCGTACTGGCCGGCGCCGGAAGGATCGCGGAAATAGGCGCTGATGGCCTTGCAAATCTGCTCGCTGCTATTCATCAGCCACAGCACAATAAACAGGGCCATCATGGCGGTGACGAAATCGGCGTAGGCGACCTTCCAGGCGCCGCCGTGATGTGCGTGTCCCCCGGCCCTCTTGCGAACAACGATGACGGGGGCCTGGTTCTCTTCGCTCATTTAGCCGGTTCCTTGGCGCCACCGCCCCGGCTGGCCGCCTCGAATTGCTTGAAGCCGGGGCGAAGGCCGCTGGGGATGCTGCGGCGCGCAAACTCGACCGCCAGTACCGGTGGAGATCCCTTCACGAAGGCGATCAGCCCGTGGCGCAGGCAGCGTAGATAGTCGGTCTCATCGTCGTTGATCTTCTGAAGATTGGAGGCGAGCGGACCCAGGAAGCCGTAACACATCAGAATGCCCAAAACGTGCCGACCAGCGCGGCCGCCACCTTGTGGCCAATCTCCTCCGGCGGGCCTCCCAGCGCGCCCATGGTGATGACCACGCCGAGCACCGCGGCCACGATTCCCGGCCGGGGCAGGAGTCCGCCACGGTGCTCAGCGCCGTGACCGGACGCGAAGCCTCATGATGATGGACATCCATGCCCGATTCCATCATTTGGTCGAGGTCGAAAGCCGCGACGCCGCCGCTGATGGCCATGCGGAGGGTGTCGCAGACGAAGGCCTGAGCGTCGTGATTGGAGAGAAACCCCGAGTACTTGGAGAATACCTGGCTCTTGGAGGGATTCTCCAAGTCCTCCTCTAGTTTGACCAAGCCCTGCTTACGCGCCATAACGAACAGGTCGTTCAGCATTGTGAGCGAGCTGAGATAGAAGGCCTGGTTGTTTGGGCTTCCTTTGAGGACGCCCCCAACGCCCTTGAGGATGCGAACGATGGTGGAGAGCGGATTGGCAATGAGGAGCGTCCCAATGCCGGCGCCGCCGATAATGATCAGCTCGGCCGGCTGCACGAGCGCCTTGATTTGCCCGTGCTCCATGAGATATCCGCCTACTACCGCTCCTAGAACAACAACAATCCCGATAATGGCAAACATGCTTTGAGGCGGCGCATGCGCTCGGTGAGTGGAGCGAGGCCGTAAGCTTCTTATCGGGCGCTCGGGGCCGGAGTTTTACGGTTTCTGCGCGGAGGCCGATGAGGCGTCGGCGCGAGAGGAAGTCACGAGCCGCCGCTTCTCCGTGAGCCACGCTTCCAGCCGCCGCTGACCTTCCCACGCGCCAGCCAGCGCCTCGCGCGTGCGCTCCGGCGCGGGTCCGCCCGTTATCTTGCGGATTCGAACGAAGTGAACCGGATCGAGCGCTTCCAGGATTTCTTCCCTGCTCAGCCGAAGCGACGGACGAACAGCGAGGAGCGCGGCGGCCATGGCCTCCGCGCGGTCGTCGGAGTCGCACGCGCGCACGGCCTCCGCAACCAGATCGTGAGCCTCGCGAAAAGACAAGCCTTCGCTCCGTACTAGCGTATCGGCCAGCTCCGTGACTGTGAGGAAATCCCGCGCGGCGCGCCGAGCCAAATGGGCGCGATCTACTTCGGCCGCATCGATCACCCCGGCGAGCAGCTTCAGCGCGCGGAGGGCGCTCGCGAACATAGCCATCGCCAGAGGCTGCAAATCGTCCTCGCTGTCGTTGATGTCGCCAAAGGGCGTGTTGTGAGCGCATCCCAGCACGGCTTGGGCTTCGCCCAAAGCGCGGCTGGCAAGGATGCGCGTATGCTCCAGCGCGACCGGGTTGCGCTTCTGCGGCATGATACTGGAACACTGCACAAAGCCGTCGGGCAAACGCAGGAATCCAAATTCGCGCGTGGACCAGAGCAACAAGTCTTGATTGAATTTGCCCAGGTTGACCATCGCCACCGCGATGGCGGACGCCGTTTCGGTGAGGTAGTCGATTGCGGCGATGGCGCCGTAGGAATTTTCCGCGAGTCCTTCAAAGCCCAGCAACTGCGCGGTGAACTCGCGATCGATGGGGAATCCGGAGGTGGTGATCGCGGCCGCGCCGAGGGGGCTCGAGTTCAGGCGGCCAAAAGCGGCTTGCATGCGCTCCCCGTCGCGAGCCAGAAATTCGCACGAGGCCAGCAGATAATGCGCCAGCGTCGTCGGTTGCGCGGGCTGCATGTGCGTGTGGGCCGGCATCACCGTGTCCAGATGTTCGCCGGTCAGGCGCAACAGGACAGCCCGCAATTCCGCGGCGGCTTCCAAAACTTCCAGGAGCCGCTCGCGCGCGGCCATGCGGTAGAGGGTGACGGCGATGTCGTTGCGGCTCCTGGCGGTGTGCATTTTCCCGGCAAGGTCGCGGCCGCAGGCTTGTTCCAGCAGGGCCTCCACGAAGTAAAACAGGTCTTCGCACGTTCCTGCGCGGCGCCACGAGGCGATGGATGCTTCATCCAGGGCTACGCGCAGGCTGTCGAGCGCGGCGATCAGACCCTGTTCTTCCTCGGGCGCCAGAATGCCTTGGCGCGCCAGCATGCGCGTGTGGGCGTAATGAATCTGCAACAGAAACGGGAGGAAATGCTTTTTCGCGTGCTCGAAATGCGGATTGAGAACCGTTTCAGAATAGACGGGCGCTGGAAAACCCGTTGCGGGAACCGAATCCGCCATGAAACTTCATGATAGCGGCCCAGGGCGGCGCGGGCCTTCATTTACTACTAAACCTGAAATCTCCGCGCGCCGCGTCGGCTTTGGTGGGGCCTGGCTTTTAGCCTGCCGCCGGGCTTTGGCCCGGCGTGGGCGCGCCAGCATGAAACCGGCGGGCTGGCTGAAAGGCCGCCGATAATGCTGCCGAGCATTCACTTCTGTGTCGCGCACCCGGCTTCGCCGATACACGACGCCTGTTATTCTTTCTCCATGCTCGTAGCAATCGCGCTATCGCTGGCGTTCGCGGCCGCGCCAGACGCAGTGCTGGAAGCGCGCTTCGAACTGATTGCACAGGAAGCGCGAGGGCGCGCCGGTGCGGCGGCGGAGCTGATCGAGACGGGGCAATCGGCGGCGTTCCAGGGCGGAGATCGATTCCCAATGGAGAGCGTGGCGAAGCTTCCCATCGCGATGATGATTTTGAGCGAAGTGGACCGCGGAAACCTGACCATGGACGAGAAGATCCGGGTGTTGCCTGCGGATCTCGTCCCTCCCGGAATGCACAGCCCTCTGCGCGACCAGCATCCCCACGGCTCGGAAGCATCCATTCGCGCGCTGCTGGAGCACACGATCCAACAAAGCGACGGCACTGCATCCGACGTTTTGCTCCGGCTGACAGGCGGACCGAAGCGCGTCACAGCCTACATTCGCACCCTGGGCGTAGAGGGAATGGCGATCGAGGTGAGCGAGGGCGCGATCGGGCGAAATGATCAAGCCGGCTATCGAAACTGGACGACGCCGGAATCCGCCGTCGCGCTTCTTCGGGCGCTGGAAGCGGGGCGCGGGCTTTCGCCCGAGAGCCGCGCGATGCTGCTGCGGCTGATGAGCACAAGCTCCACGAGCGTGAATCGCATTCAGGGATTGCTGCCACAGGGCACGCCTGTGGCGCACAAGACCGGCTCTTCGGGAACGGCCCACGGAGTGACGCGCGGGACCAACGACATCGGCATCGTTACGCTGCCGGACGGGAGGCATCTGGCGATCGCGGCGTTTGTGGCGGATTCCCGCGCCGGGGAAGCAGTGAGAGAAGGCGTGATCGCGAAAATCGCGCGCGCCGCGTGGGAGCACTGGCCGCAGCATTAACCTCTCGCAGAGCGCGCTAAGCTCGCAAAGAAAATCTCTGCGTTCTTTGCGCCTTTGCGAGAGGTATCCTTGCTTTTATGGAAGTCCGCCGCTCGGTGTGCGCTCTCGATTGCCCGGATACGTGCGCAATGCTGGTGCACGTCGAAGACGGGCGCGCAGCGAAGCTTCGCGGCGATCCTCATCATCCGGTGACGCGGGGATTCCTCTGCGGGAAAGTGGCGCAATACCTGGAGCGCGAGTATTCACCGGAGCGCTTGCTCTACCCACAAAAACGCGTCGGAGAGAAAGGCTCCGGCGAATTTCATCGGATCTCTTGGGACGAAGCGCTGGATACGATAGCCGAAAAGCTTGCAGCTATCTCCCGCGAGATCGGACCGGAGTCGATTCTTCCGTACAGCTACGCGGGGACAATGGGGCTGCTGAACGGCTCGGGAATGGACCGGCGTTTTTTCCACCGCATGGGCGCGTCGCGCCTGGATCGCACGATTTGTTCGACAACCGGCGGCGCCGCGCTGACGGCCTCGCTGGGTGCGCGCTATGGCACCGAGCCGGAGCAGTTTAGCTGCTCCAAGCTGATCCTCGCCTGGGGCGCCAACATCCATGGGACCAACATTCACTTGTGGCCTTTCATTGTGGAGGCTCGGCGTCAAGGGGCCAGGCTGTACGCCGTCGATCCGATTCGCACGCGAACCGCAGCGCTGGCGGACCGCCATTTCGCGATCTATCCCGGCAGTGACCTCGCTTTGGCGCTCGGCATGGCCCACGTGATCGTCGCGGAGAAACTTTACGACACGGATTTTGTGGCGAACCACACGCACGGATTTGAGGCCTTTCGCGAGCTGGCGCGCGCGTACGACCCCACGCGAGCCGCGGCGCTGACGGGATTAGAAAAAGACGACATCGTCCAACTGGCGCGCGAATACGCCACGACGCGTCCCTCCGCTATCCGCCTGAACTATGGAGTGCAGCGCTCCGAACATGGGGGAGCGGCTGTGCGGGCGATCACGGCGCTTCCGGCTCTGACAGGATCTTGGCGCGAGACCGGCGGCGGACTGCAAATGTCCGTTTCGCAAGCCTTCCACTTCGATCGCCGGTCCCTGGAGATGCCCGACCTTCAGATCAAGTCTCCCTTGCGGAGAGAGGCGCGGATCGTGAACATGTCTGAGCTCGGAAAAGCTTTGACGCAGCTCGATTCGCCGCCGTTGAAGGCGATCGTGGTTTATAACTCCAACCCCGCCGCCATAGCCCCGAATCAGAACCTAGTGCTGCGCGGGCTTCGGCGGAAAGATCTGTTCACCGTGGTTTTGGAACAGTTCCAAACCGACACCGCCGATTATGCCGATATTGTCCTGCCGGTCACGACGTTCTTGGAACATACCGACCTTTACCTGGCCTATGGCCACTACTATCTGCAACTGGCTCGCGCCGCGGTTCCGGGCGCCGGTGAAGCGAGATCCAACGTAGAAATATTTCGTGCTCTAGCGGAGCGCATGGGGTTCGAGGAGTCTTGTTTTCAGGATTCCGAGGACGAGATGATCCGGACGCTGTTGGCGAGCGGGCACCCGTTCCTCGATGGAATCACGCTGGAGCGGCTCGATCGCGAGCGCTGGGTTCGATTGAATGTGTCCGCGAACGGAGAGCCGTTCCTGCCTTTTGCGGAGGGTTTCGGTACCCCCTCCGGAAAATTCGAATTCGGCGCGGAAAGCTTGGATTATAAGCCGCCGCGGGAGTCGCGACTGGGCGACCAGGCGCTGAGCCGGAAGTATCCGCTGGAGCTGATCTCGTCGAAGAACGACGACAGCATGAACTCCACTTTCGGGAATCGCGCGGGCGTGGATGACCAGACCTCGGTGCTGTGGATTCATCCGGAGGACGCCACGCTGCGCGGGATCGCGGCGGGCGATCCCGTCCGCGCTTTCAACGATCGAGGCGCCCTGCTGTTGCGCGCGGAGATCACCACGGCGGTTCGTCCGGGAGTGGCGCGAGCGCCATCCGTGCGATGGGCCAAGCGCTCGGGCGAAGGCCGCAATGCCAATGCGCTGACATCGGACCGGCTGACGGATATGGGCGGAGGCCCCACGTTTTATAGTTGTTTGATTGAGGTGGAAAGATGCGGGGATTGAGAAACTGGCTTCGCAGCGCGGTTCTTGTTGTAGTTGCCCTGACGGGATGCAAGCGGACGACCCATGATGCGCAAGCGCTTGTACAAGAGCCAAGCGGAACACTGCTGAGCGTGGTGAGCGTGAGCGATCCCGCCGCATCGGCGCAGCTCGTGCGAGGCTTTTATGGATTGGAAGCCGGCGCGTGGCGCTGGACCGCAAAGCAGTTCGAAGTGGCGCTGAAGCCTCCGGCGGGCGCGGCGGACAACGGCGCTAAGCTGAGCTTTCATCTGAATGTGCCCGGCACGATCGTCGACAAATTCGGGCCGGTGACTTTGAACGCGGCCCTTAACGGCATGCCGCTCGCGCCGGAAACCTATTCGAAGCCAGGCAACTATGTTTACGCGCGCGATATTCCCGCCGCTGCGCTGAAAAGCGATGCGATCATGGTCCAATTCAGCTCCGATAAAGGGATAGCGCCCTCGGCCGATGACCAGCGCGAGCTTGCGCTTATATCCGTATCGATCGCCCTCGAACCGAAATAGAGTCCCAAAATGAAGTCCGCCCGTAGTCCGTCCCGAGATGCTGCACCGAACGGCCTGACGGTTTTCAGCCCCGCCCGTGAGGGCGGGGTCGAGCCTGCGTACGGCTTGCCGTCCCTCAAATGAAGCGGATTCTCTATTATTCCTTGGCGCCAATCGTCTGCCTAGCGCTGTTCTGGCGCGTTTTATTCACTTGGTTTAACACTGACGATTTCAGCCTGTTGTGGCTGGCCTCGACCGTTCACGATCTTCCCACGCTCGGCTACACGTTGTTCCATCCCATCGCGCAAGGCACCGTCCGGGTGTTGAGCGATCGCCTGTTTTACCTGACGCTCTATTCCCTCTTCGGAGTCGCGGCCGCTCCGTTTCATGTCGCGATTTTGCTGACATGGTTTGTCGCCTTGGGGCTAGGAGCGTCAATCGGCGCGAAGATAACGGGATCGCGCACCGCCGGATTGCTGGCGGCTTTGCTCTGGACAGTGAGCAAGGCGATGGTGTCTCCGCTCGCCTGGGCGGCCATCTACGAAGTGGTTTTGTGCGCCTTTTTTGCGCTGGCCGCGCTTTATTCGCGAACTCGATGGCTGGATACACGGGCGCCGGTATGGCATGCGGCCGAGTGGGCTTTTTACATTCTCGGCTTCGGCGCCCAAGAAAGCGTGGTGATGTATCCCGCCGTGGCGGCGCTCTATACATGGGCCGTAGCGCGGCGCGACATCACGAAAAAGGACGAGCGCGGCGTCTTTCTTCTATGGATTCCCGCGATTGCATTCACCGTAATCCATGCCTTGTTCGTTCCCAAGCTGCCGACCGAAATTTATCGCATCTCTGTGGATTCACGGCTGCCCGTGACGCTCGCGACGTATTTGCGGATGGCCGTCGGGCCGGAGCATTACGCGTCGAGAAAAGTGCTTCTGCTCGCGCTGGCGACTTTCGCGCTGTGGCGGTTGCGGCGGCGCGCCTCTCCAGAATTCGGCGCTGCGTTATTCTGCGTCGGATGGTTTCTGCTCTGGCTGGCGCCGGTGCTTCTGCTGCCCAATCACATCACCGAGTACTATTTGGCGACGCCGCTGGCGGGCTTGGCGTGGCTCGGAGGCTGGGCCATCGTGTCCGCGTGGCGGGCGGGATGGCTCAGGAGGGCCGCCGTGGCCGGATGCCTGACGCTGTATCTGGCCAATGCTTTGCCCGCCATCAGGAACGGCACGGCATGGTACCTGGAAGGCACTTCGAGAATGCGCTTGGCGTTTCGCGGAATGGAAGAGGCGGCATATCAGCACCCCGGCGCAATGATGATTCTCAGAGGCGTCGACGACGACTTGTTCAAGATGGGATTCGAGGAGAACCCGTTCCGGCTGACCGGAGCCTCGCAGGGCTTTCTCGCGCCCGGAACGGAGAAGGACATCACCGTTGCACGCGAAGATCTGGGCGGGATTTCGAGACTGACGATATCGCGTGCAGATGCTTTGCGGGCGATTGACAGGGGACAGGCCCGCGTGCTCGAGATCGAGCGCCACGGGCCGCCTCGCGACATTACGCGCGAATACGAAAGCGCGCTGCGCTCGGAGTTGCTAGCAAGCGGCGCGGGAGCCGTGGCCGCCATACATTAGTGAGCATCTGGCCCGCTCGAGCTCTGGCTTGAGACTCTGCGTGGCCGTTTCCGAGCCGCGACCGTGAGGGAGCGGACAGCATGTCGGAACCGTCAAGAAACTTTCCGCGTTCCTGGAGATGGCCGCGACCTAGGGATGGTCTTCGGAACGGTCTCGATCCGGGGATTCCTTCTTTTCGAGCTTGAGATTAATGGTGGCGGTCTTGCGCGAGTCGAAGACGCTGAGGCGCTTGGAGTCGCTGGAAAGGCCTTTCCAATCAGCCTTCACCTGGTAATCGTCATCCACTTTCAATCCCGAGAAGAAATACGCGCCGTCGTCCTTGGTGATAAAGGAGCGGATTTGAAGAGTGCGCAGGTCTTTTAACTGCACCACTGCGCCCGAGGCGGGATTACCGTCTTTATCGGTGACCAATCCCTGCAATGTGCGCGTCGAAGACTCTTCTTTGTCCTTCTTTTTTTGGGCAGGAAGGGCGCAAACCAGGGTGAGGGAAACAATGAGAACGCCAATGAACGAGGACCATTTCACTCTTCTTCGTCCTCCTCGTCTTCATCCTCTTCGTCTTCGTCGTCGTACTCCTCTTCGTACTCCTCGTCTTCCTCGAAATCTTCGTCCTCGTTATCGGGGGTCAGCTCCAGCGGAGAGACGCTGCTGACGCTCAAGTTCGCGCCGCACTGTTCGCAGGTGAGCGCGTCGCCCTCGTCGAGGTCGTCCTCGTCTACGTCCATCAATTCATTGCAAAGGGGGCAGTTAATCATTCCATCCTCCGTCCAGCCGTTTGAACTTCAGATCCATTATTACCATGCCAGTTGCAAAAAAGATTTACGCGGGCTGCAGCAGGCCAGCCGCCCGCGCGAGATCGCCGGGCGAGAGCGTCACCAGGGTTTTCTCCATATCCTGGGCCGATTCGATCATGTGGGCAAGATGCCTGCTGGCAAGCTTCATGCACCACGCGTCGGTGAGGGGATGCCCGGCCTCCTTGCTGAGCGCGAGGAGATCCGCGTGCGGCAACGCCATGACCTTTTCCTGTTTTGGTTCTCCTTCGGCCCACAGGTAGTACTTGACGTCGACCGTGTCGGCGTGGCGGATGGAAATTCCGGTCTGAAGCCACTGGAATTCCACTTCCCAAGTGCGTCCGAAGGGGTCCGGTCCGGCGCGAAAGCGGCGGAAATTCTCTGGCATGCCTTCAGCGTAGCAAAAGGCTATCAGCTTTCAGCGATTACTGGATTCCTCAACTCTCCGATGCCCTTAATCCTTACAACGAGTTCGTCGCCCGCTTTCACCCACCGCGGAGGATTCCGAGCAAAGCCCACCCCCGAAGGCGTCCCCGTCGCCACAATGTCGCCAGCCTCAAGAGTGACCACGCCCGAGATGTATTCGATCAGCTCGGGAATTTTGAAAATCAGCTCCCGTGTGTTGGACTTCTGCAGCGTCTGGCCGCCGATCTCGAGGGATATATCCAGCGCGTGCGGATCGGCAATCTCGTCGCGCGTCACGATCCACGGTCCCATCGGCGCGAACGTATCAAAACTCTTGCCCATGAGCCATTGCGAAGTGGCCATCTGAAAATCGCGTGCGCTGACATCGTTGACGATCGTGTAGCCGAAAACGTGCTCCATGGCGCGCGAAGCAGGAATGTGGCGGCCTCCTGGGCCGATCACGAAAGCGAATTCGGCTTCATAGTCCGGCTTGGACGAAGCTTTCGGTAGCACGATCGGCTCACCTGGCCCGATCACCACATTCGAGAATTTACTGAAGATCGTGGGTACTTTGGGGATCTCCATCCGCGCTTCGGCCGCGTGATCGCGATAATTCAAACCGACGCAGATGAATTTAGGCGGGCGCGGGATCGGCGCGAGCAGCTTAACCTCGCCCAGTGCATACGCTGGACCTGACGCGGCGGGCGCCCGGCCCGCGGCGCAGACTTCCGTCATATCCATCCCCAATCCTGATATTTGCGAGCCGGACAGGATTCCCGCCTCTGCCCGCCCATTGCGATGCTGAAAAGTAACCAGACGCATGAAGAATCGACTGTACTACACTAGATCATCAGATCTTGCCTAGGAGGCTGCATGCCGGACCAGATAACCCGTAGAGAATCCTTGAAAAGAAGCTTCGCGGCGGCAGGCGTGCTTGCGTTTGCCGACTTCGCTTTGCCGGCGCTCGCTCAGGACGAAGTGGACGCTCCGTTCACCGATATCCCCGCGAATTTCAATCCCGCCAATCCGAACGCGGCGGTGCGGATGCTTGACATCCGCAAGATCGACGGCATGTTTACGCCGAAGGAGCAATTCTTCGCCATGCAGCATATGACCAAGCCGGAGATCGATGCCGCTTCTTTCCGGCTGAAGCTTACGGGCCTGATCAACAAGCCAAGGGAGTTTACGCTGGCCGATCTACGCGCGATGCCGTCCACCGAGATCGCCGCGGGCTATGAATGTTCCGGCAACAGTCCCCGCGCCATCCAAGGCATGTCGTCGTGCGGCCGCTTCACTGGCGTGCGCTTGCGCGACGTGCTGAATCAAGTTGGCCTGCATCCCAAAGCCCGCGAGGTCGTCTTCTTCGGCGCAGACCGCGGGCCGTTCGACGTAGTATTTCGGCAACAGACGTTCAAGATGGAGCAGCAGTTCGGGCGCAGCATTACTCTGGAGAACGCAATGAAGCCGGAACCTATGCTGGCCTATGCGCTGAACGGTGATCCGCTCACGCGGGAGCAAGGCTTTCCCGTGCGTCTGCTCATGCCCGGCTGGTATGGCGTCGCAAATGTGAAGTGGCTCGCGGAAGTGCATCTCCAGGAAGATCGCTATCTCGGCAACTACCAGGCGCGCTGGTATCGCTCCGTAGTGGGCGTAGGCGGCTCGGGCGAAGATAACGATCCGGAGACGCAATGGGTGGAGACGGAAATCACGCGCTTGCACCTGAAATCTGTGATCGCGCGCGTGCGGAAAAAGGGCGGAGCACACGAGATTCTCGGGTTCGTCTTGAACGATGGCACGCCGCTGAAGTCGGTGGAGGTTCAGATCGACAACGGACCATGGCAGCTGGCCACACTAAACGCCGCGAATACCCAATACTCCTGGAAGCTGTTCAGCTACCGCTGGGAGGGCGCGACTCCGGGCGAGCATACTCTAGTTTCGCGAGCCACCGACGCGGAGGGCACAGTACAGCCCACGGCGGCTGAATTGAAGCGCAAAAAGACGTTCCTTCAGGACAACTCGCAGTTCCCGCGCAAAGTAATGATCGGCTGAGGCGAGCATTCGTCTGAAACCGCTCCCTGGCCGTCGCGGCTCGGAATGGGCGGTTGCGTTACAGCCAGTTACAGAGCCGCGACCGCGAGGGAGCGGTCCACAGACGAACGCGGGCCAAGGATGGCCTCGTGGCGTAACGTGAAATGAAATGCGTGTCGTCGAAGCAAAAATCCAGACGGTGGAAGATATGTACCGCCTAATTTGGACGGCGATCGCGAACCAGCAACCGATCAGCGCGATTTATAAAGAACGCAACCGGCTGTTCTGCCCCCATCGATTGGGCCGCAATCGCCTGGGCGAGCGTCGCGTGCTCTGCTATCAATATGGCGGGGAGAGCGAGAGCGGGTTGGCGCCGGCGGGTTCACCGGAAAATTGGCGCTGCGTCGTTTTCGAAAAACTAAGGCGCGTGGAACTATTGAACGGTTCCTGGATGACTGCCCGAACCATACTCGCCCTGCTAGTGCGTGGTGGAAGCGGATATCGACGCCGAGGATCCACCGGAACTCGACTCACAAAAAGGACACTGAGTACTACACGTGGTGATGATGGTGATGATGATGCTCGTGCACGGGCGTCCCAGAAGCCGTTAGCCCGCGCGACTTTCGATCTAGCAGCCAGGCCGTTACTGTATCCAGCCCCGTCCCGTCCATCAAGTTGGTGAAGACGAACGGAGCTTCGCCGCGCGCCGCTCTGGCATCGCGATCCATCACTTCGAGCGAAGCTCCCACGTGAGGCGCGAGATCGATTTTATTAATCACCAGCAAATCGCTGCGCCTGATTCCGGGACCGCCCTTGCGCGGAATTTTATCCCCGCCCGCGACGTCGATCACGTAAATAAAAGCGTCCACCAGGTCCGGGCTGAACGCGGCCGCGAGATTATCTCCGCCGCTCTCGACGAAGATCAATTCGAGTCCCGGATGCGCGGCCTCCATATCCGCAATCGCCTCCAGGTTCATGGAGGCGTCTTCGCGGATGGCAGCGTGCGGGCAGCCTCCGGTCTCCACGCCCACCACCCGGTCCGCGGGCAGTGCGCCCTGGCGGATGAGAAACTCGGCATCTTCTTTTGTATAGATGTCGTTGGTAACGACGGCCAGATTCAACTGCGGTGACAGCTTTCTGCTCAGCCGGTCGACCAGCGCGGTCTTACCGCTGCCCACCGGCCCCGCAATGCCTACACGAAACGCTCTCATCAGCGCCTCCTAGAAAAGAAAGTATCGCTGCGCCAACGGCAAGACCGCCGCCGGCTCGCACGTTAGCAATTCGCCATCGGCTCGGACCTCATAAGTTTCAGGGTCCACTTCAATTTTAGGCGTCGCCGAATTGTGAACCATATCCCGCTTTCCAATCTCGCGGCAGTTCCGAACTGTCGCAGCCCTCTTACGAAACAGCTTGTCAACGCCGCCCTCCATCGACGCGGCCGAAACAAACGTCAGCGAGGTGGACGCCGTCGCGCCTCCAAACGATCCGAACATGGGCCGGTAGAGCACCGGCTGCGGTGTGGGAATAGACGCATTCGCGTCGCCCATCACGCTCCACGCGATGAACCCGCCCTTGATTATCATCTCCGGCTTCACGCCGAACATCGATGGTTTCCAGAGCACAATATCGGCCAGTTTGCCGGGTTCAATCGATCCCACTTCCTGCGCGATCCCGTGCGTGATCGCGGGATTGATCGTGTACTTAGCCACGTAGCGCTTGGCTCGGAAATTATCGTTGCGCCCGGAGTCTTCCACAAGCGCGCCGCGCTGCGTTTTCATCTTATGAGCAGTCTGCCAGCAGCGCGTCACCACTTCCCCGATGCGTCCCATGGCCTGCGAGTCGCTCGAAATCATGCTGAACACGCCCAAATCGTGCAAAATGTCTTCCGCCGCGATCGTTTCCGGCCGGATTCTGCTTTCCGCGAATGCAACGTCTTCCGGAACCATGGGGTTGAGATGATGGCACACCATCAGCATGTCCAGGTGTTCGGCAATGGTGTTCACCGTATAGGGACGGGTCGGATTCGTGGACGACGGCAACACGTGAGGCAACGCCGCAATGCGGATAATATCCGGAGCATGGCCGCCGCCCGCGCCCTCGGTGTGATAGGTGTGAATCGCGCGCCCGGCGATGGCGGCGATCGTGTCCTCCACGAAACCAGCTTCGTTGATCGTGTCGGTATGGATGGCCACCTGAACGTCAAGATCGTCCGCCACGCGCAGGCAGCCGTCGATGGCTGCGGGAGTTGATCCCCAGTCCTCATGGAGCTTCAACCCGCACGCGCCCGCGCGCACCTGTTCGGTCAGAGGATCCTTCGTTCCTGCATTTCCCTTGCCTAGAAAGCCGAAGTTCATCGGCCACGCGTCGGCCGCTTCCAGCATCCGCGCGATATTCCACGCGCCCGGAGTGCATGTGGTCGCGGCGGTTCCCGTGGCCGGACCCGTGCCCCCTCCGATCATCGTGGTGATGCCGCCCGAGAGCGCTTCAGAGATCTGCTGCGGCGAAATGAAATGAATATGGCTATCTATAGCGCCTGCTGTGGCGATTAAATTCTCGCCGGCAATCACTTCGGTGGACGCGCCCACCACAAGCTCCGGGTCCACGCCCTGCATCGTGTCCGGATTGCCGGCTTTCCCAACTTTCACGATGCGGCCATCGCGGATGCCTATATCGCCCTTCACGATGCCCCAATGATCGAGAATCAGGGCGTTGGTGATCACGACATCCAGCGCTCCCGAATCCCGCGTGGCGCGGGCGCTCTGCCCCATGCCGTCGCGAATCACCTTGCCTCCGCCGAACGTGATCTCGTCGCCGTAAACGGCGAAATCCTTCTCCACTTCAATCACCAGATCGGTATCCGCCAGCCGTACGCGATCTCCCGCGGTAGGTCCGTACAAATCGGCATAAGTACGCCGAGGGATCGAAAGGCTCATTTCGTCCCCCGGCCCTTGTGCCCCAGGATCACTCTCTCTCCCGCAAATTCCACCAGCGTCACCTCCTTCTCGTCCCCCGGCTCGAATCTCACGCTCGTTCCCGCGGGAATGTTCAATCGCATGCCTCGCGC
>Ga0126371_10003003_pt1 | contig 14676 bp, 13 predicted proteins | sample PanSoiMetaPlot_4_FD_110145 | JGI IMG/M metagenome (GOLD analysis project Ga0126371, IMG submission 110145) | Tropical forest soil microbial communities from Panama - MetaG Plot_4 | ecosystem: Environmental > Terrestrial > Soil > Tropical forest > Bulk soil | place: Panama | collected 2016-02-17 | reverse complement strand
TCCTTTGACGGGCCAGCTCTCATCTAGTAGAGTTGCTGGCGTTTGTAGCTGACGGGGTGCTCTGCGTATCAAGGATTGTCGGACGTGGGTTTTCGGCCCGGAGGCTTGTTCCCGAAAATTCTGACCGGACTCCCACCAGCCAGGCGCAACAGTCCAACGGATCCTGAAACCAGTAATCCGCAACAGCAAAACTCATGGAGGCTGGATGTCCCATTGGCTCGGAGGGTCCTGCTCTGCCTTGAACCCTCTCATCACGTGGACGCGCCTTCTGCAAATCTACCCACCATCCCAAAAAGACAAAACAGGAGATCACGAATGTTCCAGAGAACAGCTTTCCCCCTACGTGTGCTTGTAATCACACTGTTGTTTTTCTGGTTTGCTCTGACGTTTCTAGGACAAACCCCGGGCAATTCGTCCACCGTCACTGGAATGACGGTACGCGGTGAACTAAAGCACGATGTTTCTCCCCCGCTTCGGGATATACCGATCATCGTTCCTCCCATGGAGAATTTTCACGAAGCTGAGCCGGCACGCCTTCTGCGTTTACCCCACGGTCTGAAGCCGGCGACTGAACCTGATCCGGTACACCAGCAGACTGCGGCGATGGCGCCGGTCGCATTGGCAGCCACTCCGGGCCTTAACATGGTTGGCCTGGGCAGCGGACAATTCGGGTTTACAGTCAACAGCGCCCCTCCTGACACCAACATGGCGGTGGGTACAACCCAATTCGTGCAGTGGGTCAACTCATCTTTCGCCATCTTTAACAAATCTACAGGGGCCCTCATAACAGGACCGACAGCGGGTAATGCGCTCTGGTCAGGTTTCGGCGGTGGATGTCAGACCAACAACGATGGCGACATTGTGGTTGAGTACGATTCCATGGCCAACCGGTGGGTCTTCAGCCAATTTTCAGTGTCGACTACGCCGTTTCTTCAATGCGTGGCTGTCTCGACAACCTCTGACGCGACCGGCACTTACAACCGCTACTCGTTTCAGTATTCCAATTTCCCCGACTACCCCAAGATGGGCATCTGGCCGGACGGATACTATGAGACCTACAACATGTTTAACGGAACTACAAATGCCTTCGTCGGAGCCGATGCCTGCGCCTTCGACCGCAATGCCATGTTGAATGGCCAGCCGGCAACGCAGGTATGTTTTCAACAAAGCTCGTCCATAGGAGGTCTGTTGCCCTCTGATCTTGACGGCGCGACGCTTCCACCGGCGGGCTCTCCCAATTATCTGATGTTCTTCGGAAGCAACAACCTCAATCTATTTAAGTTCCATGTAGATTTCTCCACACCGGCGAACTCGACCTTTACCGGTCCTACCGTGATTCCGGTTGCCGCATTCACTGCACTCTGTAACGGAGGAACCTGTGTTCCGCAATCCGGTACCGCGCAACAACTGGATTCCCTGGCAGACCGCCTCATGTTCCGGCTGGCCTATCGAAACTTCGGGACGCATGAATCATTAGTGGTCAACCACTCGGTTGTGGCAGGTTCCAGCGGTGGGGTGCGATGGTACGAGATCCAAAATCCGGGAGGAACGCCAACGGTAGCCCAGCAGAGCACATTTGCTCCTGACAGCAAATACCGCTGGATGGGCAGCATGGCCATGGACCAAGCAGGAGATCTTGCGGTGGGATACAGCGTCTCCAGCAGCACGAGCTTTCCCTCCATCGCTTTTAGCGGGAGAACGCCATCTGATCCCACGAGCACCCTGGAGGCGGAAACGAGCATCGTGGCCGGCACAGGATCGCAAACCGGTGGCTTGAATCGCTGGGGCGATTACAGCACCATGCATATTGATCCCAGCGACGATTGCACTTTCTGGTACACCACGGAATACCTGAAGACCAGCGGCTCGTTTAATTGGAACACGCGTATTGCCAACTTCAAATTCCCGAACTGCGGCGGCACACCGGACTTCTCACTTTCCGCCTCGCCTGCGAGTGTCACCGTGACGCAGGGCAGCAGCGGCAGCAGCACCATTACCGTAACTCCTTCGGGCGGATTCACCGGGAGCGTGACTTTATCGGCATCAGGTTTGCCAGCAGGCGTGACCGCGAGCTTTGATACGAACCCCACCACGTCAACCAGCGTGGTGACGCTTAGCGCCAGTTCGACGGCGACTACGGGTACGGCAACCGTGACGATCACGGGAACGTCCGGAAGCCTGACTCACACTACTACCATTAGCCTGACGGTGAACGCGCCGGCGGCTCCAGACTTTTCGCTCTCGGCCTCGCCTGCGAGCTTGACGGTCAAGCAGGGCACGAGCGGCAGCAGCACCATTACGGTAACGCCCTCGAACGGCTTCACGGGATCGGTCACGCTGTCTAACTCCGCTCTGCCCAGCGGCGTGACGGCTTCGTTCGGAACCAATCCGACGACGTCCACCAGCGTGCTGACCTTCACCGCCAGCAGCACGGCAACGACCGGCACCAGCACGATCACGATTACCGGCACATCCGGTACCTTGACGCATACGACAACTATCTCGCTGACCATCAGCTCTGCCGCAGCGCAGCAACTGCTGGGCAATCCGGGATTTGAAAATGGAACCAATACAGCGCCCTGGACGTTGACAGCCGGCGTGATCAACAACTCTACGGCTGAGCCGCCACACAGCGGTTCGTGGGATGCCTGGCTGGATGGTTATGGCACGACCCACACTGACTCGGCCACTCAGACCGTGACTATTCCTTCCACTGCAACCAGCGCGACTCTAAGCTTCTGGCTGCACATTGACACCGCGGAAACCACAACCACCACGGCGTTCGATACTCTTCAGGTTCAGGTGCTGAACAGTTCGAACACCGTTCTGGCAACGTTGGGGACGTTCTCCAACCTCAATCATGCTGCCGGCTACCAGCAGCACTCGTTCAGCATGAACTCGTTCATCGGGCAGACCGTGAAGATCCGCTTCCTGGGCAAGGAAGACGTAAGCCTGCAAACGTCGTTCGTGATAGACGATACTGCGCTCAATGTGCAGTAACAGCGAACTGCGAAACGCAAATCCGGGGCCGCAAGGCCCCGGATTTATTTTTGGGAACAGATTCAAGGGTAGTGAGCCGCGCTGGCGCACGTCTCTGAGACGTAGCGTGCTACGTCTCTATGGTTTTGTTTTTGGATTCGGTTGGGCTACACCTTTGCTAATGATGCAGCAGCCACATGAGCCAGCCTCCGGCGAAGAGGCCCACAAAAATAAAGATTATGAAGCAGTAAATCCCGTAACGCACCATCTCGCGTGGCTCGTTGCGTTGGGTGATGCCGAAGACCAGTGAGGCGCAGAAGGCGCAGATCACCGCCGTAGTGAAGTGAGAGAGTTGCAGGGCCAGAATCATTTCTTCCTTCCGCGGGCGATGTGATAGGCATCCACCATGGCCATCACGTTCAGCAGACCAGCCATGACGATGAACTTTGTACCATAATCGGCGGTAGCAAAGGCCACAGGCGCAGAGCCAAGATCATAAATCCGGCTGACGATATAAAGCCCACCTGCGCCGGCATCACCGACAAAGCCCAGCATGTCCAGCAGGTCTCCGGAATTTGGGTGGTAAATCTTGCCTTCCATGAAGATCCCAAGAATAAACATGAGGACCACGGCAGACATGAGCAGCAGCCCACGAATCCATCTTTTCTGGATCAGGTGCCCGGCCCCGGGGATGAGCCAGCTCAGCAGAGGCGCGGCCACAACCATCCCTGTAACCGGCGTAGCAGCGACAGTGGGTGGGGCCGCTTCAGAAGCAGTAATTTCAGTTTTCGGCATTTAGATCAAGACCAACTCACGTTGAATTTTACCGGTAACCTCGGCGGAGCCCTTGCGCGTCAAAACGTTGACTTCGCTGCGCACTCCAAACTCACCCGGCAGGTAAACACCCGGCTCAATGGAAAAGCATGTATTAGGAATGATTTCGCGCTCGTCCTTGGTTTCCAGGTTGTCCATGTTGGCGCCGTTGCCGTGCACCGTCACGCCAATGGAGTGGCCGGTACGGTGGGTGAAATATTGGCCGAGCCCGGAAGAGACAATATGGCTGCGCGTGGCTTCATCCACTTCCCATCCGGCAATCCTGCGACGCGAGGCAAAAGCGTCCTGGACTTTCTGGATACCGGCATCGCGCGCATCGCGGACAATGTTAAAAATCTTTTTCTGCTTTTCGGTTGGCGTGCCAATCACGCCTGTCCAGGTAATGTCGTAATAGACGGCGTTGGGCGCTTTGGTCTTGGCCCAGATGTCCAGCAGCACGAAGTCGCCGGGCTTGATGGGCGATGATTTTTCCGCGTGCGGCTCATAGTGCGGATTGCCGCTATTGGCATTCACAGCCACGATCGGCATGTCCTCGGCGATAAGACCATCGCGGCGAAAAGCTTCGGCAATCCACTGCTGAATCTGGTATTCCGTGGTGCCGCCGTTGCCAACCCTGCGTCCAATCTCCTTGAAGGCCGCCTGCACAATCTCATCCACGGCATCACGCGCAGCAAAATGAGTTTTGATCTGCTCATCACTCCAGGCTGCTTCAAAACGGGCCACCAGATCGCCGGAACTTACAATTTCCTTGCCGAAGCTGCGAACCAGCTCCACCGTTCCCGCGTCCACCAGGCCGATGTAAGGAATCAGGTTATTGGGAGAGTACTGCATGGCCACTTTCTTGGAAGTATCCAGCATGGCTCGCAGATTGTCCCAGAGCTCGCGCCAGGAGGAGTATTCACTTTTGCCGCCGGGGAGAGTATCAAGATGCCCGGCCTCGATGCGATGGACGAGCTTGACAGGGTCGCCTTTCCGCGGAATCAGGTAGAACCACCGGCGGGTGACAAAGAGGTTTTCCGGCAGGCCCAGGACCTTGTAGCTGATGGGATCGCGGTGATGATGGTCGTAAAACAGCCAGCAATCGAAACCGAGTTCGCGCAGAGCTGACTGGATTGCATTCAAGTCCATAGAGGGCCAAGTGTGAATACTCTATTTAATCACATTCATCAGAACATCGGGATATCGCAGTCCCCGGTCAAGCCCAACCTGCTGTCTACCAGCACCGGGCATCCAGACTTAGCAAATTGCTAATTGGACCGCTACTACTCCGCGAAAAACGGCTTCCACTGCTCCGATCGCGGAGGAGCGGTAAACAGACTCACGACGATCAGACAGACCAGTGACACGATCAGTGCAGGAATGATTGGCTCTCTTTCTGCCAGCCAGGGCGGCAGCAGTTTGCCTCCGAGGTCCCAGAAGACAGTAACGAGCGTCCCGGCCGCTATTGAAGCTACTGCAGCGGTTGCAGTGACACGTTTAGAAAAAAACGCTCCCATCACGACTGGAGTGATAGCAGCGGAATAAATAGTGTAAGCGTAGAGCGCCTTCTCCAAAATGGACTCGGTATAGGCCCCCTGGATCAGCGCCCATAGGCCCAGTCCGACCACGATCAGGCGGGAAGCCAGAAGGACCTGTTTGTTGCCGGCATCTTTGTTGATGAATCGTGTGTAGACGTCGTTAACCAGATTCGTGGCTGGTGAAAACAGATAGTTGTTGGCCGTCGAGATGACCTTGGCAAAAACCGCGCCTATCAGCAGCGCTCCCAGAAAGGGAGGCAGGGCATGCCTTGCGGTATAAGGAATAATTTCCCGGGGCTTGATGCCGGGCTCATGCATAAATATGGCAGCCCCAATCACCGCAATGGCAGCGATGACAGTTTCCAGTATCAGCGTGCCGATAATCCATCCGAATACTGAAATTTTGGCATCACGCTCCGACCGGGCAGAAAAGAATTTCTGATACATAGTCTGGTTGCCCAGAAGAAGGAGCAGAGTCGGCAGGAAGAGCTCGAGAGCCCGCACGACTGCTACACGTGTACCCTGATCTACGCCGTTGACCATGGAGAAGCGTCCAAAAATCTGGAAGTACTCGGGTGGGAGGCGGTCATGCAAGCCACTCCAACCGCCGACCTGTGAAAGCAGAAGGGGAATTGCGGCGATGCAGGTAAAGGTGGCAAGTAATCCGATTACCACATCGAGGTAGGCGACCGAGGTCATGCCTGCGAGAGCGGTGAAGATAATTACAAAACCGGCAATGATGTACATGCCAGTGTTGCGGTCAATTCCCAGGCTTAAATGGAGAATGTCTCCACCACCGCGAAATTGGTATGAGGTAATAGCAGTAAAAGCGAAAAGAATGGCAATGGTCCCAAGTACACGCGCAGCCGTGTTGTAACGGGCTTCCAGCAGGTCAGGAATAGTGAACTGGGCAAATTTGCGGGCGCGTGGAGCGACAAAGATGATGACCAGGAGGCCCACCCATCCGCCGGCTGCCTGCCAAAGAGCGGAGAAACCGTTTTTGAAGGCGTTCTCTGCGCCTCCAAACAGGCTGCCTGAACCGATCCAGGAGGAGAGCAGGGTAAAAACCAGTACATACCAGGTCAGGGTGCGTCCGGCCACGAGGTAATCGGCTTTGGTCTTTACCTTACGGATCTGGCTGAGACTGACGACCAGCAACACGGTCACAATAACCGCAAGCACGATTGCGTACAGGTTCAAACGGTCACTCTCCCAGATGTTGCAAGCGTTGCTCGAGAGCCTGCAGATTGGCGCCGGCAATCCGAATGAGCTTCAAACGGCTGGTTGCGCCGCTGGCTATGGTAATTGAGGAACGCGGAACATCAAAAAAGCCGGCCAGAAAATCGATGACGGCATCGTTGGCTTTCCCCTCAACCGGAGGGGCGGTCAAGGAAAGTTTGAGCGCGTCACCGACTGTGCCGGTAATGGCATTTTTCCGGGCACGAGGCTGAACTTTGACGGAGAAGGTAATCCCGTTGGCGGTCTGCCTGAGCGGAATCATTGCCGCTTAGGCCTCTCTCCAAAGATGGCAGTGCCCACACGAACGCAGGTTGAACCTTCTTCGATTGCCACTTCGAAATCGTGCGACATACCCATGGAGAGCACGTCCATGCTGATGCCGGGAAGTTTGCGGGCGCCAATCTCATCGCGGAGCTCGCGAAGCATACGAAAGTGCGGCCGTGCGCCCTGGGGATCTTCGGTAAATGGGGGAATGGTCATGAGTCCGCGCACCTGAATGGAACTGAGCTGCTGCGCGCCCTGGAGCAGTTCCTCCAGTTCCAGCGAGTCAGCGGGAACGCCGCTCTTGCTCTCCTCGCCGCCGACGTTGACCTCAATCAGCACCGGCACGGTTTTGCCCAGCTGCTTCGCGGCCTGGTCGATTTTCTGGGCCAGACGCAGCGAGTCCACCGAATCCACTGCGTGAAAAATTTCAACTGCCTTTTTTGCCTTGTTGGTTTGCAGGTGGCCGATCAGATGCCATTCGGCCTGGGTGAGATCTTTTAGAACGGAGGCTTTGTCGGCAAACTCCTGTACCCGGTTTTCGCCGAAAACGTGGATTCCAGCTTCGTAGACCTGCCGAATCCGAGCAGGCTCCACCACCTTGCTCACGGCCATGAGAACGACCGTCGCCGGATCACGTCTGACGCGTGCCGCAGCCTGAGACATACGGTCCCGGACTCGGGCGACGTTGTCGTTTATCGAACTCATGTATCCTGCGGCCCCCTACATGATGGCTGCGGGTGGCGCAGGATCTTCCGGCCTTCCGGCTTTAGACAGCGGTAGGAAAATCATCAGCACTCCCAGGAGCACGATCACGACAGATCCAAAAAGATAGGACGGGTGCTTGAAGAACTGATGAATGGGCCACTCAAAAAAGCGGAAGGTCGCGGTGCCGAGACCTGTGAGGGCCTCACCTGCAATCAAGCCGCTGGCGATGAGGATGCCCACGCTGGTTACGCGGGCTTTCTGGGCCTCGTTGTGTCCGGCACGCCTGCTCAGGACGTCGGAGCACCAGCGCAAGAGGCCGCCGACAAAAATAGCGGAGGTGGTATTCAATGGCAGATACATTCCCACCGCGACCAGCATAGGGCTGCGTACTTTTAACATAATCAGAGCGACGCCGAAAAATGCGCCCGCAATCACCAGCGGCCAGGCCATCTCGTGGCTTACGATTCCCTGAGCCAGGGCAGCCATCAACCCTGCCTGTGGAGCGGAAAGTTGCTTATCGCCAAAGCCGATGCCTCCAGCCCGAATGTTGCCGACGTGCAGAATGTACAGCGGAAAGTACATGACCAGACTGGCAACCACGACTGCGATCAACTCAGCGATCTGGATGGTGCGCGGTGTTCCGCCGAGAATATAGCCGGCTTTGAAGTCCTGCAGAAGTTCGCCCGCCACTGCTGACGAAACGCAGACCACGGCAGCAACTCCCAGCACCACCGCAACTCCACCTGGTCCGGAAACGCCCAATGTCACCATCAGCAGCGCCGCAATAATTAATGTCGAAAGAGTAAGTCCGGAAATGGGATTATTGGATGACCCGATCATGCCCACCAGGTTTCCCGAAACGGTAGCGAAGACGAAGCCGACAATAATCATGACGAGAGCAGCGACCACTCCGGCCAAAACCTGGCCGGAAACATAGACATAAAGAGCGATCATCAACAGAAACATCACTCCGATAAGGGAAAAGACGGTCTTGGATCCCATATAACGTTCGGTGCGCGCCATGGATTCAAGCGGAGGAGCTCCGTGGCGGATTTCGCGGAAAGCTCGCCCCAGACTGGACGTCAGGTTCCTGCCCATGCGAAACAGGGTATAGGCGGCGCCGACCAGCATGCCCCCGACCGCGATGGGACGGACGATGTATTTCCACACGGCCGCCGCCTCATCTGCCCAGCCGTCAATGCCTTTATCCGCAGGAATAAAACTATTGATATTCGGCCCCAGGAAATACATGAACAACGGGACCAGTACGGCCCACGCCAACACGCCACCAGAAAACTGCAGTGCTGCCAGTTCAGGTCCAATTACATAACCCACACCTATATACGCGGGACTGACAGAGGGAACATCAACTGTCGAAATCGCGCCGGTGTGGAGAACGTCTTTACTGGCCGCGCCGCCCAGGCGGAGGAAGGTTTTGCCCATCTCGCCGATACGTACGAAGAAAGTCTTGTCTTCGGCCCACAAATTCATATCACCCAGCAGCTTGATCAGCGCGCCCACGCCGATGTTCCAAAAGAGATAGCGAGCTGCCTCAGCTCCGCGCCGGCCTGCCTTGTGAATCTCGGCTGCCGCTACGGATTCAGGAAAGGGCAGCGTTGGATCCTCTACCATCACGCGCCGCACCAGGGAAACGAAGAGAACACCGACTATGCTTCCCACCATCATGAAAGCAGTGGATTTCCAATAGGCAACTCTGGGGTCAAAGGACGCCCAGGACCCGGCAAGAACAAACGCCGGCAGCGTGAAGTCCGCGCCCGCCGCAACCGATTCTCCAATCGAGCCTGAAGTACGGGCGATGTTTTCCTCCAGTACCGAGCCCTTCAGGCTGCGCAGCACGGCCATCCCTATGACCGCGGCAGGATAAGTGGCGGCAATGGTGATGCCCGCTTTCAGACCCAGATACGCATTGGCCGCACCCAGCACCACGCACATCACCAGGCCGAGCAGGATCGCTCGCAGCGTGAATTCCTTCATGCTGACGTTTTCAGGTACGAATGGCTGGTGCTTCGGAACCGGTACGACAGGCGTTTGGCTCATCCTATCCTCCTGAGCGATGAATCATAACACTTGATCCTTCCATTGCACCGCGCAACGGTATATCGATATACTCTAGAAGCAGCACACCTGAACGGTGTTTCAGGAGGGTCGTCTTCAGCAGTAGCGGTGACCTAAGCCGAACTCAGCGGGCGCTTAAGCTTGCAGCAGCTAGCCTGTTTTCTGTTTTGTTCCCGTCCGATTGCCGCATTTGCCAGTCCAGCCTGACCGGAATTTCCGTACTGCCTGTTTGCGACAAATGCCTGGAGCAGGTTGCTCCGTTTTCTGGCATTGTGTGCCGCATTTGCGGTGAAAAGCTGGTCAGCCGGTTTGTGGAGACGGAGGAAGGCCCGCTTTGCGGAATGTGCCGCCGCGCAGCGCCTCCCTTCCAGCGTGCCATCGCGTATGGAGCGTATGACGGCACGTTGCGCGACCTGATCCATCTGCTTAAATATCAGCGGGTGCAGCCGGTAGCGCCGATGCTTGGCCGCCTGTTGAATGAGGCTCTGGCCGGCATCCAATTAGCGGAAGAGATTACTGTTGTTCCGGTACCGCTTTTTAAAAGAAAAAAGCGGGAACGCGGGTTTAATCAGGTGGAAGAGATCGCGCGCGCTTTCATGCGCTGGAACGCATCTCCCGGCATGCGGCTGGAGACATCCTGCCTGGTGCGGGTACGGGAGACGGCGTCGCAGACCGGACTCACGCGACATCAGCGCCGGGCGAACGTACGCGGCGCCTTCGCAGTGGTCAAGCCTGAGCGCATTGAAGGCAGGAGTGTATTGCTGCTGGATGACGTGATGACCACCGGCACCACTGCCGCTGAATGCACGCGAGTGCTTTTGCGCGCGGGGGCCAGGCAGGTGTTCGTCGCCACGGTGGCGCGGGCAACCAGAGAAGTGGAAATTCATTTGCAACAACCGGCATGGGCGGAAGCCGCTCGCGCTTAAAGGAACCAAGGGCTATGCACGACACGGGACAGAGAGGCAAGAACAAGCCGAGACACCATGGCGGCATCTCTCACGAGACGCCGCGGCCGCAGAAGAGTCTCCTGATGCAGACTCCGGTTCTGGTGCTGAACGCTTCTTACGAACCCATCAACATCTGTGCGGCCCGCCGGGCAATCGTGCTGGTCTTGAAAGGACTTGCCATGCCCGAAGAAGAGAACGGGAACCTGCTGCACGCTGCCCGCATCAGCATGCGTGTGCCTTCGGTAATCCGGCTTCTGGAGTACCGGCGCATTCCGCATCAGACGCGGGCCCTTTCGCGCAAGAACATCCTTCTGCGCGATCGCAATACCTGCCAGTACTGTGGAACAGTATTGTCTTCGGGAGAGTTGACTCTGGACCATGTGGTTCCCCGCTCGCGCGGCGGATCTTCCACCTGGGAGAACCTTGTAGCCTGCTGCCATCCTTGCAATCGCAAGAAGGGCAATCAGCTTCCGGCAGAGATCAACATGAAGCTGCTGAAGGAACCAAAACCGTTCACGCTGCATACCAGCCGGCACATCATGCGGATGATCGGCCGGTCTGACAACAAGTGGCGCAAGTATTTGTTCTACTAAGACGCCATCTGGTTCACACGCGGCGCAGTCACGAACTGACTGCGCCGCTTTGCTTTTGTTTCGGAAATTTCAGGAAGGTGCATTCTAAGTAGACGCAGTCAGGGGGTAACTAATTGCACAACGCATGCCTAATTTGTGTATGCAACTTCCACACCTAGATAAAGCTGATTAAGAGCGTTGCCCATAACCTGTTTATTTCCAGCAGCTTGGTGATCTTCCACCGCAGTTGGCAGCAAACCTGCAGATACTTGAGATGTCATAGAAGTGTCCTTTTCTAAGCCCAAAACTTAGACCGAGAAGATGCGCCCTTCGTTGCAGCGCAAATCCGAAAACCCAGGGAGAAATGATGGCGGAAACAGTCTTAGATCAGATTCTTGTTCAATTGCGGCAAGCGGCCACGCAATACCATCCGGAGCATGGCGAACTCAAAAATCTACGCGTGGTGGGTCATACTCCAAAAAACGACCATTTCATTTATGACGTCTGCGCCGATTTTGCCCAAGGCACTGAGAGACTCGCAGTAAAGATTTACCGCGCGAACAAGTGTGGCGGAAACGCCAAAGCATTGGCCAGGACTGAAACTGCCAACCTGCAGCACGTCCAACAAGTACTGCAGCGCAAGAAGCTGGGTGGGGTGCCACGTCCGCTGGGAGACTTCAGCGACTACGGCGCCATCGTCACGGATAAAGTGTCTGGCCTTCCTCTGCAGTCCATCATCATGAAGGCGGCTTTGCTTCCAGGTTTTGCCGACAACGGCAGCATCGCCCTGGTGGCCCGTCGTGCGGGAGAGTGGCTGAAGGCGTTTCACAAGGCCAGCTCAGATATGCCCGAACCTTTCGACGGCCAGACGCTCCTCAGCAGCCTGGAAAAGCTGTGCGAAAGCTGCCGGCGCGAGGGCCTGGACGAAAACTCAATCCGGGTGATCCTGGCTGGCGCTCGCAACGTGCTGGCGCGTACCCGCAAGTCCTTGCCAAGTTCCGCCGTGCTCGCCGATTTCAACCCTTTGAATGTAATTGTTACCGAGGATGGAGTTGGGTTTTGCGATTTTGCCCGGATGAAGCGTCGCGGCAACTCCTTTGACGACCTGGCTACCTTCCTGGCTTCAGTGGAAGCGCTGGAAAAGTATCCTTTCTGCAATCGCAACATCACCAGCCAGATCCAGGAAAATTTCCTGGATGCTTACGGCATATCCCAGTCCGATGCCGCCGTGCTGCGCGTGCTGAAGATGAAGGCGCTTCTGGGCATGTTTGCCCAGGGCCGCAACATCAAGGAAAGCGCCGTACGCAAGAAGGTGATGTGGGCCAATGTGATGAAAAAATTCATCGGCCAGGCAGCCCAGCGATCGCTCGCTCCGGTAGCCGCATAAAAAACACAACCTTCGTGGAGATGGGCGGGCCGCGCTCGAACAGTTCGGCCCACCTCTGCAATAAGAATCTATCTCTGTTTATTTCGGCGGCTGGTCCGGCGGCGCTTCTCCCTTGAAGATGATCTTGGTGCGTGATCCGAAGCGCTTGTAGTTGGTGTATTTGATGGTTTCCCTGATGTGAACGTCGTTGCCGGTGAAATGCAACGTGTCATCTGCGCGGGTATAAGTCGGGAACCAGTACTGCCCGTCAATCTGCTCCCGGTAGGTGACGAACCTCGGATAAAGGTTTTCGCCCTTCTTGTCATGTTTTTCGGGCAGGCCTTTCCCGCAGGTTTTTACGATCTGCATGTCGCGATTGTCTACCCAGACGCGCCCCTGGAAATAGCGCTTGTCTTTATCGATGTGCCTGGGCGCGACATCGAAAACATAAGTATCGATTTCATCCACATGCTGGCTTCCCACGTAAAGAATCTGGTACTGCGGCAGGTCTTGTGTGGTCATCACGAATGGCATTTTGTTTCGGATGTCGTCAAAGTCCTCCCGGGTCATGGTGACGCGGTTGAGAGTAGGCTGCGGGGCAAAGGTCACATTTTCGAGGCGATTGCCCTTGTCGTCGTAAGTGATATCGGTGGTCTGGCGATATTCTCCGTCCACCGTGCTGCCGTCCAGCGTCTGTACAGTTACGTCCTGTGTGAAGGTGTAATTGTCACGTGCCTGTTTGAAAATGGCTTCTTTGGCGGCAAACTTCTGAATTATCTCTTCCGGAGTTATCCCCGTTGGTTGGCCGGGATTAAGAGGGCCATTGCCTTCTTCGCAATTGGTTTGTGCCAGCAAAGCGGCGGATGACAACAGCAAGATTAAGGCAAAGATCAAGCGTGGGAATTTTGCGTGATTCATGGATTGTATGGGGTTGCCCATTAAGTTTGATGCAAGTGACAGCCGGAACGGTTGTGAAAGCCCTCTGATTTACAGCCTTTTTACATCATGGACGAGCATTGCTCACGGGGGCGGATTCTGCGTCGGCGCGTTTGTAATGCGTGTACTTGATCACTTCCCGCACGTGGACGGCATCGCCAAACCGAAATTGCAGATTTTCGTCTGAACGCACGTAGGTCGGAAACCAGTATCTTTTTTCAAACTGTTCGCGATAGGTAACCAGCGTGGGTGAGACCTCCTGATCTCCCGGGCGCCTTTTCTTCTTTTTCGTCAGGTTAGGATCTTCAGGAACGTTCTTTCCGCAGCTCTTTACCACTGCCAGATCGCGAGTCTCTACCCAGACCTTTCCCTGAAAGTAACGCTTGCCTTTTTCCAGCACCTTGGGCGTCACATCGAAGACGTAAGTATCGAGCAGGTCCACTTTTTGCGTGCCCAGGTAAAAGACGTTGTACTGCGAGACATCTGCCGAAGTCAGGACGAACGGCGAACGATTGTCGATGTCGTCAAAATCCTGCTTGGAGAGAGAAATCCGCCTGAGCGTGGATTGCGGCGCGAAGGTAACGTGCTCTATTTTTTTCCCCTGCACGTAGCTGATTTCTGAAAGACGACGGAATTCCCCATCGGCCTGCTGGCCGTCCAGGGTCTGTATGCTGACCTCCATGTGGTAGGTGTAGTGAGTCTGCGCTTCCTTGAATATGTCTTCCTGGGCGGTAAACCTCTTGATGACATCCGGAGTGGCGATGCCGGTGGGCTGGACCTGTTGCAGCGGCCCCGCCCCATCCTCACAGTTTGTTTGCGCGGCGAGACCAGGGGCAAAAATCCCGAGCAAGGCGGCAGCGGTGGCCAGTAAAAGAAATCTACCGAGCGCCATGATGATGCTCTCCCCCCTCCTGAGTGCAGGAGTTTAGCAAGAATCGTTCTCCTCATAAAGTCTGCAAACTGGCCCTGCAGCCTAAAAGAAATTAGACTGGCGTGCTTACCATCCAGTTGAACCCTGGTTGCCGGAAGGAGCACCTATGCGTCGCCTTAGCATTGTTTTGGCCATTGCCATTGGCTTGAGTCCACTCGCGCTTAATGCGCAGAGCCCCGATAAACGGCCTTTTACCTTTGAAGACATGATGGCCCTTAAGCGCATCGGTGGCCCGCAGATTTCGCCGGACGGCAAATGGGTCGTATTTTCCGCCGTGGACGTAAGTCTCAAGGAAAACAAAAAGACTCCG
>Ga0126371_10003002_pt1 | contig 14677 bp, 16 predicted proteins | sample PanSoiMetaPlot_4_FD_110145 | JGI IMG/M metagenome (GOLD analysis project Ga0126371, IMG submission 110145) | Tropical forest soil microbial communities from Panama - MetaG Plot_4 | ecosystem: Environmental > Terrestrial > Soil > Tropical forest > Bulk soil | place: Panama | collected 2016-02-17 | reverse complement strand
TGACTTGGCTGTGGCAATGCGGACATTCCATCGATATGGAGGCCCTCACCCTCCTAGTTTTGTCAAGGATACGCTGGGACGGGCGAGGTTCCGTATCACTGAAGGACAACGGTCGGGTGGACATTGTACTGTTGGGTGGACGTATTGGAGCTAACAGAGAGAGTCAAAATCCCCACCCTAAATCGCAAAATGCGCGATTTTAAGGATGTTTCTTGAACGCCCTGAAAGTTGGCGTCACTTCAACAGGTTGGCTAGCGTCTTTTCGGCTTCGCTGTGGAGATCTGGAGGAGCACCGTAGAGGACCTTGGCCGTTTTCCCTGTGGGATCGAAAAGGAACATGGTTGGGACTGAGGTGATGTCGCCAAACGCGGCGGCAGTGGGGGCCTCTGCGATGGCCCAGTGCAGCTCGGGGCTGAGGGTGTTGACCGTCTGGCGGATCTGGTCTTCGGGGGATTCTACCGCTAGCGCTACGACCGCCAGTTTGTCGCCGTATTGGTGCTGCAAATCGCCTAACCACTGCAGCGTGGCACGGCATGGGGGACACCACGTAGCCCAGAACTCTACCAGCACTACGCGTCCGCTGAGTTGGTCGCGGGTCAGAGGATGTCCTGCGAGATCGGTGAGTTTGAGATTCGGCAGAGTTGCAATTTCTTCCGTGGATGTTGTGCTGGCGTGCTCCTGACTTACGACGTTTTTCTTGCCGGCTAGGATCAGGTCGATCATGCGGATTAGGTCGGCTTTGAACTTGGCTTGATTGTCGGCGTTGCGCCATGGGGCGTAGCGGCCCGTGCCTTCGACTTCACCAAAGTATCCGAAATCGCGGGGGACGGCGACGAGCACGTCGTCGACGAAGACCGCGGGATATCCTTTGACGCCGTAGAGGTCGGCGAGTTTGGAGCCGCCGAAGTTTTCGCTGACGAAGGTGACTCTGCCGGGATATTTGGCTGCGACTTCCTGGACCAGCAAACTTGCCGGGTCGGAGATGTTTCACGTGTAAGGCCAGCGGATCAGGGTGATGTCGACAGTCTTGCCCGACGGTGTGGCGAGTGGCGAAGCGGGCTTTTGTGCGGCGTAGTACGCGGGAACTACCTGGTCCAGGATGACGCGAGCGCCTCTCCACTCGTCGGCGGAGGGGCCGGAGCCGTCGGGGTGCGTTGTGTAGGAGGAAGCGCGCTCCAGAAAGAGCTGAAGGATCGAATCATCTGCTGACGATGCGACGAGCTTCTTGGTCAATTCGGCGACGTCTTTTTTTACCCGGTCCTGGGCGGAGGCATCCAGCGGTGGAGCGTCGAGCATGCCGTAGTGGCGCACCGCATCGAGATAGGCGTAGAGGGCGCCGGCATAGAATCGCGAGGCGTCAAGTTCCTGGGCGAGTTTGATCTGGGAATTCAGCGCGATGAATCTCGGGTGAAGGTCAATCGACTTCGGCGGCTGGAACGCCGCGTTCGTCTTCTGCTGCAAGGCTTGTAACTCGGGCAGCAACGACCTCAGTACGAAGGTGGAACGTTTTCCCTCGGTTTGCAATGACGCACAGAAAGTTGCGAACTCGGCCTCGCCTTCGGCTTGTCCTACATACAAGAGGCCATCTTTGGGGCTGGTGGCGGTGGCGAATCCGCGGCCGCCTTCTAAAAGGGGGATCGCACGACCTTGGGCAGCTTCCGCCAAAGCGCGGATGGCTAGCGGCGAATCCTTCCAGTCGCGGGTGTGCGCGTCTTTGTCGAGAGCGGTGAGACGCAGGCTGGCTTTTCCCCAGCGCGATTCGAAGGCAGTCAAGCCACCCTTTTCGACCTCGGCCTTTTCGCTGGCGGAACGAGCAGCTTGCAGCAAGTCTTCTGCCTGACCCAGCTTTTCCAGGCTGAGGTACAGCTTCCCAGCGTTGACCGCTTGGCGCGCGGACTTGAGCGCGTCGGGAATCATTGGTGCGAGGTTCTTGAGATCCGGGTCTGAGATTGGCTTGTCGTCAAGGGACTGTTCGAGACCGGCGATTTCGGCTCGGATCTGTGCGGGAGCTGAATTTTGGGCGGCTGTAGGAAAGGCCAGCGCTACTATCAAACTGCCGATGACGAGTTCTGACTTGCTGACTAGCCTCATCTACGCCCCTTTAATCGACGGGCCTTACAGCGGATCGTTAGCGGCTGCGTAGAGCCGTGCGGGGCAAGGTCACTGCGGGAAGTTTCAAGGTTTCAAAGTTCCAAAAACCAAATCCCCATGTCTCGCAACTGCGGCGAGACATGGGGCACCCGATTTGGTTACTGCGCGGGGGGTTGCGTTGGGGCCGGAGAGGGGGCTTCGGCCGTCACTTCCGGGGTGACGGGGTTGATCTTTACCGTTGCCAGGATCTGCTCGAGGCGATTGAAGACCTTGTCGCGGTCGATGTGTTTGACTAAGCCTTCAGACGAGGCGTCGGTCGTTACGTTCAGAGCGAACTCGTAGCAGGATCCATTCTGATAGACGTGGAAGTACTTGGAGTCGCTCTGGCGCGTGCCTTCACCGGTGACGGCTTCGGTGGCGCGGAGTTCCATGTCGCCCACCATCAGCTTGGCGTTCGAAGCCGGTTCCGACGAAGCCTTCGTCTCAGTATTAGGCGCTGGTTGCGCGTCAGCCTTCGGAGCGGAGTCCTGCTTCGCAACGTCCTTCCCAACTTCGGCCGACGGCGCTGCGGTCTCGGGTTTGACTGCTTCCTTCGACTGCGGCACCGCGAACTCGCGGCATTGATCGGCAGTGAGGGTCTTGTGGACACTCACATTGAAGAATGCGGACGAGAAGTCGGTGTTGAGGAATCCCGTTTCGGGGAGTTCCACTGCGGCGAGCGCGACTCCGCCGGGGGCGACAAAGTTCATCGGGACGGGGTTGGTCTGAATCAGCTCCGATGCAGCGTCGCCGGTCTCGATGGCATAGCGGCGGGCATATTCAAAGGTCACGCCATAGGTCTTGTCGGTATAGTTCACGGTCGCCGGCTTCTTGTGGACCACAGGGTTTCGGGGGGCCGGCTTGCTCTCCGCCTGGGTGACGGGGGCGGGCATAGGTTGCATTTGTGGTTGCGGCTGTGTGACCGGGATCTGATTGTTGGAGCTGACGGGTTTCGGCTTTTCGCCGGAACATCCGACCGTCACTGACACGATGATCAGTACGGCAGCGAAGACTAGGGCGCTGGCTCTTGTATCCCAGGCCAGGGAACGATTCTCTGCTTTGCGAACGTTGATGCGGGTCATGGTGGTTGCCTCCTGCCGACTAGCGGCACTCGGAGAAATGCATGAAAGGGGCCTTGTGGAGCGATGTTGATTTGGCGCCAGTTACGGATCGTTTGGAGATCTGGAGACGTGGGGGAAGAGACACGTTGTGGGCGGGGGAACACGCGGAAACAACTTAAAGTCAAAATCCCCACCACCCTGTCTCGCCCAAAACGCGAGACAAGGATGGGGCACCCTGGGTTCCTTTCCTTCTCTGATTTCAGCTATTGTTATCGGCTCGGGAGGGGACAGGTCTTATGAATCGGGTGTGGTTACTTTTGGTGTGTTTGCTTTGGTGTGTGGCCTCGGTGGGAGGTTGGGCGCAGGGTGCGCGGGAAAAGGTCATCATTGATACGGACATTGGCGATGACGTGGATGATGCGTTTGCGTTGGCGTTGGCGGTGCAGAGTCCGGAGCTTCAGATTCTCGGGGTGTCGACTACATTCCGCGACACGGAGTTGCGGGCTAAGCTGGTGGACCGGTTTTTGGGAGAGGTGGGCAGGTCGGATATTCCGGTCATGGCAGGAAAGTCGACGCCTCCAACTCCCATGTCGCAGAGGCGTTATGCAGAGGGCGGACACTTTGCAAAGTCCTCACATGGCGATGCGGCTGAGTTCTTGCTTGATCAGGTACGGAACAACCCGGGGGAGATCACCCTCATTGCGATTGGGCCGCTGATGAATGTGGGCGCGGCAATTGACCGTGACGCGGCCACGTTTCGCAAGCTGAAGCGCGTGGTGATCATGGGTGGGTCGATTCGAAAGGGATATGGAGATTACGGGTATAACGAGCCCGTTGCTGCGATGCCTGAGTGGAATATTTTGAACGATGTGGCGTCAGCACAGAAACTTTTTGCGTCGGGTGTCCCGCTATTTGTAATGCCGCTGGATTCGACTCAGCTGAAGCTGGATGAGGTGAAACGGGCCTTTCTGTTCACTCGGGGAACGGCGGTAACGGATCAGCTGACAATTCTTTATGAGATGTGGGCGCTGGAGACGCCGACTTTGTTTGATCCGATGGCGGTGGCATTTGCGGTGAAGCCGGAATTGTGTCCTGTGACCCCGTTGCACATTCGCGTTGACGAGAAGGGATTTACGCGGGAGGAGCCGGGGACGCCGAATGCGCAGGTTTGCCTGGAGTCGAATCCGGAGGATTTTTTTCAGTTTTATCTGAGGCGGGTGGGGGAAAGGTGAGGAAGATGCAAACGGCGATTTTTGTGCTCGCAACATCGCGAACACTTCGGGCAGCAAGTCTGGTCCTTCGCGAGACAAACGCGTCTCGCTCAGGATGACATCGCCGCTGAGATGCCCAACAGGATTACGCAGTGGGAGATGCCGGAGATGATGCGATCGAAACGGAGTGGCCGGAGAGGATTTCTAAAGACGGCAGGGCTGGCCGGAGTCAGTGGTCTTGCGATTGGTGCGCACGGCGCCGCGTCTCGCGCACAAGACACGCGGCAAACGGGGCGAAACGATTTTTATGACGTTCGCGCGTTTGGGGCTTTAGGCGACGGAAAGACGCCGGATACCCCCGCGATCAATCGCGCGATCGAAGCGGCCGCTGTGGCCGGCGGGACGGTGTACTTTCCGGCTGGGAATTATCTTTGCTACTCGATTCATCTGAAGAGCAAGGTAGCGCTCTATATGGAGCAGGGCGCAACCATCGTGGCGGCGGATCCGGCCGCAGATCCGGCGCAAAGTTACGATGGGGCGGAATCGAACAAGTCTTGGGAGAACTATCAGGATTACGGACACAATCACTGGCACAACAGTTTGATTTGGGCTGAGGGCCTCAGCGACATGGCAATTCTTGGGCCGGGATTGATTTGGGGAAAGGGACTGAGCCGCGGATGGCCAGCGGGGCGGGATTCGGGACCAATTGCGGAAAATCCGGGCGTTGCGAACAAAGCCATCGCCCTCAAGAACTGCCGGAACGTGCTGCTGCGCGATTTCTCGATCTTGCATGGTGGACATTTCGGAATCCTCGCGACCGGTGTTGACAATCTCACCATCGACAACCTCAAGATCGACACGAACCGCGATGGCATGGACATTGATTGCTGCCGGAATGTGCGCGTGTCGAATTGCTCGGTGAACTCGCCTTGGGACGATGGGATCTGCCTGAAGAGTTCGTTTGCGCTGGGGTATGCGCGCGCGACCGAGATCGTGACTATCAGCAACTGTTTTTTGGCGGGAAGCTATCAGGAGGGCGCGATGCTCGATGGTACCTGGAAGAAGTTTCCTGCGGAGGAGAAAGTTCCGCGCACCGGGCGGATCAAGTTCGGGACGGAATCGAATGGAGGGTTCAAGAACATCACAGTCTCGAACTGCGTGTTCGATGGTTGTCGCGGACTGACGATCGAGAGCGTGGATGGGGCTGTGATCGAAGACGTGGCCTGCACTAACGTCACGATGCGAAATGTGTACGAGGCGCCGATTTTTGTGAGGCTAGCAGCGCGAATGCGCGGGCCTGAGGGCGTTGCCGTGGGGACGATCCGCCGACTGATTTTGAGCGGGATTACTTGTCTGCAGGCGGAGGGCTCACCCAAGATCGCATGCATCCTGGCCGGAATACCAGGGCATTCTATCGACGACGTGAAAATTAGTGAGGTCATTATGGTGAGCCGCGGAGGCGGGTCGAAGAGCGACGGGGAGCTTCAAATTGCGGAGCAGGAGAAGCAGTATCCGGAGCCGAATATGTTTGGGACGACTCCAGCGTACGGGTTCTTCATACGGCATGTCCAGGGACTCGAGATGCAGAGTGTGAAGATTGAATGCCCGAGTGCGGACGAGCGACCGGTCTTCACGCTGGAAGATGTGCAGGGAGCGGAGTTTGGAAGGATCAAAGTGCCTGTCAGGGAAGGTGTCCCCACTTTTCGTTTGTCGAATGTTCGCGACTTCGCCGTATACCGGAGCCGGCCGGTGCGGGATGCGGAATTGGCGGTCGCGGAGAAGAAGGATATTTGACTTCAGCGGTGTGTGGCTCGTGGTCAGTAACCCGTACCCCGATAAGGCTTCCGGGACCATTCGACGCAAGCAGCATGGTGGTGTAGGGATTCTTTTCTTCGCTCAGAATGACAAGTATGCGGGGGTTAATGAGAACGATAGAGCGTATGGAAGTTTGGGCAGCGGTGGTCTTGATTTGTGCTGCGGCATCGGCACAGTCGAAGCAATCCGTCGATCTGATCATCAGTGGCGGGATTGTGGTCACCATGGATGCGCCGCGAAACATTTATCAGGATGGGAGCGTGGCGGTGCGCGGGGATTCCATTGTGGCCGTCGGGCCGCGAGCGGACATTGAGGCGCGGTTTCAGAGTGTGCAGGTGATCGACGCGCGCGGCGATTTGGTGCTGCCGGGATTTATCAATGGGCACACACATGTCCCGATGACTCTGTTTCGTGGGCTGCATGATGACGTCACCTTGAATGACTGGTTGTACAAGTACATCTTTCCAGCGGAAGCCAAGAATGTGAATGAAGAATTCGTGCGCTGGGGGACGCGGCTGGCGGCGGCAGAACAGATTCGCGCGGGCGTGACTACGTTCGCGGACATGTACTACTTCGAAGATGCGATTGCAGAGGAGACGAAGGCGGCGGGAATGCGAGGGGTTCTTGGTGAGACATTCATTGATTTCCCCGCACCGGATAACAAGTCGAAAGCCGAGATGCTCGCGTATACCGAGAGGTTCTTGCGGCGGTGGCAGGGAGATTCGCTCATTCATGCTGCGGCGGCGCCGCATTCCATCTATACGTGCTCGAAGAAAACTCTGCAGGATGCGGCTGCGCTGGCGCGGAAATATCACGCGCCGATTTTGATCCATGTGGCTGAGATGAAGAAGGAGTGGGAGGACTCGGAGAAGGCGAACGGGATGTCTCCAGTGGCGTATCTGGACAAAATTGATGTGCTCGGGCCGGATGTGGTGGCGGCGCATTGCATCTTTGTGGACGAGGCTGATCGTAAGTTACTGGTCGAACGCGGCGCGGGGTGCGTCCATAATCCGTCGAGCAACATGATGATTGCCAGCGGCGTGGCTCCTGTGGTGGCGATGCGAACCGCAGGAGTGGCGGTGGGTCTCGGGACCGACGGGCCCGCGGGAAGCAATAACGATCTCGACCTGATGGAGGAAATTGATCTGGCGGCGAAGCTGGCGAAGATTTCGAAGATGGATCCGTTGGCGCTGAATGCGAAATCCGTTGTCGAGATGGCGACCATCGACGGTGCCCGGGCGATTCATATGGACAAGGAGGTCGGATCCATTGAGGCGGGGAAGAAGGCGGACATTACCTTAATCGGCTTGAACCGGCCCCATGCTGTGCCGATGTATGACATCTATGCGCAGATTGCTTATTCGTTGAAGGGGAGCGATGTAGCGACGGTGATCATCGGCGGAAAAGCGGTGATGCAGAATCATCTTTTGTTGACCGTAGATGAGCACAAGGTCCTCGAGAAGGCGCGAGAGTACGGGAAGTCGGTAAAGGCGTCCTTGGGGATGGAGTAGGATCTCGCCAAGACCGTGTACGGGCATGACATCCATCATGTGCTCCTGCTTCACTTAGGAGCGTTCGCTGGCACGATTGTGCCGGATGCGCTCGATCTGATGCAGAGGGGTTCACCTTCGTTTCGCTGGAGGACGGGGAGAGCGATCCTGTCTATGAGGGCGATCCGGATGTGGGATCGAAGTATGGCGGGTGGTTGCTGGATTGTGGATGGAGGCGAAGAAGACCAAGTTTCCGGCGGTGATGGAGAAGCCGTACAAGGAACTGGGCGAGATTTGCAAGCAAAACTCTATTCGCCTTGGGAGCTTAGAATCCCCCGTCTCGCAACTGCGGCGAGAAGGGGGGCACCCCGGCTTATTTCTTCATATCAAGTCCGCTCAAGTGTGATGTGACAAGGTTAAAGTTCGGTCTCTGCGCGGGTTTTCCTGGTCTGTCCCTTATAATCGAGAGATTCTCTATGGCTGCGATTCTTGATCGGATTGTGGCGGCTACGCGGGCGCGGGTGACGCAGTCCAGGCGCGGGGCGGATTTGCGCGGGCTGCAGCGTCGGGCGGAATCCCACGTGCCACGCGGGTTTCGGGCTGCGCTGGCGGCCAAAGGCCAGGCAGGGATCGCTGTAATCGGGGAGTTGAAAAAAGCTTCGCCTTCGAAGGGGCTGATTCGGGCTTCTTTTGATCCGCAGGAGTTGGCGCGGGAGTTGGAGGCGGCGGGAGCGGCGTGCCTTTCAATTTTGACCGACGAGGAGTTCTTTCAGGGATCGTTGGAGAACCTGCGGAAGGCTTCCGCGAGCGTGTCGATTCCCTGCTTACGCAAAGATTTTATCGTTGACGATTTCCAATTGGTCGAAGCGCGAGCGAATGGTGCAGATGCCGTGCTGCTGATTGTGGCGGCGTTATCGCAGGCGGAATTAGAAACACTGGCTCGCGGGGCACGGTCGCATGGGCTGGATGTTCTATGCGAGGTGCATGACCGGGAAGAATTGCGGCGAGCGCTGGACGCCGGGTGCGGTTTGATTGGGGTGAATACCCGGGATCTGCGGACGTTCAAAGTCGATTTGCAGACGGCGTTGCACCTGGCTTCGGAGTTTCCCGCGGGTGTGGTGCGCGTGGCGGAGAGCGGGATTCATTCTGCGGAGGATGTGGCGCGCTTGCGGGCGGCGGGGTATCACGCGTTCCTGGTAGGTGAGTCGCTGATGCGGGCGGAGCGGCCGGGGGAGGCGTTGCGGGAACTGATGGAAGTCCCGAGTCGTGAGTCCCGAGTCCCGAGCGCTCGTTGAAGACAACTACATCCAGTACTGCGCTCCGGGGAGTGGTAGTGGGGTGGACTCGAGGTCCTTCGACTGCGGTTTTGCTTCGCTTACAGCGAAGCAAAATCCTCGTTCAGGATGACAGATTGATGGGGGTTAATTTGCTGGCTACTGACGGCTGGCCACTGCCAACTGGTTTATGACTTGGGTCAAGATTTGCGGGATGACGAATCTGGAAGATGCGCTCGTTGCCGTGGATGCAGGGGCGGATGCGGTGGGGTTTGTGTTTTATGAGAAGAGTCACCGGTGCGTGACGGTGGAGAGGGCGCGGGAGATTTGCTCGAAATTGCCCGAGAGTGTGGAGAGGGTGGGAGTATTTGTGAACGAGCGCGAGGACCTGATTTGTTCAGTCGTCGATGCAGTCGGAATTACTGGAGTGCAGATGCACGGCCACAGGGAGGATCCTCACGTCGCTGATCTGGTTGTCGCGCAACGGCCCCAGGTTAAAGTGCTGGCGGCAATCTCGATGAATCGTCCAGATCCCGGAGGCTCGGCAAGGAAGTGGCGTCCCGACTCGGTTCGAGCATTTTTGGTGGACTCTGGAAACTCGTCCAAGCACGGTGGCACGGGGAATAGGTTTGACTGGGACGGAGCTGTTCCGCTGGTGAACGATATTAAGAGGCTCGGCAAGATCGTGGCCGCCGGTGGATTGACTTCGGAAAATGTCGGAAGGGCGGCGGAAGTTTTGAAGCCTTGGGGGGTCGATGTGGTTTCTGGTGTCGAGGCTTCGCCGGGGAAGAAAGATCCGGAGAAGGTGAGGGCGTTTGTGCGTGCCGTGCGGAGAGTTGGTTGAGTATGGCTACGGCTTCCAAAATATCGAAGATAAAAATCCCCACTTCTGGCAAAACCGGCCAGAAGTCGGGCACCCCGAGAGTGGGGCAGCCTCGGGGTTCGTCTTCTCGCGAGGGGTCCCGTGTGATGGAGCCGGGGCGCTTTGGCATCTATGGTGGACGGTATGTTCCTGAGACTTTGATGGCTGCGCTTGATGAGCTCGAGCGCGCGTATGAGAGGGCGAAGAAAGATCCGCGGTTTCGGGCTCGCCTGGAGGGGCTGCTGAAAACTTATGCGGGGCGGCCTACGGCTTTGTTTTTTGCACGGCGGCTTACCGAGAAGCTGGGCGGGGCACGGATTTATCTGAAGCGCGAGGACCTGCTGCATACCGGGGCGCACAAGATCAACAACTGCCTGGGGCAGGCGCTGCTGGTTGAGCGGATGGGAAAGCGTCGCGTGATCGCCGAAACTGGCGCGGGGCAGCACGGAGTGGCTACTGCAACCGTTTGCGCGCTGATGGGATTTGAATGTGTCGTGTACATGGGGACCGAGGACATGCGGCGGCAAGAATTGAATGTGTTCCGCATGCGGCTGCTCGGGGCCGAGGTGCGCGGCGTGAATTCCGGCTCGCGAACACTCAAAGACGCAATCAACGAAGCGATGCGGGACTGGGTCACCAACGTGCGCACGACCCATTATTTGTTGGGGAGCGTGCTCGGCGCGCACCCATATCCGACGATGGTGCGGGATTTTCATCGGGTGATTGGGCGTGAGGCGCGGGCGCAGATTCTGAAGGCCGAAGGGAAGTTGCCGACCACGGTTATCGCTTGCGTGGGTGGTGGATCGAACTCGATCGGAATCTTCTACGACTTTCTCGGCGATAAAACAGTCCGGCTTATCGGCGTCGAAGCCGCTGGGCGCGGGAATCAGTTAGGAGAACACGCAGCGCGTTTCTGGGGTGGATCGCCGGGGGTCTTGCAAGGTACGCACTCTTACGTGTTGCAGGATGGTGCGGGGCAGATTGCCATGACGCACTCGATCTCGGCGGGATTGGATTATCCCTCGATCGGGCCGGAGCATGCCTGGTTGCACGACACGAGCCGGGCTGAGTACGTTGCCGCGACAGACGCGGAGACGCTGGAGGCAACGACGCTGCTGGCGCGGACCGAGGGAATCATTCCGGCATTGGAGTCGGCGCATGCGGTTGCAGAGGTTATCAAGCGGGCGCCGAGGATGAGGAAATCCGAGGTGGTCATCGTTAATGTGTCGGGGCGGGGCGATAAGGACATCGGGATATTGCGAGAGAATTTGAAGATCGGGTGAAATGCCGATTCGGCGAGTTCAAGTTGCGCAAGGAGTGCCTCATGAGGAAAGCGCTGTTCGCGGCCGTTTGCATTCTGATCGCAGCTGTGACTCCCGGTTTTACGCAAACTGGCGGAAAAGAAGCCGTGCGCGACAAGTTGGTCGGTAGCTGGCGGCTGTTGTGGGTGGAGGAACAACTGGCAGACGGCACGATGAAGAGGTCCACCGACCGCGTGGGTACGATTGTTTACACCCGTGATGGCCACATGTCGGTGCAGATCATGCTGCCCGAGGGACAGGATGCACCGGGGAGCAATCCGGTCAAATACGATCAGGCTCATTACGAGGCGTACTACGGACCCTATGAAGTGGACGAAGCGGCGCACACTGTAACCCACCACGTCGAAGGTGCGTTGGTGCGCAGTCTGATCGGAAAGAATCTGACGCGGGTCTATCGCTTTGAGGGAAAACAGCTGATCTTGAAATCGTCCCGCCCGGATGAGCATTGGACGATCGCTTGGGAACGCAATTAGGGAAGCTGATGCCGCTAACCTTTTACAAAAAGCCGGCCTTTGTGGCTTATGTAACTTGTGGGGATCCCGCTGTCGCCACTTCGCGCGAGATTGTGCTGGCGGCGATTGAGGCGGGCGCGGATGTGATTGAATTGGGCGTGCCGTTCAGTGATCCGGTGGCGGATGGGCCGGTCATTCAACGGGCAAGTGAGCGGGCTTTGAAGCATCGGACCTCACTCGCGCAGGTATTGACGCTGGCGGCGGAGATTCGGCAACAGGCGCAGTCGACCGGGCTGATTATATTTTCCTATTTGAACCCGATTCTTCGGATGGGGCTGGAAAAATTTTGTAAGGTGGCGCGTGCCGCGGGTGTGGACGGAGCGCTGGTGACGGATTTGCCCGTGGAAGAGGCAGGCTAGTATCTGCGAGCGATGCATGAGCATGATCTGTCGCCCATATTCCTGGCGGCGCCGACCAGTCCGGACGAGAGGCTGCGGAGGATCGCCGGTGCGTCGCGCGGTTTCGTTTACGCGGTCTCTCGGACTGGGGTTACCGGGCAGCGCCAGGAGTTGGCGGAAGATGCGCGGAAGCTGGTGAAACGGCTTCGTGGAGTCACGAAGTTGCCGATCGCGCTGGGATTCGGGATTTCGACCGCGGAGCAGTTCGCCGAAGTCGGAGAATTCGCTGACGCGGTCGTTGTCGGCAGCGCGATTGTGGAGACCATCGAGCGGAATCGGGGGCGAGAGGCAGCGGCTGTTGGAGAGTTTGTGAGGAAGCTGTCAGCTGTCAGCTCTCAGCTTTCAGCTTTGGCTAAGTGAGCGTCGGGTTGAGCGCGCCGGCTTTCAATTCGTCGCAGGTTCCGGGGTACTTTTATCAGAATTTTGCTGACAGCTGATGGCTGAAAGCTGACGGCTGACTTATGGATATCGAAGACTGGCGAAAGAAAATCGACGAATTGGATTGCCAGCTGGTGGCGCTGATCAGCGATCGCGCGAAGGCGGCGATTGCGATCGGGAAATTGAAGCGCGATACCTCGTTGCCGATCTACGAGCCGGACCGGGAGCGGGTAGTTTTCGAAAACGTGCAGAATGCGAACCCCGGGCCGTTGCCGGGGCGAGATTTGGTGCGGATTTACGAGCGCATCATCGACGTGATGCGGAATATTCAGAAGGAAGAGATTACGGCCACGCCCGAAACTACGGAGGCGGAGTCGGAATTGGATTCCGAAGTGAATGACTGAAACAAGCTGTCAGCTGTCAGCTTTCAGCCTTCGGAGAGCTGATTGGGCTGAAAGCTGAGAGCTGAAGGCTGAGAGCTTTTTATGATTGTTGCCATGCAGGAAGGCGCCGATGAGGCGCTGATACAGCAGGTGATCGAGCACCTTGTGAAACTGGGGTTTGAGGTGCACCGGTCGACTGGCGCTCGGATGACCGTGCTGGGAGCGGTTGGGGCCGGTATCGACTTCGATATCCGGAATGTCGAATTGCTTCCTGGGGTGCAGGAAGTTCATCGGATCAGTTCTCCTTACAAGCTTGCGGGCCGGAGCTTTCGCCCGGAGGGGACGATTGTCCAATTGCGGAGCGGAATTGGCGTTGGCGGTAATGAGGTCATTGTGATGGCCGGGCCCTGTTCGGTGGAGACGCGCGAGCAACTTTTTTCGACCGCTGAAACGGTTGCCAAAGCCGGCGCGAAAGTGCTGCGGGGAGGAGCGTTCAAGCCGCGGAGTTCTCCGTATTCGTTTCAAGGGCATGGGGAAGAGGCACTGAAACTCCTGCGCGAGGCTGGAGAAAAATTCGGAATGCTGATCATCAGCGAAGTCATGGAGATTTCGCAGATTCCGCTGATGCTGCCCTACGTGGACATCCTGCAAGTGGGCGCGCGGAATATGCAGAATTTCAACCTGCTGCGCGAGTTGGGCAAGGTCCGCAAACCGGTACTTCTGAAGCGAGGCATCGCGGCCACATTGGAAGAACTGCTGCTCTCTGCCGAATACATCATGGCTGGCGGCAACTATGACGTGATCTTGTGCGAGCGCGGCATCCGGACTTTTGAAACATATACGCGCAATACGATGGACATTTCGGCGATTCCGATCATTCACAAGTTGTCGCACCTGCCGATGACGGCGGATCCATCGCATGGGACTGGGCGTCGGGACAAGGTGTCGCCTATGGCACGAGCTTCGGTTGCGGCGGGTGCGGATGCATTGCTGATCGAGGTGCACTGTACTCCGGACAAGGCCTGGTCGGATGGAGCGCAGTCGCTGTTTCCTGAACAGTTTTCGAAGTTGATGGACGAGTTGCGGATTATTGCGCCGGCAGTGGGGCGGAAGATCGGGAATTAATACCGCAGAGGACGCGCAGGGCGCGCCGAGGGTCCTGGGGCACTACGGCTTCAATGTCCTCTGCGTACTCAGCGTCCTCTGCGCTTTTCAGTCTCTTTATGGCGATTCGGCAAATCACGATCATTGGCACCGGGCTGATCGGCGGATCGCTCGCTCTGGCTCTGCGGAAGAGGAAATTTTCCGGGCGAATTGTCGGGTGCGATCGCGAAGGGACGTTGGAACGCGCGCGGCTGCGCGGGGCCATTGACGCCGGAGTTGCTGATCCCGGCGACGCGGTGCGTGGGAGTCAGGTCGTGGTCCTGGCCACTCCCGTGCTCGCGATTTGTGATCTCATCGACCGACTTGGGCCGGTGCTTCCCTCCAAGACACTTTTGACTGATGTTGGCAGTACGAAGACCGCTGTGGTGGAACGGGCCTCGAGAGTGTTTGGCAAAGGCGCCGGGAAGAGGTTTCTTGCGGGGCATCCTATGGCGGGCAAGGAAATGAGCGGCGTCGATTTTGCCGACGCGGATTTGTTTCACAAGGCGGTGTGGTTCCTTTCCCCCTTGCCCGAGCAGAATCTGAATGAGGGATTGTTCGCCGAGTTTGCGGCATGGATTGACGCGATCGGTGCCCGCATCGCCATGCTTCCTGCCGAAGAGCATGACCGTCTTTGTGCCTGGATCAGCCATGTGCCCCAGATGATTTCGACGGCACTGGCCGCAGCGCTGGTCGAG
>Ga0126371_10003001_pt1 | contig 14682 bp, 16 predicted proteins | sample PanSoiMetaPlot_4_FD_110145 | JGI IMG/M metagenome (GOLD analysis project Ga0126371, IMG submission 110145) | Tropical forest soil microbial communities from Panama - MetaG Plot_4 | ecosystem: Environmental > Terrestrial > Soil > Tropical forest > Bulk soil | place: Panama | collected 2016-02-17 | reverse complement strand
TGCAGCGCGCCAGGCGTAAGAGCCATGGCCAGGTGGCAAGAGACCAGGGGAGGTTTGAGGAGGCGGGACCCCATATACTTCTTATATGAATCTGGATATATAGACTTAATTTATACCTCACATAGGCGGTTTCCTTAATGAAATCAGTGACCTGTATTTTTCCGTTTAATGGATTAGCGTGTTACACTCTGTCAACAGAAGTGGATTGTCCAATGGTTTCAATTACTTAGAACTCGGGCTTCACGGGACGGACGGCCCGAGAAAATTTTTTTATGGCCTGTACCCAATAATCGGATACCATTTTAGAACCTAAGCCCCCCAATCTAAAATGGCCCCCAAAACCGTTAGTGTTTAGCCCCCCAAAACCGTTAGTGTTTAGCCCCTCAAAACACAAAGCTAAATGGACTGTGTTTTGGGGGTAAAAAAGGCCCTTGCTTTGAACCGCGGATTGCGCTTAAAAGACTGGTCAGTGAGCCTTAAGGAGGATAAAATGCCTAAAGAAACCGTGACCGTGGTTTTGCGCCTTCCAGAGCGTGGAGAGCGCGATGCCTGAGCAAACCGTCCACGTCATTGTTCGCCTCCCTGTGGAGACGCACCGGGACGTCAAGCAAGCGGCTGAATCTGTTCGTCGTTCCATGCACAACTGGCTTGTGGACGTTATTACGCTGGCAGCTGATGCTCGCAAGGCCGCCCTCCCCCAATCCCCCGCTCCTCAGCCGCTCACGCGGGAGAATTATAAAAATGACCTCCCGGCTTCCATGCGGAAGGAGCACGTCATCGTCACCCCGAAAGACCCGATCACCGGGGAGCGCCGCCTGGACTTGCAACACTGCGGCAACCACACCGCCACCGATCCCCGCTGGACGATCCAGGAGGAACGGCAGGTGGACGAGGCCCAGGCCCGTCGAGAGGCCGACCCGGACTATATCGCCATGATGGAGCGCCATTGCGCCAAGCACCCCGACACTCCTGCCGCCGTCAACTGGCGCAAGCGGCATCCTGCTTCCGACGAGCAGGAGGCTGCCGACGACCTTGCTCGCATCCTCGCTAAAAAGATGCCTCCCCTGGGCACCACCGGGTAATTCGCCGCCGCTGGCGAATTATTCCCGCGGATAAAAAATCCCTCGCCCGAGGGGTGACAGGGGCGAGGGTCAGGGGGAAACGAAACTAGGAGTCCATCCTAAGCAGGCCGACATGGACGGCCCGCCGCTTCCCCCTTACCATCCTCTCGCTTCGTATGCAATTGCAGGCACTCCCCATGGCCACTGCCCCTTCTTCCGACGAGCCCGACCTGGCCATTCAGCAGGGCTCGCTTCGCTCCTCCATGCTCTCCTCCTACACCTACGACCCCCTCACGCGCATCCTCACCCTCGACTTCGAGTCGGGGCGCTCGTACGACTGCCACGACATCGACCAGGAGACCGTGGACGCCCTCGCTTCCGCCCCCTCCCCCGGCCGCTTCTACCTCGCGCGCATCAAGGGACGAGGGTAGAACGGCTCGATGGTGGCGGGTAGAACGGTTCGTCAACCAGGATAAATCCCGGAAAATGCCCAAATGGCCGAGAAGCAAACCCTTGATACCATTCACAAACTTGGGTCCGACCGCCCGCTCGCCCACGCCACCCTGTTCGCTCACCGGCACAAGCAGGCATCTCCCCCGTTCCACGCGGAGATCATCGAGCTGTGGCACTCCACCCTGCGCTTCGTCTCGGTGATGGCGTTCCGCGGTGCAGCGAAAACGACGATCGCGGAAGAAGCCATCACCCTGGGCGCCGCCTTCCGCCTGTTTCGCAACGCCATCCTGGTCGGCTCGACTGAGCGGCGGGCGGTCGAGCGGCTGCGGGCGGTGAAGCACGAGCTGACGTCCAACGAGCTTCTGCGCCGCCTGTTCGGGGAGCTGGGGGAGGCGTCGGCCAAGGTGTGGAACGACGCGGAAGTGATATTAGGCAACGGCGTGCGCATCATCGCGGTGGGCAAGGGCCAGTCCCTGCGCGGCACCAAGCATCTTCAGTGGCGGCCGGACTATTGTTTCTGCGACGACATCGAGGAGGTGGACGTCGGCAAGCTTTACACCGACGAGGAGGCCCTGGAGACGGTCCGCTGGTTCCGCACCGTGCTTCTCCCCGCCCTCGACCCGGAGGTGGCGCGCGTGCGCGTCACCTCCACCCCCCTGAGCAAGCAGGCCTTGCCTTTCCAGCTGGCTTCCCTCCCCGGCTGGGCCTCGCGCACCTACCCGATCGAGCACGTCTCCCCGCGCGGCGACCGCACCGCCACCTGGCCGGAGAAATACGACCTTGCGTGGATCGACGCGGAGCACGATTCATTCCTTCGCCTGGGGCTCAACGAGGACTACCTGCGCGAGTACATGTGCCAGGCCGACGACCCCCGGCAGAAGGTGTTCACGGCCGACATGATCCGGGTCGAGCCCAGGGTGAGGACATGGCAGCCGGTCTATATGTTCTACGACCCTGCCCGATCTGTGAAATCCACGTCGGCAACGACTGGGTGGTGTGCATGGTCGTGGACGGGCCGGCGGCTGACGGTGTGGGATGGCGGTGGCGAGTCGTGGCAACCGGACCAGATCATCGAGCACATATTCGCATCGGCGATGTCGTATTCGCCGGTCGCAATCGGCGTCGAGGAAGATGGCTTGAACGAGTTCTTGCTGCAACCCATCCGCCACGAGATGATAAAGCGTAACTTCTATTTGCCGATCCAGGCGATGAAGGCGCCGAAGGGGAAACTGCAGTTCATCGAGGCGCTGCAGCCCTACATGCGCGCCGGCGAGCTGACCTTCGCCCAGGAGCTGCCGGTGCTGCGGCAGCAGTTCCTATCGTTTCCGCGCGGCAAGATAGACGCTCCCAACGCGCTCGCCTACGCCCTCCCGATGCGCCCCGGGCAGGTCGTCTACGAGGACTTCGGCTATCAGCACGTGGCCGAGAGCCTGCTTCCCGCGCTGCGCACCCCGGTCCACCTCGCGCTCAACGCCGACCTGGGATATGTGACGGCGGTGGCGGCGCAGTTCACCGACGGATGCATCCATGTCCTTGCCGACGACGTACGCGAGGGTGACGCGGGCGCTTGCGTGGCTGATATGGTTGCCGCTGCTCGGCTTGATCTTGCCGGCGGCGATCTGCGCCTGGTGGCCCCGAAAGACCACTTCGGGCCTTATGATGCTCGTGGGCTACGGGGGGCTGTATATCGTCTTCCTGGCGAGCTTGCTTGCGGTGCGGCCCTTTCCGACGGCACCGCCGAGATCAGGGCGCGCATGCGCACCTCCCGCCACGGCGCGCCTGCCTTCAAGGTCGCGAGCCGCGCCCGCTGGACGCTCAACGCTCTTGCCGCCGGCTATGCCCGCGAGGTCCGCCGCGACGGTGGGCTGCGCGCCGACCCGGTCGCCAACGTCTACCGGGTCCTGATGGAGGGCCTGGAGGCATTTGCCAGCCTGCTGAAGATTGGTGTAGCTTCGGAGCAACGGGGGCGAGTCAATTACCAATTGACGCCGGCCGGCCAGAGGTACATTTCGGCGCTCCCGACCCGTGGAGGGCGTCCCGATGAAAAAGCTGATTGGATTGGCCCTCCTGGGGCTGTTCCTTCTTCCTGATGGCGCGCACGGCCAGCAAGCCTACAAGACCGTGCCGCCGCCGGCTCCCCAGGTCGTGGCGCCCTTCGGGGTTACGCTCAATACTTATTCCGCCTCTGACCAGAACGTCATGCAGGCGTCGATAACCGATGCCGCGACACTCTGCGGCAGCACCTCGAAGATCGTGCGGGTCCTGCGGGTTGAGGTCAGCGGAATTGCCACAACTGCCGTGAGTGGCTTGGTGAAGTTGCAGAAACGCACTGCCGCCAATACCGGCGGCACTACTTTCAATGCGCCTCCAACGCCTCACGACGCCAGTTTCCCGGCCGCTACCGCGGTGGTCACGTCGTACACCGCGAACGCAGCATCGCTGGGAGCCCCGGCCGGCTCGCCGCTGCGCCAGGTCGAGATGAATTTCCAGCTTACCGGAGCCACTTCCGCCCCGACGGTCTTCGAGTTCACGACCCGGCAAGGTGAAGGTGTGATCCTTCGCGGGGTCGCCTCGTGCCTGACGATCAACTTCCCCAACCTGTCAGTGACCGGCGGCAACCTCGCGTACAGCTACGAGTGGACCGAGGAATAAAATGGCGGAAGACGACGGCGACACTCGTTATGGCGTCTCCGACGAGGACGACGATGAAGACGAGATTGGCCTGTCGGAGGAAGCCGAGGAGCAGCTTTCGGAGCGTAATGAGGAGCTGAAGGATAAAGAAGGGGTCGAGAAGGCGCTGCTGGAAATTCTCAAGGACGTCGAGAAGGGCTTCTCCGACCAGTGGGAGCGCGCCAACGCCCAGATGGACTACTGGGACATCTATAACTGCAAGCTGGGGCCGAAGCAGTTCTACTCGGGCACGTCGCGCGTGTTCGTTCCCCTCGTGCACGACGCTGTCAACGCGCGCGTAACCCGCTTCGTCAATCAGATATTCCCGCCCTCCGGCAAGCACGTGGAGGTGACGGCGGGCGAGGACAAGCCATATGCGGTGATGTCGCTGCTTGAGCACTACATCCGCAAGTGCCGGCTGCGCACCAATGTGCTGCCCGCTCTGTGTCGCAACGGCGACATCGAGGGGCAATATAATCTTTACCCGTACTGGGCGCGCAACGAGCGCCACGTGGTCAAGCGCGTCAAGCGGTCCATGACGGTGGACGAGCTGCCGATCGACACCGGGGAGGAGCATGACGACATCGAGGAGGAGACCATCATCCACCAGCAGCCGTGGGTGGAGGTTATTCCCGACGCTGATGTGCTGGTGCTTCCGCAGACGGCTCAGACGATCGAGCAGGCGCTGGACGAGGGCGGCTCGGTGACAATCATAAGGAGATGGGGCAAGGCCAAGATCAGGAAGCTCATTCGTGACGGCGAGATCGACAAGGAGGCCGGACAGCAAATCCTTGCGGAGATGACCGGCAAGGATCGCGAGAAAGTGCCTGATAAAAGAAAGCATTTGCTCGACGCTTGCGGCATCAAGGACGAGGGGCCTAACAAGCGGCTGCTGGCTTACGAGACGTGGACCAAGCTGAAGATCGACGGCGAGCGGCGCATCTGTAAAGTGCATTTCGGCGGGGAGAAATTAGTTCTCTCGGCACGGCGCAACCCGTACTGGTGCGACAAGGTTCCGCTGCTGTCGGCTTCGGTGATGAAGGTCGAGGGGGCTTTCAAGGGGGTCAGCAAGATCACCCACGTCGAGACCTACCAGTACATGGCGAACGATGCCATCAACGAGGGCATGGACTCGGCGGCCTATGCGCTCATGCCGATCGTGATGACCAACCCGGAGCGCAACCCGCGCATCGATACCATGGTCCTCTCGGTCGCGGCGGTGTGGCAGACCAGCCCGCAGGATACGCAATTCGCCCAGTTTCCGCAGATTTGGAAGGACGCCTTCACGATCGTATCGACCGCCAAGGACCAGGTGTTCCAGACGCTGTCGGTCAACCCGGCGATGATCCCGCAGGCGGCGACGGGCAAGAAGACCAACCAGGCGCAGATCGCCAACGAGCAGCAGGTCGATGTCCTCACGACCGCTGACGCCGTGACCAACCTGGAGGGTGAGATACTGACGCCGCTGTTGCAGTGGTTTTTGTGGCTCGATCATCAGTATCGCGACGAGGTTCTGACCGTCGAGTCGTTCGGCCGCATGGGCATCCAGGCGGCGATGCAGCGCATCGAGCCGGTGCAGATGGACCGGCGTTACGAGTTTCGCTGGTTCGGGGTCGAGGCCGCGCGCTCGGCGCAGCAGATTCAGATGCAGATGGCGGGCCTCAACGTGCTGCGTGGGATCCAGCCGCAGTACCATCCGGGCTATCAGATCGACCTGACACCGATCATCTCGCAATTCGTGGAGAACACCTATGGCCCGCGGCTGGCGCCGCTGATCTTCAAGAGCATCAAGGACCAGCTGTCGATCAGCGCGGAGTTCGAGAATCAATTGCTGCAGGCTGGCATGGACTTGCCGGTCAACCCGACCGACAACGACCAGGAGCACTTGCAGGAGCACGCGCGCGAGATGCAGGAGGGTGGCGATATGCACGGCACTATCCGCCAGCATATCGTGCGGCACCAGATGCAGATGCAGCTCAAGCAGCAGCAACAGATGATGCAGCAAGCGCAACAGCAGCAAGGAGCGCAAGGCTCTCCCGGCGGCGCTGGACCTGGAGTGGCCGGCACACCGCGTCCCGGCGGTGCGGCTGGCGGTCCCCGTCCCCAAGGCCAGATGCCGCCGGGGGTCATTCACCAGGACCGCATGGGGATGGGGATGCCACGACTAGCACGAGGATGACATGGCTAAGAAAGCGAAGACACGGACGCGCAAGACGCTGGGTGGCCTCATGCACGTCGAGGACAAATCGTTTCACGCGCGACACGCGTTCAACACGTTGATGGACGCCGAGAACATCAAGAGCAACAAGCAGTTGATGCGGGACGTGCGCAAGCATGCGGAGGAGACGCGCGAGCGCGCTCGGCGCATCGCCCGCCTGGAGGACAAGTTGATATGAAAAAGCTGTTGGCGATTCTTTATCTGCTGCTGTCGGCGATCCCCGCTTTTGGTCAGGGCGCGTTGACCAAGACGCAGCTCAACGCGCTGATTCAGACTAATCTGCCTGACAACACGTCGGGGCAGATCACGCCGCTTGCGGTGCGCAACGTCTTTTTGTCGATCGTCGCTTCCTACATCGATACGTTGTCGCCGTCGCAATGTGCGCAGTTTCAGACGTTTGTCGCGAGCGGGTCCGGGGTGCCGACGTGCGGGTTGGTGTCCAGCTCGTCATTCGCCAATGCGCCGGGAGCGACGCTCACGGGTAATCCGACTGCTGCGACGGCGGCGCTACAGAGTTTTACAATCGCCAGCTTGCCGTCGAAGTCATCGCCCAGCCCGACGGCCGATAATTTGCTGCTGCTCGACAATTCCACGGGGCAGTTCGCAAAGGTGACGCCGCAGCAGATTGCCGGGGCGATCACGTCGGGTGTGTCGTCTATAAGTGACAGTGCTCGGTCGTTGACCGGCAACGTGGTTCTGGGCGGCGGCCTTGCGACCGGTTCCGGCAACTCCATTCAAGTTGAGGGTTTTGGGGCAACAGTCATTCAGCTTTATGTTTCGACAGGTGGTAACGACACAACGACGTGCCGCAATTCTGGTGCGCCTTGTCAAACGGTGCAGTATGCCGCTAACCAGTGCAATATAGGTCAAGAATGCACGGTTAATTTTACTGCCGGGACGTATCCCGTTACGGGATCGTCGCTGGCGCACGCTTTTTACGCTCGCACGGTTAATTTTGCCGGTGTCTGTCCTGCTGGAACAGTAATCATTGACGTTCAGGCAAACAACGCAACAGTGTTCAATATCGAGGATGGGACGGTTTCACAAATCACTTGCATGAAATTCATCAGTTCCACGAACGCTACAGGAGTTTTTATTGCATCGTCGGCAAAGAATGCTTTGGTAGATTTTGACAACCATATCATAGACAACAAATTTACTGGTGGGACGATTGCTTCTGCGGGGCAAAATGGCCTCATGTTCATCGGGGGCAATATCACGCTCGGGCAGGGTGCCACGGTCATGTCGCTTTCGCAGTTTGCGAATGCGTCTGACGGGGGGATTATCGTTGCAACGGGACTGACAGGGATTCAAAATCCTGGCGCGATCAGTTTCTTTTACAATGTTTCTGGTGGTGGTATTATCGATGCCAGCGGTGCAACTTTTTCCAATGGCCCTTTCATAACAGGGCAGCAGTGCAACTCATTTGGTGGGCAAATAGTTCCTCCTTCAGCTATTGCTGGCGGGGTGAGCATCATCCCAGGGACTGCCAACACCTGTGGGTTCAATCAGGTCTTAGGAACTCCGGCCAGCGATCTCGCGATTGCGGGTACGGTCGGGGAGTACATGAGCGCTGATGTAGCGTTCCCCGGATTAACGCTGGCGTCTGCGGCCGACAAGGGTATTACCAGCGTCTCGCTTACTGCCGGCGACTGGAACGTGTGGGGTGTGTGCCAGTTTGATTTTACGTCAGGAACGACCACATCGACATTATTCCGTTGCGGCCTCTCGCAGAATTTGAGCATGGACTCGCCGACGCCGGGGCCGCACAGCAATCAGCTTCCACTTGCCGGGACCGGCCTTGCAGATGTGTCGCTTATGATTGGTCCTATCCGGGTCAGTTTGCAGACCACGACGACGTACAATCTTCTTGCTCGTGCGACTTTCGGGGGTACGGCTCCCGGTATGACGGCTTACGGGGACATTTATGCGCGAAGGGCCAGATGAAAATTGTTTATCCAATAGCCGCTGTTTTAACTGTCGCAGCTATTGGATGGGCCGCTGTTTTTGATACTGGCGAGAGTGAGCCACTGCCACCAGCACTCTCACCTTACGACAAGCACATCATCGAGATGGACCGCGAGGCGCTTGACGAGGCTTACCGAGGGCAGGTGATGCACCTGTTCGCCACCTGGATGCGCGATGCGACCGGCCAGCCGGGACGGGCAATCGTCGGTGTCGCTAATGCGCGGTTGGCTTATATCGAGGCGATGAAGGCTATCGAGCGGCGGGAGAAGGAACTTCCGCCGTGAGGGGCTGATTGACAGGGGGCTAATTGCTGGAATATTGTCCCACCTTCGACTGGTGGCCGTTACCTCACCCTTGGAGCATGCTGTAATGGCTGACGACCAAGACCCACCTGACGTCGATGACTTGGACCCGGAAGACCAGGGGCCGGAGCAAGAGCCGGAACCTGAACCGGAACCGGAGCCAGAGCCGGAACCGGATCAGACGGATGACGAGCCAGAGGACGAGCAGGTTGACCAGCGGGCTGCTGCTGGCCGGGATCGTGGTGGGCGGGCCGATGCCCGCATTCAGTCTATCACGCGCGAGCGTGATGCTGACCGTCAGCGGATCGTGGAGCTTGAACGCCGGCTGAATGACTCGCTTGCAGCGCGTCAGCAGCAGGGGGAGAGCCGCGAGCAGCGTGAAGCGCGTTTCGCATTGATGACCCCGGAGGACCGGCTTCGCGAGGAGTTGCGCGAGGCCACGGCACTGAACCAGGCCAATATCCGCTACGTTCAGTTCCAGGCCCTGGAGTCAGCCGACAAGGCCGCTTTTGAAGCGAAATCGTCTCACGATCCCCTCTATAAGAAGTGGTCGTCCAAGGTAGAGGCCAAGCTGCACGAGATTCGCAATCACCCCGATCCGGCCCAGCGCGCTAATGTTTCACGTGAAGTCTTGCTTGCCTACCTTCTCGGGCAGGCGGCGTTGGACGCCCGAGGGCGGGAGTCGCCCAAGCAGAAGCAGGCGGCGCAGAAGCGTGTTGCAGCGCAGCGTACCCCGGCCGGCAACAGCCGTAGCGACCAGCGTTCGGATAGAGGGCGGCGGGAGACGTCGCTTGAAAAGAGGCTCGAAAACATCCTCCTCTAGCGCGGAGTGAGCCTCCATGCCCACCAATATAGCCGGCCAGTTCTCGGCCGATATTGAAGCCTATATTGCCGACAAGACGCTGCCGCTGGCTCGCCGCCAGCTGGTCGTCTATCAGTTCGGCGATCCGCTCACGCTGCCCAAGGGGCGCGGCGTGACGTACACGGCGACCCGCTATAACCGCGTGCCGCTGCCGTTCGCGCCACTGTCGGAGGGCGTGCCGCCCGCCGGCCAGCTGATGACCATCCAGCAGGTGTCGGCGACCGCGTTGCAATGGGGCGACAAGATCACCATCACTGACGTTGCCGAGATCACCATCAAGCATCCGCTGTTCAAGAAGGCCATGGAGCTGACCGGCCTTCAGGTGGCGGAAACGCTGGAGCGCAATACTTTCAACAACTTGAATGGTGGTGCTCAAGTCAACTATGTGAACAGTCGCGGCTCGCGCGCGGCACTGGTTGCCGGCGACGTGCTCAATATCCACGAGCTGAACCGCGCTTATGCGATGCTCGTCAATATCGGCGCTCCTCGCTACATGGGCGACGAGATGACGGACACCAAGCTGGAGGCCGATGCCGGCGGGGCACGGGCATCCAACGACCCTCGCAAGATGCCGCACTACGTCTGCGTGCTGCATCCGTTCGTCGTCGGCGACCTGCGCGAGAACGCACCGATTCAATATGCCTGGTCCCACTCGGACATCAACCGGCTTTACAATTACGAGGTAGGCGAGTGGTCAGGCATCCGGTTCTGCTTCTCCAATCTGGTGCCGACGTTCACCGGCAATGCGGCGATCACGCCGACGGCCGGCACGGCCGGCAGCCTGGCGAGCGGCACCTACTTCGTCACCGTGACGGCGAGCGACACTCAGAACCAGTACGAGAGCCAAGTTTATCAGGTGTCGGGCGGCGTTGCGGTGACTGGTCCTAACGGTTCGTTGTCCGTCGTGCTTCCCTCCTTGCCCGGGTACACGTTCAACGTCTACGTTGGGACCACCAATGCGCCGGTGAACCTGGGGCTTTCGGCTTCCGGCCCGACTACTGGTCCGATGACTGGCCAGGCGACGCAGATGGCTGGCGGTCAGACTGTCGTCATCACTGGCACAGGCATCAACCAAGTGCCGCCGGCGGCGCCCAATACCGGCGTGACCATCTATCCGAATTACATTTTCGGTAGAGGGGCTTACGGGCAGGTGATGCTGGATGACTGCAAGTTCACCTATTTGAAGGACGCCGACAAGTCGGACCCGATCAACCAGCTGCGGATCGTGGGTTGGAAGTGCTATTATGGAACTTTAATCCAGAATCAAAGCTTCTTCATGCGTATTGAAAGTACTTCAGCTTTCAATGCTACGTTCGGCTGATAGGTAGTCTATGGCTTTACTTAAAACAGAAAGATTATCTTGAAAACGAGCAAGGCCATGGTTGCAGTTATTACACAACAAGCCTCGTATGACGCCAGTTTGGTGGTCGTGGTCGACATGAAAGTCGCCACGACCACCGGGGTTGGAGGTCTGGCAGATAGCGCACTTGCCGTCTTGCTGGGTGAGCAAGGTTTCGTAGGTGCCCAGCGGGGCTTTGTAGCGGGCTCGGATGGAATGGTCCTTGGCCAAGCGTGGATTGGCGGCTCGCCACTTCTTGGATGCTTTGCGGCAGTAGGCGAGGTTCTTTTTGCGCCATTCTTCGTGGCGCTCGCCAGAGCATTGCTTGCAATACACCGACAGACCATGAACGGTGTGTTTGCTGGCGTTAAACTGATCGCGCAGCTTGGTTTGTCCGCAACCAGGGCATCGCTTGGTGACAGACACGTCGAGCGGTTTTCTTCCCATAGAGAGAGTAATACGTCGCTGTTACTCTCGTGTCAAGGAGGATAGCGGCATGGCCTATCGGCTCACATATACGGCGAATGTTTCCTGGGTTGGCCCCGGCATGGGGCCAATGAGCGGGGCGTCTGCCCCGGCGCTCAACGGCGCTCCCACCGCTGGGGCGCAGACTATTGATTTCACCAACAAGCAGGGCGGCCAGTCGACGGCTACCTTTGCGGCTGGTGACATCACGACGCTGCTGACAGCGATGACAACCGACCTGTCGGCGCAGATGAACGCGGCGATTGCCCAGGTCCAGGGGTTTGCCAGCGGAGGCGGCTGATGGCTTTGAGAACGCTCGGCACTAATGCCACGACGTCGCTTTCGGGCTTCGTGGTCGGGACCAACGACCTGATCCCGGCCGATCTCGGAACGATCAACGCGCAGATACGTGGCGATCCCCCTGGTATGAGCTTCTTCAGCACGACCGGCACCAACCGTCCGCGTGTCAACGGAGCTTATGTCAAGAAGGGGTGGCTCATCATTCCCAACCGCGGCAGCATCATTCTCAAGGACGGCGATTTTGTTTGCTGGGATACCACGGTCGGCTGGCCGATCGTGGTGTCAGGCGATGCCGCTGCCAACGGTCCTTACACGCACACATGAGGCCACCATGGTGGACAACGGCAAGAAGCTGGCTTCCCGTATGGAGCAGATGCAGGAGTTGAACCGGCGGATCGATGCCGACGAGACGCTGACCGAGGTAGAAAAGGAAACCATACGCGCGAAGGCTCGGCAGCATGTCGCCAAGCAGCGCAAGAAGAAGCTGGAAGAAGATTTTCTCGACCAGGCAATTGAGGAAGAAGAACGGCGCTACAAGCCAACAGAGCAGCTTGAGGGTGTCATCATTCATCTTCCCGATTTCTCCAACAGTATTCGCCTCGATGGTCGGATATTCTTCCATGGCCTGCATTACACCGTGACCTACAATGTAGCGCGCGTGATGTACGACATCATGGCCCGCATGTGGGAGCATCAGAACGAGATCGAGGGCAAGCCGCGCCGCAGCGACCTTCAGCGCCGGCATGCCAACAACTACCTGTCACCGGCACATCAGAGCATGTCGGTAGGATCGCCTGGGGATTCGGGCCTCAACCGGGTGACGACCCGCCGCCTGGAGCAGACATGAACGACAAGCAGCTTTCGGTAGTCAGCGGTGCCGACCTCGCGATTGGTATTCAGTTCCAAACAGAGGTCGGGGAGAAGCGGCATCTCACGCTGACTACCGGCGTGCCGCTCGATTGGACGACCGAGGAAGTGGCTGACGTTCTGACCAAGCTGGCCGACGCGGCGCAGAATCTGGCTGATCGCTACCTGTTGGAAGGGCTGCGCAAGTTCCTGGAGCGGTGCGAACGTGATCTAAACACGCTGGATTTTCAGCGTAACCAGTATGAGCTGAATGCGCGCGAGCAATGGTCGAACCAGGGACGGCGCGGCGAGTGGAAGCCGCAGGGAACGCAGGAAAAAGAGATCGGCAATTTTGACAACTCGCGTCAGCATCTCGTGAAGGAGATCAAGCGGATACGCGAGGACATAGAGCGGTTGGAAAAGGCGGCCTGATGTGCCTCTCACTGCGCAGCAAATTGTCACTCTTGCTTGCCAGGATGCGCGCTGCCCTAGCTTCACGGCGCAGGCGGGGCAGCTCCTAAATTCCATTCTGAGCGACCTCTGTCAGACGTACGATTTCGAGGTTTGCCGCACTACGTTCAATTTTAGCTTCAACAACGCTTTGCCGATCGGAACACCGGGGCGCGGTACTGGCACCGGACCGTACGAGCTTCCCAATGATTATTTGCGCATGCGCATCAACGATTTTTTCTACACGATCATGGGTGTGCCGTACTTCCTCGTGCCGCTTGACCTGGAGGAGTACGATAGCCTCGTGCAGACGGCTGGGTTCAACGATTTTCCCCGCCGCTACGCAACCGACTTGAGCCCATTGTCGGATCACAGCCCGTGGTCATCCGGCTTTGGCCCCGGCTTCGGTCCGCTGCACGCCAACCCCCTTCTGTACGTGTGGCCGCCTGCCAGCGGCTCGTACCCGGCTACTATGCGCTACTATCGGCAGATGCCGGATATCGCCACTCCTGAGACGGCGGCGCTGGTCCCTTGGTTTCCCAATCAGTCGTATCTGTTGCGCGAGCTGGCTGGTCGGTTGATGGGCTTGACCGACGATGAACGCATGGCGGCTTACATGGGCTCTGATGAGGATCAGACGCCTAACGGCTCGGGCGTGCTGCTCAAGCGTTACTTGAAGCTGGAAGGTGATCGCACCAGCCGTGCGCAAACGGTCAAGCTGGACCGTCGTTACTTCGGGTCGTCCGATTGGAGCAAGCTGCGGAACACCAAGCTAGTGGGGTGGTGACGTGCAGCGCAATTCTACTCCGCTGATTTGGCGGCCCAAGGGTGTGAGCGATACGCTTGACGCGTCGAGCGCGTTTAACGGCGCAATGGCGATCTTGCAGAATCTCATTCCTGATCCGACTACCGCGATGTTGTGGCAGTGCCGTCCAGCGGCGCTCAAGAAAGCTGACTTCACGACAGGCAGTTTCAGCAATCCCGGCTTTGTATCGCTGATCGACACGTCGGTCAGTGGCTTTGTTTACGGTACTGTCGCCACGTCGCGCTTCCCCGGTTACGACGAGCCGTTCTGCTTCAATCTCACTACTGGCGCGTTCGTCTCGGTGGCGGGCGTGGACATGACCAACGTGCCGCGTTCTCCGCTGGAGTTCGGTGCCTGGGACCCACCCGATTCGAGCTTGATTGGCTCCAAGCTGGTTGTCACGCACCCCGGATTTACTGGGGCTAACGGGGTGTTTTTTGGCTGGTTCGACGTGACTGCGCCAGGGACGCCGGTGTGGCACGGCAGCAATTTAACCGGTGCTGTGCAGTTCGTCGTGCCGCCTTCACAGGTGCAGCAATTCAATCAGCGGGCTTATTACGTTACCAACGATACGCGCCAGCCGGCTGTGATCTATTCCGACGTGCTCAACGCGACCAACGTCACCAACGCCAATCAGGTGATCACCTTCGATGACAACGTGCCGCTGACCGCGCTCGGCCCGCTGCCGCTGAACAACCAGCTTGGCGGCATCATCCAGGCGCTGATCGTGTTCAAGGGCGTGCAGAACATGTATCAGGTGACCGGCGACGCGGCGCTCTCCAATCTCGCGAAGAACGCGCTCAACGTCGCCACTGGCACGCTCGCGCCGAACACCATCGTGCCGACCCCGAAGGGTCTCGCGTTCGTCGCGCCCGACGGCATGCGCTTCATCGACTTCGCCGCCAACGTCAGCGACCCGGTCGGCAACGACGGCATGGGCAAG
>Ga0126371_10003000_pt1 | contig 14683 bp, 11 predicted proteins | sample PanSoiMetaPlot_4_FD_110145 | JGI IMG/M metagenome (GOLD analysis project Ga0126371, IMG submission 110145) | Tropical forest soil microbial communities from Panama - MetaG Plot_4 | ecosystem: Environmental > Terrestrial > Soil > Tropical forest > Bulk soil | place: Panama | collected 2016-02-17 | reverse complement strand
TACCTCAACGAGATGGGAATCACGAACTCGCTGCAGAAGACGGAAGTGACCACGATCTGCAACCCGTCCGTCACGACGACGATACCGAACAATGACCCCACGAAAATCACCGAACCCAACAGCTTGCCTGATCCCAACGACAACAATCTCGAAGACATCGACCACTTCGCCAGCTTTATGCGTTCGCTGAAAGCGCCTGCTCGGGACGATACAGCCGCGGCCACACCGGACGCGAAACACGGCGAGGAGCTATTCACTAAAATTGGTTGCGCCACCTGTCACGTAGAAACCATTGTTACTGGGAAGAGTCCGGCGAGCCCAGGAGGCCCCGGTTTGCATCCGGACGCGGTCGAGAACCGCACGATTCATCCCTATAGCGACTTTCTGCTGCACGACGTAGACACGGGAGACGGAATCGCGGTGGCGCTGGTCGAACATTTCGGGCGCGAACGCGTGTTAAAGCGCTTCCAGCAGGAAAGTGAGGCTGGGGAGACAAAAAGTGGAGCCACGAACCCGGAAGACGAGTGCAGCGAAAGCTTCCAGACCGCGGTCGCTGAGGGCGAGAAGCATCCCAAATTGCTGCGCGACACACTATGTGCCCGCAAGAAGATCAGAACCGCTCCTCTCTGGGGACTGCGGCTGCGTTCGCGCCTCATGCATGACGGCAACTCGTTTCAACTCAGCGATGCGATCCGCCGGCACAAACACGAGGCCGAAGAGGCCAGTGAACGGTTCTTCAAACTGAAACCGGCGGATCAAAAAGCGGTGCTGGCGTTTCTTGGATCGCTGTGAAGACGGTTGCGATTTTAGTCGCAACCGTATGACGGAAGCATCCTGATTGATGCCGTTACTCTGATCGCAGGGCCTGCATGATGTCTACTTTTGCGGCGCGGGCTGCCGGTAGCATCGATGCGACCACCGCGACCGCCATCAGGACAATCGCTGATAGCGACACCGGCAGGGCTCCGGGCATTTTCACGTCGAGGAAATAACTTCCCGCCAAACGTGCCACAAGGAAGCCGAATGCGGCGCCGCTGGCGACGCCGGCGGCAGCCATCACGGCGCCTTCTGCGATCACGCCGCGTAACAGATCCTTCGGCTTCGATCCCAGCGCCAGGCGGATACCGAATTCTCGCGTGCGCGACGTGACGGAGAATGTCAGCACAGCCGCGACACCCACCACCGCAATTGCCAGCGCGACCGCGGCAAACACTCCAAACACGACGGAATTCAGATAGTCCGGCGTGAGCACCTCTGCCCGGACATCTTCTAGCGTCGCCGCGTGCTCTACTGGTTGCTCGACAGACATGGCGCGAATCGTCTGCGTCACCGGAGTGACCAGCGTATAAGGATTGGCGCTGGTGTGGACGAAGAGACGGCCGCCAAAGATCGGGCCCTCCTCAAACGTGCTGTAGATGGTAACAGTTGGTTCGGGAGCGATATGCAGGTCGTCGATATCGGCAGTGACGCCAATGATGCGATGCGGTGTGGTGCTGATCCCGGGAACAAACTGGATTACGGGATCGGACCAGAACACGTGCCGATTGATCGGGTCCTGGTTGGGAAACATGCGTTTCGCGAGTGTTTCACTGATGATTACAACCGGATCTTTCGTGTCTTTATCACGTTCGTCGAAGTCGCGACCAGCGATGATCGGAACTCCCAGTGCTGCAAAGAATCCGGGAGAGATGACTCGCAACTGCGCGCGAGGGTCTTCGCCGGGAACGTGAGGATGACCATCGGCGGCGAACTGTAAGCCCAGGCCATTCGCTTCACGCCACGGAACTGCCATCCCAAACGCGGTCCGGTTCACACCCGGCAGCACGTCAATGCGCCGCATCGATTCCTTGTAGAACTCCACGACCTGCTGCGGCGTTTTGCCGTAGGTCATGGGAGGAACATCGATCGCAAGGACGTGGCGTGTGTCCATGCCGGTCTGTATGCGCTGTAACTCGATCAGGGTCGTGATCACGGTACTGGCGCCCGCAAGCAGTACGAACGAAGCTGCGATTTGTGTCACGGCAAAGATGCGCTGCCGGCGGCTCGTACTGCCGATGATCCGGACGCTGCCACTGGAGAGGTTCAGTCCCTGGGCTGCGTCGGCCGACGGTAGCCGCGGAACATATGCCAGCACCACAGCTGCGACGAGGGCCAATGCTGCTCCGACCCAAAGCAAACTCGAATCCACTTTGAGATCAAGGGCGCGAACCGAGAACCGCGACGCGTAACGCGCGAGAACGGCGACCATCGGCTGCGCACTGAGCACACCAATCGCCGCACCCACGCCGCAAAGCAGCAGGCTTTCTGCGAGCAACATCCGGCGAAGCGTGCCTGGACTCGCACCCAGCGCGGCTCGAACGGCCAACTCACCTTCACGACGGACAGTCCGCGCCAGGATGAGATTAGCCACATTGGAACAGGCGATGATGAACACCAGCGCTGCGGCTCCGAGCAGAACCAGCAGGATAGTCCGCGCGCCAAACGTGATCTGATCGCGGAAAAGCTTCGCTTCGATGCGGTAGTCCCCTTGTGCCGGATAGGCCTCTGGGTGGTCCTTCTTCATTGCGGCATATGCAGAACTCAGTTCGGCGCGAGCTTGATCGAGCGTCGCGCCCGGAGCCAGCCGGCCGAAGATCTCCGTCATGCGGTGAATGCGGCCCGTAACCATCGTCGCTGACAGATGATGCTGGCTTGTCACCACATTCGCGATGATTTCGGTGTTTTCCGGGTACGGGACACATGGCTCGAGTACGCCAATGACCGTCGCGGCGCGACTATCAAAGTTTCCAAGGCGAACTGTTTTCCCGAGGACGGAGGGATCTTTCTTGAAAGTCTCCGACCAGAATCGATACGTCAGGACAACGGCGCCGGCCGCGTTGGCCCCATCGTCCTGCGGTCCGATGAGACGGCCGAGTACCGGATGAAGTCCCATTACGTCGAAGTACGACCCACCGACTACGCCAGCCTTTACCTCGCGAGGCTCGCCCAAACCGATCATGGTGAAGCCGATGGTGGAGAAATCTCCAATCGCGCTCAGGCTTTTTACGCTTGCCCGAAAATCCTGGATCTCCGGCACGCTAAATGCCGTGTTGTCGTTACGGATCCCAGGGGCGCTCTGCCGGAAGTAGATCAGGCGGTCCTCGTCGCGGTTGACCAGGGGTTTGAGCAGGACGCCGCGCACCAGCGTGAAAATGGCGGCGTTCGCACCGATGCCCAGAGCCAACGTCAGGATGACAGTCAGCGCCATCCCCCGAGTACGCCAGAAAGAGTGAAATGCCACCCGCAGATCGCGAATAAATGACATGATGGTCCCCGCCTTGTAGAACTTCTAGCATCACAGCGACCAATGCTAAACCATAGAACTTAAGGTACTTAGCGTCGGGGCCAATGACTCGGCTGTCCGTTTCAGGACACTGTTGCACAAATTCGAACATTTCGAAAATAGGGCGGCGGGGCGTGTGCGCTGGTGCAGGACGTCTGCTGCTAGAAAACAGAGGTCATCCCGAAGCCCCGCGGTTTTTCCAGCGGGCGAGGGATCTTCCCTAAGATGCATCTACAACGAGGTCCTTCGCTCCGCCTGAAGAACGGCTCCGCTTAGGATGACCCCCAATGGGATGCCTACTGCAGCTCCCCATTCATGCCCAGGTTGTAAGCCACGAACGACCACTCATCCGCAGTCTGATCGATGATCTTTGAGATCGGCTTTCCCGCTCCGTGACCTGCCTTGGTCTCAATACGGATCAGTACCGGAGCTGTCCCGCCCTGATCAGCTTGCATGGTCGCGGCAAATTTGAAACTGTGTCCGGGCACGACGCGGTCGTCGTGATCCGCCGTCGCAATCATCGTCGGAGGATACTTCGTCCCGGGCTTCAGATTGTGCAGCGGAGAATATGCGTAGAGCGCCTTGAAATCGTCGGGATTGTCGGACGATCCGTAATCGGAAGTCCACGCCCAACCAATCGTGAATTTCTGGAAGCGCAGCATGTCCATGACCCCGACCAGCGGCAGGGTCGCCCCAAATAAGTCGGGACGCTGCGTCAGCATGGCGCCAATCAGCAGCCCGCCGTTGCTGCCGCCGCGGATGGCAAGTTTTGGAGTGGAAGTGTACTTGTTCGCGATCAGCCACTCTGCCGCAGCGATGAAGTCGTCGAACACGTTCTGCTTCTTCGCCTTCGTTCCCGCCAGATGCCAATCTTCGCCATACTCGCCGCCACCGCGGAGGTTCGGCTGCGCGTAGATGCCTCCCATTTCCAGCCAAACGACGGTAGGAATCGAAAATCCGGGTGTGAGCGAGATGTCGAATCCGCCGTAAGCGTAAAGCAGTGTCGGATTCTGCCCATCCAGCTTCAGTCCCTTCTTGTAGGTCAGGAACATGGGCACCCGCGTGCCGTCTTTGCTGTTGTAGAAAACCTGCTTGGTTTCAAATTTTTCCGCGTCGAAGTCTACCTTCGGCTTTTTGAATACGGAACTCGTGCCTGTCTGCGGAGCGTAGCGATAAATCGTCGTCGGCGAAATAAAGCTGGTGAACGAATAGAAAGTCTCCTTATCGGTTCTCTTGCCGCCGAATCCCGCTGCTGTGCCAATGCCCGGCAGGTCCACTGTGCGCAGAAGTTTGCCATTCAGGTCGTGAACGCGTACCTCGGTCTTTGCGTCTTTCAGATAACCGAGCAGGAACAGATTGTCGACGACATTGGCATCCTCCAACTTGTCCGCACCCTGTGCGACGAGCGTTTTCCAGTCCGTTTTCTCCGGGTGCCGGGTATCAATGGCAATTAGTTTTCCGCGCGGCGCGTCAAGATCGGTCTTGATCCAGAACACGGGGCCATCGTTGTCAACGAATTGATAGGAAGCGTCGAACTCATCGAGCAGCCTGACCACTTGCGAATCCGGCTTGGTCAGATCCTTGTAGTACAGCCGGTTCTTCGGGGACGTCCCCTGCGACACATAAATCACCAGGTAGTGACCATCATCTGTAACTTGTCCGCCGAAGCCCAACTCTTTGTTATCGGGACGCTCGTAGATCAGCTTGTCTTCCGCCTGGGGCGTGCCCAGCGTGTGGTAGTACAGCTTCTGAAAGTAATTTGTATCGCGCAGCGCGGTCCCTTTGGGCTCATCAAAGCGGCTGTAGTAGAAACCCTTTCCATCTTTCGACCACGAAGCTCCTGAAAACTTCACCCACTTGATCAGATCGGGAAGATCCTTGCCTGTCCCCACGTCGCGCACATGCCACTCTTCCCAATCCGAGCCCGAAGCCGCGGTTCCATACGCGAGCAACTTGCCATCCTCGGTGTAGGCCGTACCCGCCAAAGCCACCGTGCCGTCGGAGGAAAGCGTGTTTGGATCCAGCAGAGTTCTCGGTTCGGCAGTCAGCGAGTCCGCCACGAGCAGAACATTCTGGTTCTGCAGCCCATTGTTGTGCTGATAGAAATATCGTCCGCCCTCGCGTCGCGGCACCGTGAAGCGTTCGAAGTTCCACAACTTCGTCATGCGGTCACGGATCGCCTTGCGATACGGAATCTGATCGAGGTATCCGAACGTCAGCTTGTTCTCCTCTTCCACCCACGCTTTCGTGTCGGCCGAGTCCGTGTCCTCGAGCCAGCGGTAAGGATCTGCCACCTTCACGCCGTGATAGTCGTCGACCTGCTCGACGGTCTTTGGCTTCGGATAAGCCAGACCCCCACCACCACTTTCGCCCTGTGCAACCGCAAATGAGGCCGCACAGGCGATACACGCTACCCAAAAAATCAGTGATTTCATGAGAATCCCTCACGGAGAGTTATTTCCAAACCTACGGGCGCTTTTATCCGGCGGATGGCAACACCGTCAAGCGCAAATACCGGTGCCGAATGGGCCAAAGTTCGCGGTGCCATGAGAAGACATCCTAGCAAAACCGCCAGTTGACAACCTTCAATCCAGGTGTAACGTATGTGGCAACCTTGGGGTTCGTGGGGTCCTGCCCGTTCTGATCGCGAGGAGGTGTCTATGACTCGCTTTCTGCGTTTCTCCTGCATAGTGCTCCTTCTGACTTCGCTGCACGCCTATGCGGATTCTGTAAAAAACCTGACCAATGTTACTGTCAACTTGGACTTCCTCCCGAATGACGGAACCGGTGAAAACGGTGGAGGCTTCCTCGATGGTAGTGGACTCAGTCTTGACGTGGTTGCTGGAACATCCTACTCCTGGTTCGCCGGAACTAACGGGTTCGCTCCCGGTTCGCGTGCTGGGGGCGGCACCACGATTTATTTTGACGCCGTCTCTGGAACGATTGGCAACCAATCCTACGATACTCTAGGTATCGGGGCAGCGGATTTTAATGCAGGTGGCCTTACATTCCCAACGAACGGCAAGGATTTCACAGTCTCTGTACACGGATCGCTCGGCATGATCGTTGTGTACGGTTGTAACAGCCAGGGTTGCGACCAGTACAACGTAACCACTAATCCTGGAATGCTCACCGTTTCCTTCTCATACGCTGACGGTCTGTACTATGCCAACGAGGCGTCGTTCGTGAGCACTACGACTGCCCCCGAACCTTCTACATTTGCCCTGTTAGCGATTGGTTTCGGCGCCTTGCCGTGGCTCAAATCGAGAAAGCTCCGTCACGCCCGATGAGAGCCTGACCCATCATAGTTTCACACGGCCGGGATATTGCTACGGACAGAATGCTGCACTTCGTCGCGAGCGTGGCTGTTCCGGCTCTCGTACGTCCTCGCTCAAAGATTATGGTGAGGTCCGCCCGTTGTCGTCGACTTGCGATAATTAGGACAAGTCGACGACCTGTGGCGATGTGGTGAAGGCAGCAAGCCCGCCTGTGTGGCTCCCTTACCGACAGATTAGGCTTCTGGTAGATTAACTCCAAACCACTCGGGCAGATGCTTTCCGATGCCGATCCCGTTCGCCCTCAGCGCGTGCTGAAAGCCATAGTACAGATGGACAAGATTAACCCAGGAGGTCTTCAGCGAGCCTATGCCGGCGAATAAGAAAACGAGTAAGAAGAAGAAAAGTAAACCGACAAAATCTGCATCCAGACCCCGCAGCAAAGCTACGGCGTCGATCACTACGACGATTGCACCATGGCTCTGCGTCCGCGGTGGTGCCCGCGCGGTCGAATTCTACAAATCCGCCTTCGGCGCGAAAGAGCTGTTCCGTATGGGCGACGCTGAGAGTGTGGTTGCCAAGCTGTCAATCAGCGGCGCCGAGTTCTGGTTGAGCGACGAATCGCCCGAGCACCATAACTTCAGCCCAGAGTCCCTGGGAGGCATCACAGTTCGAATTATCCTGACGGTTGCTGATCCCGACGCGGTTTTCGCTCGCGCCCTCAAAGCTGGTGCCAATGAGGTCTATCCGGTGAGCGAAGAGCACGACTGGCGCATCGGCCGGGTAGTCGATCCCTTCGGCCATCACTGGGAAATCGGGCGCCCGCTCTCGTAAACGGCCGTCATGTTGGGGGTCATCCTGAGCGGAGCCGTTCTTCAGGCGGAGCGAAGGATCTCCCTTCTTAGTACATCTTGTTGGCGATCCCTCGCTCCGCTGGAAAAAACGCGGCGCCTCGGGATGACGCAGTTTTCCCTCGTTGTCAGTGCGTGCTCATGCGGAACTTCAGAGTTCTGACGTTTTTCTGTATCGAGCGAATGCCAACTCCCCGATGCTGCCCGGCATCTGACATGCAGCGATCCGTTTCCGCTCCCGCCGGCCGCTCCCTGCCTTGCACATCGCATTTGTCATCCTATGCGTCTTCTGTGGTTCTCCGACCATTTGCCTCGTTATAAACCTGAGATTTTCCAATTACCGGCAGCCCAGACTAATTACATCCGCGCTCACCGATATTTTCTTTGGAGAAGCACGCGAGGCGGTTTTCTGCGCGTCAGGACCTTGCGCTGTAATCTCTATCGATGAAGTCAATGAAGTGCGCGGCAACGATGAGAGGACGCAAGGAGTGCGTACTATTTAGCCGTCGAGGCCAAAGCCTCGACCCGCAAAAGCATCTTGCGATCACTGCTGTGTGCATCATGACAGTCTATGCACGTCCCCTTGACTGCCGGAACGTGCTGTTGCAGCGCCGTTGACTCCTGGTGGCATGCAAAGCAGATTTTCTGCTTCGGCATTGAAAGGCTGACCAACGTCATGTCGCCCTGGGTCTGAGTGACGTGACAAACTTCGCAAGGGCTTGCCATGACCGAGTGCACGGATTTGCCACGAATCTTGGCAACATGGCACGCCGTGCACTCCACATCTCTGGGAACAACTCCGGGATGTTCGATCGCACGAAGCTGTCCAGTTCCAGCCAACAGCGAAGCGCCGAAGATGCACGCAGCGACTTTCATGGCAACGCGCCATTCTAGTCATCGCTATTTGAGTGTCACTACTGAGAATCAACTACTCCATCTACTCGACGTTAGGCATCGTTACGGCATCTATTGCGGACGCGCAGGCTCCGGGGGTGGCGCCGGGGTCCTCTCCTCGGCTGCCCCATTGATTGAGGGGTCTTCCGTGATGCCGCTGCTCTTCAGCAGGTTGGTCTTCACTTCGACTTTCTGATTTGCCGACGGACTGATCTGGGTGGTGAACGTTTGATATCCGGGCAGGGCGATTTTGATCGTGTGCGGACCGGGAGCAACCAGCACGCCTCGGCCGAGGCCCTGAAATTCCGCAGCATGTCCCATAAATTGCCCGTCGATGAAAACGGCTGCCCGCGTCGGCATTACCGCAAGCTTTACCGTGGCGGTTACCGCAGGCATGGCTCCCGTCGGCGCTTTGACCATCTCCACACGCACGAGTTGTTTTTCACCGGGTCGTAACTCTACGCGTTGGACGAAATCCTGATACCCACCCTGCCGCACCGTGATCGTGTGTTGTCCAGGCAGCAACAACACCTTCTTCGATCCCTTCAGCTCCTTGAGGTATCCCACGTATTGCCCGTCGACCCAGACTCCGGAAGTCTTCTCGACCTTCGACTTCCCCTCAAACTCGATCTCTCCCATGACGTCGTTTCCAGCATGTATCGCAGGAGTGAACACGACAGCCGCGATGATCAGAACCGCCCACTCACGTATTTTCATAATGGCCCCATGAAGTAACACTACAACAATGATGAGATGCGAAAAGGGAGAATTAGTCTGGCGGAAATAACCCGGTATCCCCATGAATGCCGCCGTCAAAACTTTTCGGACACCGAGCTACGGTGAAACCACTAGGGCATGCAGTCAGTCTGACGAGGCGGTGCTGATCGCGTGGTGCTACTCGCTGATTTCCATGCTCTGAATAAGGCCGTCTTTCAATGTGTAGACGTGCTCGACCATGCGATCAAGCAGCACGTTGTCGCAAAGATCGCGCACGACCTGATGAACGCTCACTGCGATGCGTCCAGACTCATCTTCCTTGAAGTCGACAGGATCGACGTGTGGATTGATCACACCCCATTGCCGTGTCCAGTAGGCGCGGACACCCTCATGGCCGTGCACCACGCCACCTTCCATGCCGTTGGGCCAAACCACGTCAGGAGCCATGGTCGCTAGCGCACCGTCGAGGTCGCGGGCGTTGAAAGCGCTATAGGCGCGCTTCAGCAATTCCGTCGAAGCTTGGTTGGTTGTGCTCATCGTTAAATGTCACACACATCATGCTTCTAGCAGGAACTTTCCCTCGCGCATGATCTGTTGGTCATCCACCCAGATGTTGAACTTCCGGCCTACGACGTCGATGTGTGTGGTCGAATCCCAATCCGCTCCAGTGTGCGCTCCATAGGGATTGCCGAAAGCGATGTGCACGCCAGGATATTTTTCGTCCTGCAGGATCTGGCCGATTACATCTTTCAAGTCAATGTTTGTGCCAATCGCAAACTCGCCGACCCGATCGCTATTGGCATCCGTGTGCGTGTACTTCCAGAAATCGTTCTCCAATTCGCGGTTCTCCGAGTGAGCTTCGGTCAGGCGGTTGCCTTTCATGTGGATCGTGAGAGGCGTGTCGCGCAAGCTGCCGAATTTGGCGCAGAGATAATCGCCGACGACGCCGTCAATGACAAACGTGCCATTCACTTCTCCCGGAGTCGTAAAGATCTCGCCGCCCGGCAAATTTCCCCATTTCTCGGGAGAGATGATGCCGCTGGTCTTCAGCCACTTGTAATTTGGATTCAGTTCGGCCGTGAGGTCGGTGCCTGCCGCCGTTTTCGCTGTAATTTTCGAGGCTTTGCGCACCATTTCGACCACTTTTTGACTGAGGCGATCGACGCGCTGGAAGTCTGCGCGCATGCCTTCCAGCATGATCTGCCGGTTGATGTTGACCATATGCGCGTGACGAATCTTCCGTCGGTTGACCACATCCGTCATCTGGATCCGCGAGCGCAGTTCGTTGCGCTGTGCCTGGACCGCAAAGATCGAGACGTTGCTCTGTTCAAGGTCGTCCAGAATTTCCCGTGGAAGATCAATCAGCGGGCGGCTGGAAAGCTCTTCCAGAACCCAGGCGCGATATGGCGAGCCAAGTTTTTCGAGTTCCGCCACCATGGCGGCTGCGATTTCGAGCGTGGCCTCGTCCGTGATGACACACACGCGCTCGGCCGGTTGAATCCTGAGACAGACATTTACCGCATTGCGAGCCCCCGGCGTAAATTCCGGGTCAAAGGAAAGGTGGTTGAGATCGATGTGGTTGGGGCGTACAGAAATGCTCATTAACCTACTTTCGTCACAGTCGCAGGTTCCGCGCTCTCGGCGAGACCGGCTTCCGTCTCTTCAATAATGTAATCAACGACTTTCTTCAGATCCCCGGTTTCCTGGAAAACCCGCAACTGCCGATCGGCACCGCTGCCGGTCTCGAGAATCTTATGGATGTATTCCAATTCCTCGCGCGACTCGAGTTCGTCAACGACGTCGTCGATGAACTCGAGATATTCATGTACCAGGTCGCGGGCCGGGACTTCTTTCTGCTTGCCGAAGTCGATCAACTTGCCTTCGAGTCCGTAGCGCGCCGCGCGCCACTTGTTTTCCATGATCAGGGCGCGGCGATATAGCCGGAATCCCTGGTTCGCTGTGTAGAGCTTGTACAGCTTCGCCACGGTCGCTTGAATCAGTGCTGCCAAAGCGATTGTCTCATCGGCCCGCATGGGGATGTCGCACACACGGAATTCAATCGTGTTGAAGAATGGATGAGGGCGAATGTCCCACCAGATCTTCTTTGCGTTATCGATACAGTTAGTTTTGATCAGCAGCTTGATGAAGTTCTCGTACTCGCCCCAACTAGGGAAATAATCGGGAATATTGGTGCGTGGAAACTTGTCGAATACCTTGCAGCGATAGGATTTCAGGCCGGTATTCATCCCCAGCCAAAACGGGGAATTCGTCGAGAGCGCGAGGATGTGCGGCAGGAAATAGCGCGCGTGATTCATCATGTGGATCGCCGTCTCGCGATCCTCGATCCCGATGTGCACGTGGAGACCAAAGATCAGGTTCGCACGTGCCACCAACTGCATGTCTTCCACGATGTTCTTGTAGCGCTGGTCCGGGTGAATCTCCTGCGTCCGCCAGTCCGAGAACGGATGCGTTGCCACTGACGCCAGCTTCAACCCATTTTCGCCAGCCAACCGGATGATATTGCGGCGCAGCGTCCGTAACTCTACCTTCGCCTCTTTGATGTTCTTGCAGACGTTTGTGCCGACCTCGACCACAGACTGGTGCATCTCCGCCTTCACGCGTTCCTGAAGGATCATCTTGCCCTTTTCCAGGATTTCGGCGTGAATGTGCGACCGCAGATCGCGCGTAACCGGGTCTATGGTTTGGTACTCTTCTTCGATCCCGATGGTAAAAGTCGGCAACATATGCGTGTGGTGCGGGCGCCCTCGCCCGCAAACTCGGGCCATGAAGTCAAAGGTTCGCGCCCTCACCGAAATCGCGGAAGGGAGGAACCAGGCGAGAAATATTATAACAACGCGAGAAAAAGCTCTCAGCGGCGAATCAGTCCCATTCCCGGTTTTCCTTCACCCTTTGCTTCACGATTTTCTTGAGCAGGGCGTCCGGCAGAGGCTTGTCGGAAGGGAATTGGATTGTGCCCCTTGAAGTCTTGTAGCCCTTCAGTTCCTTTGAGAACGTTTCAATCACCCCGGAGCCAGTAGGAAACAGACTGCAATGCTTGGCGAATGCCGCATAACCGACCAGCATTCCGTTGTACTTAAACATCGGAATGCGATAGCTGATGACCTCGGTCGCTTCTTTCGGCACGACAGACTTGATCACCGCGCGAATGTGCGTCAGGGTGGAGCGAGCAGGTTCTGGCAAGTTAGCCAGATACTCGTCTACAGTCTTTGCCGCAGGGCCTGATTTCATCCGGTATCCACCTCCTGATGGTGATTTGCTATGACTGTACGGGATGGCTTGCGTCCGAGTGGCACCCACAGTAACATCTCGTCCGCTGTGGCTCAATCGCGGACTTCCATTCTCGATGTACTGGCGAGGCTCGAGCACTTTTATGGTCCGCAGGAGCCATCGTTCCCGACAGATCCATACGAATTTCTGGTGTGGTGGCATTGCGGCTATCCGGCAAGCGATGCTGCCTGCGAGAAGGGTTGGAAGAACCTGAAGCAGTTGGTAGGGATTGAACCGGAGCGATTGCTTGCGGTAAAGCCTCCGCAACTCGCGGCAGCCCTCAAGTCGGGAGGCATGGTGCCCGAGTTACGCGCAGAACGTATCAAGGAAATTGCAAGACGAGACCAGGATGAGTTTGGCGGAGATCTTCGAGCGGCGCTGTCGCTGCCGCCCGCAAAAGCACGCAAGATTCTGAAGAGTTTTCCTGGAATTGCCGACCCAGGTGCCGATCGAATTCTCCTGTTCGCAGGAATTGCGCCGCTGGCGGCAATCCCCTCAAACTGCGTGCACGTGCTGATACGAATCATGGAAGGACCGGAAGGGGAGAATTACTCGGCCAGCTATCGTGAGGCGCAACATGCGATTGCGGCCGAAGTGCCAGAGAAGTTTGACGCCCGAATACGGGCCTACCTGCTTTTGAAGAAACACGGCCAGGAGACTTGCAAGCGGACCAATCCTAAATGTCCGGACTGCCCGGTGAAGGCGAAATGTGCTTTCGTTAGCAGAGGCTGAGATTTGCCCGGCCTACTTGGATTTTGCGCCCGCTGGTTGCGCCGCCTCGATCCCTGAAAGAAATTCCGACCAGCGAAGTTCCTTCGCTGGATTGCCGCCCGTCTGCGCTAACTTGATGGCCATATCTGCCACCGCATTCACGATCCAATCGAAGTTCTCTTTGCCCACCGAATTCACATCTGCGTCAGGTGCAGGATTCAGGAAATCGATGGCATAAGGGATACCCTTTTCTACCGCAAACTCGACGGTATTCAGGTCATATCCGAGCACGCGACACAGAGTCACCGCGTCCTTTTCAATGCGGGCACGCAGCGCCGACGAAGACGGCGGCGGATTGCCCTTCACGTACCGCTCGTGGTGCGGAGCTTTCGGATCGTACTTCATGATGTGGACTTTTTCCTGTCCAACGACGTAGCAGCGGTAGTACTCATCGAACTCGACGCCGCGCTGCAGCGTCATGCAGAGGTCTCCCGTTTGGTTGTAATGGTGAAAGAACTCTTCCGGCGAATGCACCTTATAAACGTGTTTCCATCCACCGCCCGAGTACGGCTTAAGGAAAGCAGGGAAGCCGACATAGTCGAAGATCTCCTGCCAGTTGAGCGGGTAAATCAGATTACGCATCGACTGCGAGGTCGTGCCCTCCGGATGCTTGTTGTGCGGCAGGAGCACCGTGGGCGGGATCGCTACGCCCAGCTTATGCGCCAGCGAATAATTGAAGAACTTGTCATCGGCCGTCCACCAGAAGGGATTGTTCACGACAACAGTTCCGTGCAGCACTGCATTTTTCAACCAGGCGCGGTAGAACTGGATGTCCTGCGAGATGCGGTCGATGACGACGTCGTACTTCTTCGGTTCATCCATGCGGATGCCGCCGATCTTTACGAATTCCGCCGTGACGCCGTCGACCTTCATCGAGTTGATCTTCTCCACCACGGCTGGTGGGAAGGTGTTCTCCATGCCGAATAAAATGCCGATCTTCTTCACGACTCCATCTCCATTAACGCGTGAAACTGGTGCTTTGTTGAGTGCCAACACCCAACGATGCCCTCAAAAATACTTTCCCGCCATCCTCAACCACAACGGCCAATCATGTTTCGAATTGTCATTCCAGACATCGAGCCAGTGTGGGATGGCCTTATTGTTCAGAGCCGCTGAAAACTTGATGTTTGCATCCAGGCAGATGTCCCAATCGGCCGATCCCAGCACAATTTTCATTTGCCGGTAGCGGCTCAGAAACCAGTCATCGCTCAGGTTGGGAACGTAGTCTGGAGGATTATTGAAATAGCAATCGTCGTCGTAATAGCCGTCCAGAAACTTATGGATATCGAAGGCGCCGCTCATGCTGACGCAATGGGTCACGATGTCGGGATGCTTCAGCGCGAAATTTACACAATGGTAGCCCCCGAAGCTGCACCCCGTGACCGCCAACTGCCAGGCCGGATTCTTCCAACGGATGAAGGGAAGGAATTCGTGCAGGATGTAGCGTTCGTACTGCAGGTGCCTCAGAACCCGCACTCGCGGATGAGCGCCTTTGTTGTACCAACTTTCGGTATCGACCCCATCCGGGCAGAAAACCTGAATCTCTCCTCGCTCGATCTTGTGTG